>Ga0155548_117_pt6 | contig 22875 bp, 27 predicted proteins | sample RifCSPhighO2_12_FD_107205 | JGI IMG/M metagenome (GOLD analysis project Ga0155548, IMG submission 107205) | Sphingopyxis sp. RIFCSPHIGHO2_12_FULL_65_19
TTCCCAACCTCGTCTCGACGATCGGCGCTTTCATGCTCGGGCTCGGTGTGCTCCTCTTCCTCGTCGACCTGGCGCGCAATTTTCGGCTCGCGCCGGGCGAGGGCAATGCCGGAAATGTGTATGGCGGCGGCACGCTCGAATGGTTGCCGAGCGAGCTCTATTCGACGCGCTCGATCCCGGTCGTCACGAGCCGCGAGCCCTTGTGGGACGATCCTGCGCTCGCGGATGTGGTCGAGGAGGGGCGCTATTTCCTGCCGCGCTCGGCGACGGGCCTTCGCGAGACGATCGTCACCAGTCCGCTGCTCGCCGAGCCCCAATATCTGCAGATCATGCCGGGGCCGTCGGCATGGCCGTTCGCCGCCGCGATCTTTACTGCGGGCTTCTTCCTCGCGCTGACGGTGCAGGCCTATATGTTCGCATGGGTGAGCGGCGTGCTCGCGGTGATCTCGGTACTGCGATGGCTTTGGGAAACCGACCGGCCGGTCGAAATCGAGAGCGTCGACATTGGCGCCGACATTCGCGTCCCGACCTATGTCACCGGGCCGTCGAGCCATGGCTGGTGGGCGATGGTAATCCTACTGGTCGTGATGGGCATGATCTTTCTCATGGCGTTGTTCAGCCTTGCCTTCCTGTCCTTGAACCAGCCTGGCTTCTGGCGGGCGCCGCCGCCGCTCGGCGAGGCAATATCGATCCTAGGGCTCTACGCTGTCGCAATCGGTGTCGCGCTCACGGCACGCGCATGCCTTCGACGCTCGCCCTTCTGGTCGGTATTCGCGCTTCTTTTGTCCGCGGCGGTTTCGAGTGCGGCGCTTGGCATGGATTACGTGAGTTGGTCGAGTAGCGAACTTGGTCCCACCGCGAGCGGGCAGGGGGCTGTCGTGTATGCGCTGCTGGCCCTTCAGGCATGCGCAGCGGCGATTGCAATCTTGATGGCGCTTTACTGCGCGGCGCGTGCTGTGCGGGGCCTTGTCCCGCAGCCTAGGAACAACAGCATCGACCTCGCGATGCTCTTTCTCGTCTACACCGCGGCACAGGGGGTGACGGGCACCCTCGTTTCGCGACTGGTCGGCGTTGGCGGATGAAGAGCTGGCTCATCATCATGGGCGGACTCATCCTGTGGGCCGTGCATTTCTTCCTTCTCTACCTCCTCGCCGAGTTCGGGGGCAGCGGGTCCGGCGTACGCCTCGCGGCATCGCTTTGTACCTTGGCCATTCTCGGCGGTGCGGTATGGATGTTCGTCGCGGTTTCGCGTGAAGCTCCCGGCGATCCCTTTGCCCGGTGGCGACGGCGTGCCGCGATGCTGACGCTGACGTTCGGCGGGCTCGGAATCGTCTTTCAATATTTGCCCATCTTGCTCGTTGATCGATAGGACGGCGGGAACGAGCGCCGCGCCGGATCGGGCCGGCGGCCAAATTCGGGAGTTGGATGGATGCCGCTGATCGAGGCTATTGCGAGGTGCGAAGAAGAGCTGCGGGCCGCGATGCTGGCCGGCGATGTCGAGGCACTAGAGCGGCTGCTTGCGGAGGACATGATCTTCGTCGATCAACAGGGAGTCAGGCGATCGCGGGAGGGTGATATAGCGGCGCACCGTTCGGGCCTGCTCGACCTGAGTTCACTCGACTTTCGCGGCGACCGCCGCATTTGGTCCCACGGTGACGTGGCGAGCGTCGTCGTAACGGCCGATGTCGCGGGAACCTATGCCGGCGCGGCTTTCTTCGGGACTTTTGCCTATCTCCGGCTCTGGAAGCAGCAGGGCGACTGTTGGCAGATCATTCTCGCTCAATGCACGGCTTGTTCCTCGTCGGAGCTGTGATCGAATTCTGCCTCGGGGAGGTTGAGCGCGGCATCTGTCGAGCGCGCTCTGGCCTCGCAGGCTCGGCCAGGGGTCGCACGGATGTCGGGCCGCGCGTGCACACTTGCCTCGCCTCTTGCCGGTGCGGGCGCGCGCTTTCACGGCGGGCAAGCCGCGCTGCGCGCGGCTCCGGCCACGGCTCCGCCGCGTCCGACCCGCCGCTCCCGCCCGCACGCCGCCCCGGCTGCGGCTCCGGCAAGAGTGCGGCTTTTGGCCCTTCGGGCCAGCGTTCTCGCTGCCAAGGTCAATCCGGCCTGGCGCGAAGCTTGCGGCGGATCGTTTTCAGCGCATTCTCGAGACCTTGCGAGCGATATCCGCCTTCCGGCGTTTCGCGATCGAACAGGGCGCCGTCGTCATCCCGGCCAAGCAAGAATTCAAGCGCTTCGACAAGATCCTGATCCATGGTTGTTCTTCCCGTCACCGCGCCAGCGTCACCGATATGGGACAATGATCGGAGTAATGCTTGGTGCCCGACCCGTAGAGCGTCTCGGCAAAGCTCAGCATGTCCGCGCCGGCGCGCCGGTCAAGGACGATATGATCGATGAAACTGTCGTAGCGCGGATCGCATTTCGGTTCCGTCCCGGCATCTGCGAGACGGAGATCGGTGTTCGAGGGCGTGCCATCATCGAGCTCGGACCAGACGCGGTCGGCTGCAAGGCCGAGCCTGCGGTTCCAGTCGCCGAGCAGGGCGAAGCGCACAGGCGCCTCGGCAGCCGCATCGACCCACGCCTCGAGCGCGGGGATCTGCTCGGACAGGATCGGGCACGCCTTGGCGGTATCTCCGGCAAAGCAGCCCGACTTCAAGTGGATCGAAAGCAGACGGAGCGGCCTCGCGCGCTCAGGTCGGAGCGTGATGTCGACGCCCGAGCGCAGTTGAGGATTGCCGAGCATGAGGCTGGTCACATCGGGGTGGCGGTCGAACGCGATGGTCTTGCGGATCGCGAATCCGACAGCCTGGCGGATCACGCGCTGCGACTTGTGCTCGCCGCCGCAGGTCCCGCTGGGCGCACCGGCGCGCTCTTCCATGACGACGGTATAGCGGGCGGGGTCGAACACGCGCTCTGCCGCCGCGACACTCTCCGCTTCCTGAAACGCGATCACGTCGGCGTCGAGCCCATCGGCGATCTGCCGCATGGCGGCATAGTCGGCGTCGGTTCGCGGCTGACATCCGTCGCCGTTACGCTCGGCAAGGAATTCGAGGTTCCAGCTCGCAATGGTGAGCGGCCGGTCTTGCAGGACAGAGGGCGAAAAGGGCTGCGAAGCTTGCTCGGCCCCCGCGCAAGCGCTGAGCGAAAGGAGAGTAGCAGCTATAAAGAGGAGGCGCTGGTTCATCGGGCGCTTCTGGCCGCGACGCGGGGCGCTTTCAACCTCTTCGTTGGCAGCAATATTATCTGGGGAGAGAACCTCGTCTCCCGGGAACCAAGGGGAGAGACGAGGCAGTACAAGAATGCGCACCTACGAGGAATTGTTCCGAATGACGTGTAATATGATATTGATTTCAATCAAGTTTACCCGAATTGCCGTGCGGTACTCGACTTTCCAACTAGGAGGTTCGTGATCCATTGTTCGGCGCGAGCTGATGTCTGGCTTCGGCGATTCATAGGGACTTCGTGATCGCGGGAACAAGGCTGGCTCCCTTGCCGTTGTTAAAGAGCCTATATCGGAGACCGATGCATGCAGCAGCAGATTGCAGTCGTGACGCTCGGGATCGCGGATCTCGTCCGGTCCCGCCGCTTCTATAGCGAAGGCTTCGGCTGGACGCCGGTGTTCGCGAACGAGGAAATCGCCTTCTACCAGATAAACGGTCTGATCCTCGGCACATGGCTTGAGGCAAAGCTCGCCGAGGACATGACGCGGACCTCGTTCGGCGGCCCGGGGGCCTTCGCGCTCGCCCATAATGTCGGGTCGGCGGAAGAGGTCGATGCAGTGATCGCGGCGCTGGAGGCTGCAGGCGGGCGGGTGCTCCGGCCAGGCGATGCACCGCCGCATGGCGGCTATCGGGGCTATGTCGCCGATCCCGACGATCACGCCTGGGAAATCGCTTGGAATCCGGCTTGGCCGATCGACGCCGAAGGCCATGTGACCTTCGGCGCCTGACGTCGGGTCTTAGCCGTTGAGGCGATCCTTGACCGCCTTCGCCGCGCCGAAGCCGAGCTTTTTCGAGGCCGCGATTTGGATGGTCTCACCGGTCGAAGGGTTGCGGCCCTCGCGGGCTGCGCTTTCCTTGACCTTGAACTTGCCGAAGCCGTTCACCGATACTTCCTCGCCCTTGGCGGCGGCGTCGGCGATCGCGGCGAACACGGCGTCGACAGCCTTCTTGCCGTCGGCCTTGCTGGTTCCGAGCGCGCTAGCAACTGCGTCCGAAAGGTCGGCATGGTTCATTCAATATCTCCCTTATGCGGTCGGCCCCTCGCCGACCGGGCGGTCTCTATAGGAGCGAATATTTGCCTTCGCTATCGCGATCAACTCGCGAGGCTGCGGAAGGTGATCGACCAGCGCGCCTCCTCGATCGGCGCGATGCTATGTTCCCACGCGTGCCGCGCTTCGCCAGCGAGACGATAGATCGAGCGCGGCGCGAGCGGCAATGAGAAGCGGTCGAACTTGTCTCCTCGGCGGCGCCGGAAGCGCATCGCCGCCTCTGCTCCCAGCGAAATGCCGACGACATGCTCGAAGACGGGCCGGTCCTTATGCCAGCCGATGCCGGCCCCGGGACCGTATGAAATCAGCAGCGCCTGCGCGAGGGCGCCCGGCGGAAGGTCTGCAAAACGCTCGGCGCGAGCAGCCATGGGCAAGAGCCAGTCGGGGATCGGCGCCGCGCGCGCGAAAGCGCCCGTTTGAAAATCATAGCTCCATCCAAATGAGCGGGTGAGGCGTTTGCCCTCCCATTGCTGGAACTTGAAGGCCTCGAGCCCAGCATGTTCGATATGGGCTATGAGCGCGGCTTCCTCGGCTTCCGTGACGAAGGCTTCGGCCGCTTCGACACCGGGAAGCAGTGCACGGCCAAACAGATCGGCCTGCGCCGCGGCACTTTTGCTGACAGGGCCGTGCTTCATGTCCTTGCGAGTGCGTTCAGTTTCGCCGCGATCGCTTTCCAGCGCTCGACGCCCGCTTTATCCCCCGCGAGCGCGAGCGCACCGATGCGCGCTGCGACGAAGCGCGGTGCGCCCGCTCCATGCTGCTTCTCGACGGCGAGGGCGCAGGCCCAGAGATGGCGGTCTTCGGTGAGCATCAGAGCAGGGTCGGCATATCGGGGAGCGGGGGCGACGTCCTGCCGCGGTTGCTCCAGGGATCGTTGCTATGCTCGGCAACGAGGCGGTCGCCGGGATATTTGCGCACGAGCCCGAATGCTTCGTCGGCGGGCGCATGCAGCCAGGTCTCATGATCTTCGGGACGGAGGATCACCGGCATGCGGTCGTGGATATCGAGCAGTTCCTCGGTCGCGTCCACCATCACGCCGGTATAGGCGTCGCCCCATTCGTCGGTGGGGCGCCATAGTCCCGCCCAGGCCGCAAGCGGCTGATCGGTGACGCTGATCCAGGTCTTCGTCATTGCGCCTTTTTCGCCGACGGCTTCGGCAAATGCGGTGAACGGGATCAGGCAGCGATGCGCCGGCTGGGCAAACCATTGGCTCCACATACCATAAGGATTGAAGAGCTGATCGTCGCGTGCGTTGTTCGTCGGGCTCGGCTTGTTGGGCAGACCTGTCTTCTTGCTTTTGGAGTGGCGCGGAAAACCCCAGGTCATCGAGCGCAGGACGCGCTTTCCCTGCTCTTCGCGGACGACCATGCCCGAATAGCCGGGATACACATCCTCGGCGCTGTTGAACGCCGGTACGGGGAGGTCGACGCCGAAATGCGCCGCAACCTCGGCCGCGCTTTTGCGCTCGGTGTAGAGATTGCACATGGACGTCAGTCTATCAGCATCGGGCCGGGAAGGAAGGGCATGGGCGGAAACGGCGCTCTGCTAGAGCAGCGCTTGCTGGGGCCGCGCGCTCGGTGGCAATTTGCCGCTGCGCCAAAGATCGTCGGTATGCTCGGCGACAAAATTTTCTGCGGGCGGTGGCGGACGAAACTGGAAGCCGATGACATCCTTGATCGAGCCGTGGAGCCAGCGCTCATATTCATGGGGCATGAGGAGGACGGGCATGCGATCGTTGGTGGGATGCACGAGCTCGTTCGCGTCCATCGTCATGCCGGCGTAAACGGGACCCAATTCGGGGGTGTTCTTGGCGAAGCCCGCCCAGGCCATGATCGGCTGGCCTTCGGCAGAGAACCAACTGCGTGTCTTCTCGCCCGGCGAGCCGTTGGGGTTCGCGAAGTGGGTCAGCGGAATGAGGCAGCGATAGCGGGGCTCGACGACGAGACCTTCCCACATCGGGTTGGTGAGATCGGCGACGAGACCGATGCGGCCCGGCGGATCGCCGCGCAGCCGCATCTCGCGGGTGAGGCGCGGGAAGCCCCAGAGCATCTGGCGAAGGTGCCGTCGGCCGTTCGTTTCGTGGACGACGAGGCCGGGGAGGGCCTCGATCGTCTCCGAGGGAACGGCGATATCGGTAAAGCCGCCGGCGCCGAAATGATCGGCGACGTCCGAAGCCGTGGCGGCCAGAGTGTAGAGGCGGCTCATCTCTCGGCGTTCAGGCGAAGATCTTCGTCCATTTTTCGACTTGTTCCGCAAAGCTCGCCGGCTCGAAACCGAGACCGATCTCGGTCTCGACGAGCGGAGCGCTGCCGCCGGCGGCGTAGAAGCCGCTGATATCGCTCTCGCCGAACGGGTCGAATTCCTGCGCCCAGCGATCGACGGCGATCGCGCGCGCGTGAAGCGCGGCGCCGCCATAATCGCCGAGCCCGTGCTCACGCGCGAAACGCTCGAGCAGCCGGCCATGCTCTGCAATGTCGCTGGGGCTCTTCACCACAATATGCCGTATCGTCTCGATCGCGCGCGCTAGATGCGCGCCGGTGATATGGACCGCATTGATCGCGGCGAGAAAACCGCCGGGTGCGAAAAAATCATTGGCGGGAGCATGGCCGCGGATGCGGTCGCCGCCGTCGGATCTTTCGAACTGGATTACGTCGCCCATGGCCGGTCCTTCGCTGCGAGTCGGTCGAGAACCATAGAACAAAAATGGAACAAAGGCGAATCTGCGCCGTGTCGATCAGGGGTCGACGTCAGCGGGCGGAGGAACAAGGAAGAGTGTGCGGCCCTCGACGCGCCAGGCGGCGAGCTGCGAAAGGAAATTCATACCGAGCACGTCCGTTTTGCCGAGCGCGGGTGAGATCACGACCTTCATCCGATGTGCCTCGATCGCACCGACCGCGAGCGCATCGACCGTTCCGGCCTCGGCCCGCACCGTCCCGTTCGCGGTCTGCATCAGGAGCGGCAGCAGCGTTGCATCGGCCTCGACCCCGGCTGCGCGGGCGGTCTCCTGCGATAGCGCCGTCACGGTGGCGCCGCTGTCGACAAGCATCTTTCGCTTGATGCCATTGATTTCGGCATCGACCCAGAAATGTCCGTCGCGCGCCATGGGAATGCGCACCTCGCTGCCAACGACCTGCTGTCGATCGAGACCGATCGCCGCGGTGAGGCGGCCGAGGTTCGGATCGAAGGGGGCGTGCTGAAGAATGAGGAAGATCGCGAAGGCGAGAAGCGCGAAGGAGAACAGGCCGCGCAGCACGCGGCCGACATAGGGTATCTTGAACAGCAGGATCAAGACGAGCGCGGCGCCAGCCGCATAGATCGCGAGTTGCTCCCAAGCGAGATCGGTGGTGAGAGGCATATCGGCCGCTTTACCACCGGCCTCGTGTCGCGTGGCTGAACGATCAGCTCTCGGAGATCGTCTCGTCCTCGATCGCCGCGGTGATCATTCTTTCCCACACCCCGGCATCCCCGACAGCCAGCATGCGCCCGCTCGGCTCCCGCATCGTCTTGAGGATAGCGAGCGCCGCGGCGGTATACTCCGGCCAGAGCATATCGACGGCCTCGGCCGCCGACCGCAGTTCGCCTTCGCCGTTCCGGCTGAGCTCATGTCCGGCAAGGACCCTGGCTATCCGCTCCACCGGAGACGTTGCTGCAGCGTCCCAGGTCATCGGCCGTTGTTCAGATGGGCGCGAACGGCGTCCGCGCTATTCCCAACGGCATCGACCGCCTCGCGCAGTTCATCCTCGCCCACGCCGAGGCTCTGGGTCCAGTCGCGGATCTCATAGTCTTCGGAAAGGCTGATCCGATCACGATCGGGGGCGCCCGTCAGTCTCTTGTCGTCCGCCATCGTGATCTCCTGCGTGAGAGGCCCGCGAAGCCGGGCCGCGCGGGAGCTGCGGCCCGGCCCAGAAGGCGCAGAATTTCCGCGCCCGTCTGTGCCGCGATCCTGTCGGTACCTTGCCTTCGATAGGCCCTCCCGCCGGTTCAGGGGAAGGCATCTCAACCTCGAATGACGCACCGATGGCGGCAAGCGTTCCCGAGAAAATTTTCGGATTAACACAGGTTATTCCGCGGGTGCTGAGACCGGGGCGGCGCGGAACTTTCGAAGCGAGCCAGCGTTACCCGGACATCCACCACGGATGAATTGGCGCAGCTTTCAACGTCCCCCGCAAGTGCGGTCGGGCGAGTGGCGGACTGCGTCCAGACGGGAGTATTATCATGTTCAGATGGGCTATCATCTTTGCCGTCGTCGCGCTCGTCGCGGCGCTTCTCGGCTTCGGCGGCATCGCCGGCCTTTCGGCCGACTTCGCCAAGATCTTGCTCGTGATCGGCGTCGTCCTCTTCATCGTCGCCTTCGTCTTCGGGCGCGGACGCCGCACATTGCCCTGAGTTTCCGGGATGGCCGAAGTTTCCGACTTTGCCATCCTCACGGGTGCCGGCGATCACAAACCCCTCGGTCGCCGGCACACGACTATATCCCCTCCCTATAGCGGCCGTGTCTGAGCAGCCGCCCGGCAGACTCCAAGTCACTCCCGACGGCCGCTATTTCGTTATTCGCGGCCGGCTTTGGCGTATGTCGAACCCGGCGCTGGGGCCTGACCAGCGCGAGCGACTTGTATCCGAACTGATGACTGGCCGGCGAGACGTGCGAGCGGCGCTCGCAGCAAGGGACCGCGTCGCGCTTCGGCGGGCTCGCTCGGCGGTCGATCGGTCCAAGCGAGCGCTTGGTGAGCGCGGACCGGTGTGGTGGGACGATGGAGCTCCGGACTATAATCGGCGCATGGCAGTCAACACGCCCTATGCGCAGTGGTTGGAGGATTTGACCGACTAAAGTCGGCCTTTTTGCCTGACAAAGATTCAGGACTTCGCCGTCATCAGCGGAGACATGGAGCCGCGATGGAGCGTCAGCATCGCCGTTCCGATCCCGGCCGCCGGGACGACCTTCATCCGCTCGGATGCGACCCCGCGATCCTCGAGCAAATGGGCGAGAAGGCTAATCTGGGCTTCGTCGCCGGCTATTTCGATTGTCGCGGCCGGAGCTGCGCGAAGGACGGTGGCGAGGTCTGCGGCGCGCCCGAGTCCAATGCTTGTCAGTTTGGGCCTGTCTTCGTCGAAGCCATGAAAAGTGAATGTCTCGCTTTGGCCATCGCGCGATGCAAGCCAATCGGCCATCTCGCGCGTGAGCGATCCGGATGCTGCCGCCATCGTCGATCCATCGGGAAGCGTGACGAGCGCGCTCGTCGCTGCTTCCGGCGGTGCGGCCTCAACCGGTTCGCTGCCGCAGGACTGGAGCGAAAGGGTGGCGGCACCGATTGCGAGAACGGACGTCATGAGCAATAGAATATCCGCAGGACGAGCTGATCGCGCTTCGCACGGCCGAAGCCGAGCGTGTGAGGGCCGCGCCCCTCGCCAGTGGGATCAATCTGCCGTCGCTCAACTTCGCCTACCGGATCAGCGGCGACAAGGTGGCATGGCGCCCGGTGCGCGTGTTCGACGACGGCCGACAGCTCTTTGTCGAGTTCAGCCCTTCGATCGCGACCGGCGAGATGCCGCCGCTCTTTGCGGTCGGCGAGAAGGGCGTGGCCGAGCTTCTGAACTACCGTGTCGACGGCCGCTTCATGATCGTCGACCGGTTGTTCGATCGCGGCGAGCTTCGCCTGGGCGCCGGAAAGGCGGCGAAGAAGGTCCGTATCGTTCGCGATGCGTCGGCTGCGCGGGTACGCCCGTGAGCCGGCCCGAGGACGCCGAGGGCGAGGCTCCGACCGCTGAAGTGGCACCTGACGCGGCAGTGGTAGCGCCTGCGAGCCCCGACGGCTTTCGTCTTGAGGGCGAACTGCCTCGCGTCATGCGCCTTTCGCGCAAGACGCTTGCGGTGCTCGGCGGCACCGCCGGGATCGCAATCGGCGGCGCGCTTCTCTGGGCGCTGCGCCCGGTCGATCCGAAGGCGGCGCAGGAGCTCTACGAGGTTACGTCGCCGAACCGGTCCGAGGCCGTGACCGGGGCGCCCGCAGACTATGGCGCCGTCCCCAAGCTCGGGCCGCCGCTCCCCGGGGACCTCGGTCGGCCGATTGTGTCGGCGCGAAAGGCGGGCGAGCCTGTTCCCGTCCCGGCGATGGGGCCGCCAACGCCTGATCGCCGGCAAACCGCGCGGGAGCAGGCGAGGCAGCGCGCGCTGCAGGAGCGCGAGGCCGCCGAGGGAAGTCGCCTGTTTCTGGGCGGCGGCAGCGCCGCGGCCGCCGCGCCCGGAATTCTTGATGCCCAGCCGGCAGCCGCGGAACCGGCCAAGGAGGCGGGTACGCCTACGGCGGCGCGCAAAGCCTTTCTCGCCGGCGGGCCGCAGCGCGCGTTCGAAAGCTCGGAGCGGATCGTCGCGCCGAGTTCGGCGGCCGTGGTTCAGGCTGGCACGGTTATCCCCGCCGCTTTGATCACGGGAATCCGGTCCGACCTCCCTGGCCAGATTACCGCGCAGGTCACGCAGAATGTCTACGATAGCCCGACTGGGCGGCTGCTCCTCATTCCACAAGGTGCGCGACTTGTCGGCGAGTATGACAGCGACGTGGCGGCGGGCCAGCGCCGCGTCCTGCTTGCATGGGATCGTCTCATTCTTCCGGGCGGCGGGTCGATCCGGCTTGATCGCCAGTCGGCGGGCGACGCCTCGGGTATGGCCGGTGCCGAGGACCGGGTGAACAATCACTGGGGCCGGATGCTTCGGGCAGCGTTGGTGTCATCGTTCCTTGGGATCGGAACGGAGCTTGCCGCGGACGGCGATGGTGACCTCGTCCGGGCCCTACGCTCGGGTCTGCAGGACAGCACCAACGAGGCCGGGCGTCGGCTTGTCGAACGCGAACGTTCTGTTCCACCGACGCTCACAGTGCGGCCGGGCTTCTCCATGCGAGTGATCGTGACCCGAGATCTTATTCTTGAGGAACAGCTGGCGAGTAGCCGGCGATGAGTAAGCTGCGCCTCGGTCCGGTCGTCGAGGAGCGGCCGGTCAAGCTGACTGTCGAGCTGCCAGGATTCCTCATGCGCGATCTTGCGGACTATGCGGCCATACACGCAAAATTGACCGGGTTGGCGACCCCGCTCGCGCCCGAAAAGCTAATCGCGCCGATGGTGGAACGGTTCATCGGAGGTGATCGGGAGTTCAGTAAGCAACGCCGGAGGAAAGCATGAGCGGCGGAACGGACCGACTCGTACGCCTCCCGACGGTTATTTCGCGAACGGGACTGTCGCGATCGACGATCTACGAGAAGATCGCTGAAGGGACTTTCCCAAAGCAAATCCGTCTGAGCAAAAGCTCGGTCGGCTGGCGTGAATCCCAGCTCGATCAATGGATTGAGGACCCACCTTCATATCGAGCCGACATCTGAGAACAGGTTGCCGCGTGCCGTCTCACCCGGATGGATAGTTGATTGGCCTGACGATAAGGCCCGGCCATCGCCAACCCGCACTCAAACAGCGTGTCGGGCGCGCGCGAGACAAGCGCTGCCCGGCTCTCTCCATACGGCGCATCAGCCGGTCCGCGCGGTCGCCGCAACTGTGGGGTCTGCCGAATGGTCGCCGCAACACTCCCCAGCAGAAATCAATCGCAGGCTGTCGCTACCCACTTGGCGACGGGTGTTCCGGCCGGAGCAACGCTGTGACCGCTCGGGCTCATTCTCATCGGTTGCGCTGATCAGACGAGCGAGTGTTTTCTCATTCGAAACGGGGGTTGATCGAGACGAGATTTTCCACGAAAATGGATGCGGTTCTGAAAACGGTCGTTCGAATCTTTTCGCCTAATGAATGAAAGTGTGGGGGGAAGTGTGGGGGAATCAAGCCCTCTTGACGACCTAACTTATTGATAAAGCAGACGCTAAATTTTGCGTTCGATTCAAGCCCTGCCACCATACTTCCTCAAATGGCGCAGTAATGCGCACTTTGGCCTAGCCTTCGGGCTTTTGGCTGCCCGGGGTGCTACAAAATTTGTGAGGGGAAATGGCGAAGCCTGCGACCGTTCCGGAATACCGCTACTTGTTTCGACGAGGCGGCGTCCTGATTTTTCGTCGTGGCGTGCCGGAATATGCACGTGCAATTTTTGGCAAGGGTGAAGCCCACGTCTCGTTCGATACGGGCGATTTGCGCGACGCCCTCCCTCGATGGGCGGAAGAGGTGGCAAACTTCAACGCGCGGTTGGTTCGAGCGAAATCTGGACGGGCTGCCGCTGCATTAACTCCTGCTTTGCGAACTACTTCCTCGCGATAGAGCCGCTGCGTCTTCTTGCGGTTGATGGTGATGCCGCCCCGACGACAGCACAGGCCCGCCGCTCGTTCATCCCCAGCGTCGTCTGAAGATGCGCGGCAGCTTCCCGGTAGGCGTTTCGCGCCGCCTTCGGTCCCGCGGCGGGCGTCACCATTAGGTCCTTCAGATCCGCATTGTCGAGCATCGTGTCGGCCAGAAGCCGCTTCAGGCGCGCGTTCTCCCCGTCCAGTGCCCGAAGGCCGTTTGGCGTCCGACAACCTCCAGTCCGCCGAACTTGGCCTTCCACGCGTAATAGGTCGCGCTCGACATGCCATGACGACGGCACAGATCCGTCGCCACCGCCCCGGCCTCGGCCTCCTTCAGGATGTCGATAATCTGTTTTTCCGAAAGCTGCGTCCGCTTCATCTGTCCGAAGCTGTGTCCGCTTCATCTGTCCGTCCTTTCCTCAGGTCGGACTCTGGCTTCAACTGGTGGAGAAAATGGAGGTCAGGTCACGACCGCTGCGAAATCGTTGTGCAAATTCGCATTTTATCGGAACGGGCAATCGCTCGGTGTCGGAATGACGCCGGGCGATTTGTCTTAAGTCATTGAAGGAAATGGTGGACGCACTAGGGCTCGAACCTAGGACCCGCTGATTAAGAGTCAGCTGCTCTACCAACTGAGCTATGCGTCCACTGCCGTTTTTGCGGCTTTCGCGATACCGGGGGAACGCCCCTGTGTCGTGAAGAGAGCGGCCCGCTATCATGGCTCCTTCGGGTTGGCAATGGCCTTGCCGACATTTTTATCAATTAAAGCGGCGGTGACCTGTTTTACTGTCGTTTTCGATCGCCAATATGATGCCGACGCAGGTCATGATCGTCAGCATCGATGATCCGCCATAGGAGAAAAGCGGCAGCGGGATGCCGACGACGGGGGCGAGGCCCATCACCATCATCAGGTTGATCGCGATATAGAAGAAGATCGTCATCGTCAGGCCGGCGGCGGTCAGCTGTCCGAACCGCGTCCGCGCCTTCAGCGCGACGCGGGTCGACCAGCGCAGCAGCAGGAAAAAGCCGAACAGTAGCGCGAAGCCACCGATCAGTCCCCATTCCTCCGCCATGGTGGCGAAGATGAAGTCGGTGTGCCCTTCGGGCAGGTAATCGAGGTGGCTTTGCGACCCGTTGAGGAAGCCCTTGCCGCCGATGCCGCCCGAACCGATCGCGATCTTCGACTGGCTGATGTGATAACCGGCGCCGAGCGGATCGCTTTCGGGGTCGAGGAAGATCAGCACGCGCTTTTGCTGATAGTCGTGCAGGAAGGAAAAGAGGATCGGTAGCGCCGCGATCCCGGCCGCGGCGGTGCTGGCGAACCACCAGAAGGGAAGGCCCGCGCAGAACATCACCACGACGCCGCCGATCGATATGGCAAGCGCGGTGCCAAGGTCGGGTTGCAGCATGACGAGCCCGGCGGGAAGGCCGATCATCACCAGCGCGGGCCAGAGCGCCGTGAAGGTGCGCGTATTGCCGGGCGGCAGCTGGGCATAGAAATGCGCGAGCGCGACCACGATCGTGACCTTCATCAATTCGGACGGCTGGAGATTCATGAAGCCGAGGTTTAGCCATCGCTGGCTGCCCCCGCCGACAAAGCCGAGCAGTTCGACCGCGAGCAGCAGGATCAGGATGCCGATATAGGCGATATAGGCGAAATTCTCGAAGATGCGGAGCGGGAAGCGGCCGAGTACCAGCGCTGCACCGAGGAAGACGAGGAAGCGCACGCCCTGCTGCCACGCCCAGGGCGACCAGTTGCCGCCCGCCGCCGAATAGAGGACGAGCAGGCCGAAGCCGGTAATTCCGGCCAGGATGGCGATCAATTTCCACGGAATGCGCTGGATGGCGGGTGGGACGGGGATCATTGCGGCACCCCCGGGTCGGGATCGCTCGCCGCGCCCGATTTCCACGCCGCATAGTCGCGGTCCATGCGTTCCTTGATCGTGCCGCCCCAGCCGGCCTCGAATCCTTCGAGCGCCTCCATCGCCTTTTCGCGGTCGAACAGGAAGGTCATGAAATCCTTTGCCACCGGCGCGGCGGCGCGGCTGCCGCCCATGCCATGTTCGATGACGACGGCGGCCGCGTAGCGCGGATTGTCGACCGGCGCGAAGCCGACGAACAGCCCGTGGTCGCGAAATTTCCACGTCCCGCTCTTGCCGTTTCCGGTGCCGAGCCCGCGAACCTGTGCGGTCCCGGTCTTGCCCGCCATCGTGATGCCGTCGAGCGGAAGGCGACTGCGGCCCGCGGTTCCCCCCGGGCCATTGACGACGAGGTCCATACCATGCCGCGCGACGGCGAAAGCCTCGGGCGAAAAGGGCAGGGGATCAGTTTTAAATTCGCGGTTGATCAGGCGCGGATACAGCCGCCGTCCCGACGCGATCCGCGCCGTCATCACGGCAAGCTGGAGCGGGTTCACGCTGACATAGCCTTGCCCGATGACGGCATTGAGCGAGTCCGAAGCCGACCAGGCCTGGTCGTATTTTTTCATCTTCCAGGCGCTGTCGGGAATGGTGCCGTAACGCTGGTTGCTGCCCGCGAGCTGGAACTCCTCGCCCAGCCCGAGCAGCCGCGCGGTCGGGGCCATCGCGTCATAGCCGAGCCGGTGCGCCAGCCAGTAGAAATAGCTGTTGCAGCTTTTCATGATCGCGGTCGCCATGTCGACGCTGCCATGCGTGCCCAGGCAACGGAAAAAGCGGTTGCCGAGGCGATAGCCGCCGATGCAGGTGTGGCGCTCGCTGGGGTCGACGCCATGTTCGACCGCCGCAATCGCCGCCATCGGCTTCAGCGTCGATCCGGGCGGATACAGGCCGCGCGTCGCCTTGTTGATCAGCGGCTGGTGATCGTCGGCGCGCAGCCAGGCATATTCGCTGCTGCTGATCCCGTCCGAAAAGCTGTTGGGGTCGAAGCTGGGCATCGAGACGAACGAGAGGATGTCGCCGTTCTGGCAATCGATGACGACCGCGGCGCCCGATTCGCGTCCCATGCGCCGCGCGACAAATTCCTGGAGGTCGGCGTCGATCGTCAGGTGGACGGTCTTGCCCTGCACATCGGGCTGGGTGGACAGGTCGCGAACCACCTTGCCGCGCGCGGTAACCTCGACGCGGCGGGCGCCCGGTTCGCCCTTCAGCATGTCCTGGAAATATTTTTCCAGCCCGTCCTTGCCGATCTTGTACCCCGGCGTGATGTAGAGCGGGTCCTTGACCTTCTGATATTCCTCGGCGTTGGGGGCACCGACATAGCCGATCAGGTGGCCGACGGCGGCGCCGGTCGGATAGTTGCGGGCAAAACCGCGCTGGGGTGCGATGCCGGGCAGTTCGGGCAAGCGAACGAGGATCGAGCTATATTCGATCTCGGTCATGTCTTCCTTGACCGCGACGGGCTGGAATCCCGATGCGGCCTTCAGGTCGCGATTGATCCGCTCCATCGTGTCGCCGTCGAGGCGCAGCAAGGTCTGAAGCTGTCCCAGGACCAGCTGCTTGTTGTGCAGGCGGTCGGGAATGATGTCGATGCGCAGCGACACGCGGTTGTTGGCGAGCGCCTTGCCGCGCCGATCGACGATCCAGCCGCGCCGCGGCGGAACCAGCGTCAAATTGACGCGATTGCTTTCCGATTCAAGGACATAGCGATCATTGTCGACGATCGAAATATACGCCATGCGTGCGGCCAGCGCGACGCCCACGGCCGCCTGTGCGCCGCCGACGACCAGCGCGCGGCGGGTGAAGGTCAGGCCCCTCCAGGCTTCGGTAATCGGCGGACTCTTCTTCTTCGGCATGGGAATTTATCGGCGTTTCAGGCGGAAATTGTCAAATTTGCCGGTCAGGCGCATGAACAAGGGAACGAGCAGGGCCGAGATGACGATCTGTGGCACCACGAGCCCGAGCACGCGCCCGGTCGCGGCCTGCGGATGGGTGATCAGCGCCGCCAGCGACTGGATGATCGCGATCAGCAGTGCGGCAATTGCCCAATCGTGGAGGAAGCCGCGCCAATAGATGCGCTGCGACGAATAATGGATCGCGATGCTGGCGACCGTCCACAGCCCGATGGCGGTGCCGATCGGCGCGCCGCTGAACAGATCGTCCCACAGGCCGAGCGGCAGCCCGATCCACACCGGCCACATTTCGGTGCGGAGCAATTGCCAGCACAGGAAGAACAAGAGCCCAAGCGGCGGCAGCACGGGCGAATTGGCGATCAGCGGCAGCATCAGCGGCAACGCGGAAGCGACCATCACCGTCGCAACCGGCACGATGCGCATCCGCCACAGCGACGCCGGCTCGCCGAGGCGCGGGCCCTTCTGGTTCATGGCGCGCGGGCGGGGGCCGGCGTCGCCGCCGGTGCGCGCGCGGGTCCGGGCAGCCCCTGCGCCTCGATGTTGTCGGGGGTATAGGGGCGCAGCACCGACACGGCGTCGACTTTGCCCGGATCGGCGAGCGGCCGCGCGAGCGCACCATCGTCCTGCCGCCGCGCAACGATGGCAACGGGGATATTGGGCGGATAGAGGCCGCCGGTGCCCGATGTGACGAGAATGTCGCCCGGCTTGAACGGATTGTTCGCGATGTTCAGCGTTCGGATGTCGAGGTCGCCATTGCCGCGACCATAGGCCAGCGCAGGCAGGCCGTCGCGCGCGCGGCGAACGGGCACGATATTGTCGACATCGGTGAGCAGCAGCACTTGCGACACCGACGGTCCGCTCGACAGCACGCGGCCGATCAGCCCGTCGGCGCCGCGCACCGGCTGCCCCGCGGCGACGCCAAGATTGCGTCCGATGCTGAGCAGCGCAATCCGCTTGCTGCTGGTCGAGGTCGAGGTGAGGAGATAGCCGTTGGCGAGCGCCGTCTTGTCGGTTTCTTGCAGCTTGAGCAGCCCCTTCAACTGGCGGTTCTCTTCCTGCAACGAGCTGGTCGCGACGAGCTCGCGCCGCGTGTCGGCGAGTTCCTTGCGCAGCCGCCGGTTCTGCGTGCCCGCGGCGACATAGGCGCCGACGCTGTCGTCGATCCCCGAAATCGATCCGATGACCGATCGCGATGCGCGCGCGATGGGCGCTGTGATTTCCTGGCTCGCCACGCGCAACTGGGCAAAGCCGATGGGGTCAACGACCGACAGGATCGCCAACAACAGCCCCGCCACCGCCCCGGTCACCGCAATGACATAGGCGACGAACAGGCTGTACTGGGCCTTTCGGGATTGCCCCGGACGCCGATGTGCCGGGCGGACCATGGTTCAGCGCCGGGGTATCAGGCTTGCTGCAACACGCCGCGGAAGGCGGGGTCTTCCATCGCGCGGCCGGTGCCGATCGCGACGCAGGTCAGCGGATCGTCGGCCACCGTCACCGGCAGGCCGGTCGCGTCGCGCAGCAATTCGTCGAGTTCGGCGATCAGTGCGCCGCCGCCGGTCAGCACGATCCCCTGGTCGACGATGTCGGCCGCGAGTTCGGGGGCGGTGTTTTCGAGCGCGATGCGCACGCCCTCGACGATCGTGCCGATCGGTTCGGACAGCGCTTCGGCGATCTGCGCCTGGTTGATCGAGATTTCCTTGGGCACACCGTTCACCAGGTCGCGGCCCTTGATGTGGATCGTCAGGCCCACGCCGTCGGCGGGGATGCGCGCGATGCCGAAATCCTTCTTGATCCGTTCGGCGGTGGCTTCGCCGATCAGCAGATTATGGTGGCGGCGGACGTAAGAGACGATCGCTTCGTCCATCTTGTCGCCGCCGGCACGGACCGAGGTGGTGTAGGCAAGGCCGCGGAGCGACAGGACCGCGACTTCGGTGGTGCCGCCGCCGATGTCGACGACCATCGACCCGATCGGTTCGGTGACCGGCATGTCGGCGCCGATCGCGGCCGCCATCGGTTCTTCGATCAGCCACACTTCGCTGGCGCCCGCGTTCGACGCGGCGTCGCGGATCGCGCGGCGTTCGACGCTGGTCGAGCCCGAGGGGACGCAGATCACGATTTCGGGGCTACGGAACGCGTTGGGCTTCCCGCCGTGCACCTTGGTGATGAAATGCTTGATCATCTGTTCGGCGACGTCGATGTCGGCGATGACGCCGTCGCGCAGCGGGCGGATCGCCTCGATGCTGTCGGGGGTCTTGCCCATCATCAGCTTGGCATCGTCACCGACCGCTTTCACCCGTTTGATGCCGTTCAACGTCTCGACCGCGACGACCGAAGGCTCGTTCAGCACGATGCCCTTGCCGCGCACATAAACGACCGTGTTCGCGGTGCCCAGGTCGATAGCCATGTCTTGCGAATTGAATTTGAACCAGCGGGAAAAGAAGGACATCTATACTGCTTCCTGTCATCGAAGCCGCGCCTTGACGGACACGCCCCTGTCGTGATTATCCGCGCGCCCGGCCGGCGACAGCTACAATCAGGGGAAGATTCCGGCTCTCCACGAAGGGTGGCTGGACAAAATGATCAGGGCTGTGCGGATGGGTCGCGATTTGCGTTCGACTGCGCTAGGACAGCGGCCATGTCAATACGTCGCCTGCCGGAAAAGCTCGTAAATCGGATCGCAGCCGGTGAAGTGGTCGAAAGACCTGCCGCGGCGCTCAAGGAACTGGTTGAAAACGCCATCGACGCGGGTTCGACTCGCATTTCGGTGCGAATCGCCGAGGGCGGGATTTCGCGGCTGGAGGTCGAGGATGACGGGTGCGGGATGACCGCCGCCGACATGGCGCTCGCGCTCGAACGCCATGCGACGTCGAAACTGCCCGACGATGCCATCGAGGATGTCACGACGCTGGGCTTCCGGGGCGAGGCGCTGCCGTCGATCGCCAGTGTCGCGCGGCTGACGCTCGAAAGCCGCATCGGCGGCGGCGATGGCTGGCGGCGCGTGGTCGACAATGGCGCGGTGGTCGCCGAAGGACCGGCCGCGTTGGCGAAGGGCACCCGCGTCGTCGTCGAGGATCTGTTCGCGCGCGTGCCCGCGCGGCGCAAGTTCCTGCGCAGCGCGCGCAGCGAATATGCCGCCTGTCTCGACGTCGTGCGGCGGCTCGCGATGGCGCGCCCCGACGTGGGCTTTGCCGTCGAGCATGACGGGCGCCGCGTCCTCGACGTGCAGGCCGGGCAGGACCAGCTGGCGCGCGTCGCCGCGCTGACCCAGCGCGAGCTGGCCGCGAACAGCATCGGGGTCGATCTGGACCGCGGCGAGGTGCATCTGGGCGGGGTGATCAGCCTGCCGACCTACAATCGCGGCATCGCCGACCATCAATATCTGTTCGTCAACGGGCGGCCGGTGAAGGACCGGCTGCTCGTCGGCGCGCTGCGCGGCGCCTATGCCGACCTGCTCGCCCGCGACCGGCATCCCGTGGTCGCATTGTTCCTCGACGTGCCGACCAGCGAGGTCGATGTGAACGTCCACCCCGCGAAAACCGAAGTGCGTTTCCGCGACCCGCAGCTCATTCGCGGGATGATCGTCGGCGGCCTGCGCCGTGCCCTCGACGAACATGGCTTTCGCAGCGTCCAGCGTCCGTCCGATGCGGCGCTGGCGGCGTGGCAGCAGGAACCCGTCGCGCCCCAGCCGGCGACGGGCTTCCTCTTCGGTCACGCAGCGCCGCCGGTCGCGCCGGGGGATGGATTTGACGCCGGCTATCGGGCGCCGTCCGCAGAGGTCGCGCGCGTTTATGACCGGCTGGTGCCATTCGCGTCGCCCGCGCCGCTCGCCGGCCGCGCCGAGGTGGCGGAAGCGCCGCCGCCGCAGGCCGATGCGCATCCGCTCGGCATCGCGCGCGGCCAGATCGCCAGGACCTATATCGTCGCCGAAGCGGAGGACGGCCTGGTCATCGTCGATCAGCACGCCGCGCACGAACGGCTGGTGCTGGAGCAGCTCCGCCGCGGGATGAGCGGGCAGGCCGTGCCATCGCAAGGGCTGTTGCTGCCCGAAGTCGTCGAACTCGACGAACCGGCGTGCGACCGGCTGGAGGCCGCGGCACCACAGCTGGCGGCGCTGGGGGTGGAGGTCGAGCGTTTCGGCCCGGCCGCGGTGATGGTGCGCGCGACCCCGGCGATGCTGGGGGCGATTGATTGCCGCAAGCTGGTGACCGACATCGCCGACGATCTGGCGGGCTATGATGCCGCGCTTGGCCTCAGCGAGCGGCTCGAACTGGTCGCCGCAACGATGGCGTGCCACGGATCGGTGCGGGCAGGGCGGACATTGAGCGTCGCCGAAATGAACGCGCTGCTCCGCACGATGGAGGTCACGCCGCATTCGGGGCAGTGCAACCACGGCAGGCCGACGTGGGTGAAGCTCGCGATGGATGACGTCGAGAAACTTTTTGGCCGGAAATAAACGGCTTATCAATTTTCTCGGCGAAAAAGGATAATTCGGGCGGCCGTAGTCGGGAATGGCTGCAAACGACCGATTGCGGACGTAGGCGGATTGCGCGTATCGATGGGATATGGACACAAAATACTTCCTGATACTGGCCTTCCTGATGCCCATTCTCTTCATGGTCAGCGGGGTGCGCAGGAAGCTGCGCCGGACCGGGCCTACTCAACGATTCTGGATCGGGTTCGCCTCGCTTGTCGGATCGATTCTCGTTTTTCTTAGCACTTTGAAGTTTTTGCCTCACCCGGCGGAAGAAGGCTTGGTTCACAAAATCGTGCTCACGGCGCTCTCATCAGCAGTCGCTGGGGGCGTGATACTCTCAGTTGTGCTTATCGCGAGTGCTGGAATGGAGTGGTTTAAGAGATGGAACTCGCATCAGCGCCGCGGCAGCTAACCACCCCAAATCAGACATTCGCATTTCAGCTTTGGCAGACGGGCTGGCACCTCTTATGAGTTGACGCGGGTCAAGCGCGCGATCGTCGATGTCGCGACACGGGTCGGGAGGAAGCAGGATGGGGATGCGGATCATTGCCATGACGGTCGCGGCGGGCTTGCCCGCGGTCGCATTCGCCGCGCCGACTGCGCCGTCCTGCCCGGCTGCCGCGGCACTGCCCGGCGAACTTGCCGGCTGGTCGCGCGATGCGTCAGGCAAGACGATCTATGCCTATGGCGACGATCTTAGCGCCGACTGGTCGCCGCTAGGCGCGGCGCGGACGGCCCTGCCGCTGCATCGGTTTGAAAGCCTGCGTTATGGCGGCGCGACGGGACAGCGGCCCGACGTCCATAAATTTGGCGGCATGATTCCGATCGAAACGAAAAGGCGGGGGCGACTGATCGTCGCGCTCGACGCGGGGGCGTGGATCGACCTGGTGCAGGGCGGCGCGGTGGTCAAATCGGTCGCGCATGGTCACGGCCCCGCCTGTTCGGGCATTCGCAAGATGGTCGAATATGACGTGACGCAGGGCCGCTATCTGCTCCAGATCGTCAACGCGCCGACCGCGTCGATCCATGCGATGGCGGTGCTGCGCGACTGATCAGGGCAGGCGCTTCGCCAGCTCCCCCGTCGCGTCGCTTGGCAGGGGCGCGACACCGATCAGTCGCATCAACAGCGGATAGACCTCGATATTGTCGATCGTTCCGATGTCGCCTTTCAGGCCGGTGCCGCTCGCGATGAACAGCGCCAGCATCTCGTCGTCCTGATTGTCATAACCGTGCGCGCCGCCCTTGACGGGCCAGGTCGGCGTCCCCGCGATGATCGACCAGCCCGGCTCGGCGATGCAGATGATCGCGGCGACGCGCGGATTGCGGCCATAATGCAGCCGCTTCGGCAACGCCTCGCGCCGATGACAGCGCATATGGTCGTGCGGTTTCAAAAGCGCGTCAAAAACGCGGTTGTCGGTGCCCGCGGCAGGCTCGATCGCGGCATAGGGTCCGGTTTCGACCGCGATGATGCTGGGCAGGTCGATCAGGTCGGCGATCTGGATCACCCGGCTTTCGTCGATCGCGCGCATGCCATGGTCGGCGACGACGATGATCCGGGCGGGCTGCCCCATCGCGGCCAGGCCCGCGGTCAGGTCGCCGATGCGCGCATCCACGTCGGACATCGCGGCGTTCACTTCGGCGCTGTCGGGGCCGAATCGGTGTCCGGCATCGTCGACCGCCTCGAAATAAAGCGTCACAAAGGCGGGGCGGATCGCGGCAGGGCGGCGCATCCAGTCGAGCAGGGCGTTGACCCGCTGCGCATAGCCGACATGCGCGTCATAGCGCATCCAGTCGGGCGGCCGCACCCTCGCGATCGCGACCTCGCTGCCCGGCCAGAACATCGTTGCGCTGCGCACCCCCGCTTTTTGCGCGGTAACCCATGCGGGTTCGGCTTCGTCCCACCAAAAGGGGTCGAGCGACTGCTTCGGATCGCCCAGGCTGAACCGCACCGCGGGGCGCCGCGGGTCGATCATATTATTGCCGACGATGCCATGATTGTCGGGGCGTTTGCCCGTCACCATCGCATAATGGTTGG
>Ga0155548_134_pt1 | contig 22549 bp, 15 predicted proteins | sample RifCSPhighO2_12_FD_107205 | JGI IMG/M metagenome (GOLD analysis project Ga0155548, IMG submission 107205) | Sphingopyxis sp. RIFCSPHIGHO2_12_FULL_65_19
AATTGGCCGCGATCGTTTTGTCGATCAGGTCCGACCGTTTGCGCGCGAAGGCGAGCGCATCGGCATAGCCTTTCGGCGTCAGCGGCCCCTGGTCGGTATAGATGGCGAAGAAGCCGCCATCGAGATGGCCGTCCTTCATCCGCGGAATGTCGAGCTGCGCCATGTCGTCGGTGAGCGCGTGCCGATCGGCGAAGCTCCAGCCCGCACGCTCAAAATGGAGCGGCGTGTCGAGGTGCGTGTCGAGCACGAGCATCCGGCTGTGCAGCGGCGCCTCGGTCGCCTTGGGCTCGTCGCCGCCCGGCGAACAGGCGGTGAGCGCGGTGGCGGTCAGCAGAATGGCGAAATGCTTCACTTATTGTCCTTCACGGGCTTCAGGTCGAGATGCTGATAATCCCAGCTGAAATCGGCAATCTGGCTTACCGCCTTCATCGTCACGCCGGTGATATTGCCGTCGGCGTCGAGCGCGAAAGTGACATAGGCCGGTTCGATCGCTGGATCGTCAAATTCGGTGACGAAGCTGTCATATTGCCAATGTTTCAGTCGCCCCGCCATGCGCGGCGTTGACGTAAAGTCGATCGTCAGCCCGTTCGACGGCGCACCAATCACGATGTCGCCATACCAGGGATCGCGGTAGCGCCCGGCATAGCGCGCCGGTGGGAGCGAGGGACCGCTCTTCACCGGCGACGCCTTGGTTTGTTTCAGGAACGCCGCCCCACCAGCGAGCCGCGCCTGATACCAATCCTCCCACTTCGCGATCCAGCCATAGTCGTCCTGGTCCAGATAATGGTCGAGCAGGTCGTAAGTCAGCCCCAGCAGCATCCCGCTGTCCTCGCTGTTCATCATGATCGCAAAGCCGACATTTTTGTCAGGGATCATCACGACGCGGGTGATCGACCCGAATACCCCGCCGCCGTGCTGGATAATGCGGTGGCCGCGATAATCCTGAACCTGCCAGCCGAGCGCATAGGCCTGTTGCGTCGGTTGCGCGGGTTTCAACATATCGGGCAGCGGAGTGATCGGCATCGGGGTGACCGGCGCCCACATTTCCGCAGCCTGTTTTTCGCTGAACAGCCGCTTGCCGTCCGGCAGCGCGCCGTGCGCAAGCTGGATCTTCAACCACGCCGCCATATCGTCGGCACTAAGCGCAAGCCCGCCCGCGGGTGCCCCGTTGCGGCCCAGTTCGTCACGTTCATTCAGCGCCTGTTGCTGGCCGAGGCCGCGCAACGCCCCCGACAGCCGGGCGTGCGGCCATGATCGGTTCGCGATGCGGAAACGGTCCTCGCTGTCGCTCGTCGCGTTGTTCATGCCGCCTGCGCGCAACACGCGGTCGCGCATGAATATTTCCCATGTCTGCCCCGTGACCTCTTCGATCAGCTGGCCTGCGACGGCATAAAGGATATTGTCATAGGCATAGGCCGAGCGGAAACTCGTCACGGGTTTGAGGTGAGCGACGCGTTCTACCGTCTGCTTGCGCGTCAGATGTGTGCGCGGCACGAACATCAGATCGCCCTGCCCCAGCCCCAGCCCGCTGCGATGGACGAGCAGGTCGCGGATCGTGATCTCGCGCGTGACCCATGCATCATACATGCGAAACCAGGGCATATGCTTGATGACAGGATCGTCCCACGCAATCTTGCCCTCGTCGACCAGAATCGCCAGAGCGGTCGCGGTCATCGCCTTGCCGGTCGATCCGGTCTGGAAGATGGTTTGCGCATCGACGGGCGCCGGCTCGCCGATCTTGCGCACCCCCCATCCGCGCGACAGCGTCGTCTTGCCATTTTCGACGATCGCGATCGACACCCCGGCCGCTCCGACTTTCTTGCGAAGCGCCTCGACGCTGGCGTCGACGTCGGCGGGCGGTTCGGCCCAGGCTGGCGCAGCGACCGACAGCATCAACGACAGGGCAAGCAGGCGAACGGCTTTCATTGCGAAGACTCCATGGACATGGGGGCAGCAGGACGCAGCAGGCGCCACACGCCGACGGTCAGCAGCGGCAGGACAAAGACGGCAAGGAACAGCCAGGCGAGGAAGCGGTAGCCGCTCGCGATCAGGTCGACGAGCCCGACGCGCGACGCGACGAACATGCAACCGATCAGCACCACGCCGCCGATTGCCGTGCGCAGGCCGACGCCGATCGGCGGGCGTCCGCGCGCCTCGACAACGCCGGATACCCGTTCGTTGATGGCATGGATGGCCCCTACCCCGCTTTCGAGCAGCGCAGCGAAAATCATCAATTGGAACAGGATATGGAATCCGGGCACCGCCATCTGGCGCAACAGGAAGTCGGAAGGCAGCGTCTCTCCGCCGATCGCCGGATAAAAGGCCATCATCGCCACGAAAAACAGGATGGCCGGCAGCATCGTCAGCGGCCCCGCGATCAGCCCCGCAACGACGGCATCGCGCTGGCTGGTCAGGTGGCGTAGCACGGGCAGGATAACGACCGCACCGACGATATTGTAGCTCGCATAGGTGAGCCCGCCCGCTATCCAGTTTCCGGATGGCGGCGGCGACGTCGCAAAACCGTCGCTGATCAGGCCGCCGAAGCTGGCAAGCGCAAAGACCAGAAAGAGCGCATAGACCGCATAGATCAGCATCGAGGCATATTTGAAAAGGCTTTCGACAAGCGCGGTGCCGAAAGCGGTAAAGCCAAGGATTCCTACGGCCAGCATTACCGAACCGGCAAGGTCGGGCCAGCCGAAGGTTGCGGCACCGATCGCGCCTGCCGCCGCCCCGAACACCGCGAGGATGAGGATGACGAAGATCAGATAGGCGATCTCGAACGCGATCCACGCCGGGCCAAGCAAGCCTTCAAAAAAGGCGCGATAATCATATGTCCCCATTTTGCGCGCGAGCGCAAAGGTCAGTGCGGCGACCACGCTCCAGATCAGCGTGGCGAGCAGCATCGCGGCGAGCCCGCCCCATGGTCCCGACGGCACGAAATATTCGGCAAGTTCGCGCCCCGTCGCATAGCCGCCGCCGATAATGACGGCCTTCAGCGCGAAACCGGGCAGCAGGAAGCGCTGGAACCAGCTCGACCTGCTACCCGTCTCGCCCACACTCATGCGAGAATATTTTCGACGAGCGCGTCGAAACCGGCGCCGCCGCGGATCGGGTCGGCGACGGGAAGCCCCAGGCGGTCGCTTTCGGCCGCCATCAATGCCGCCGCCGCCGCGGCGTCATAGCCCGACGTGTTGAAGCTCACCCCGCCGCAACGGATCGCTGGATTGGTTCGGCTACCAAGCCGGATCGTCAGGTCGATGACCTCATCGACCGAAGGCAGCGCAAAGCTCTCCATGCCAAGGATCACCGTGCGCGTCGGGTCGTGACAGACGACGAAAACATCTGGCTGGCTGCCGTGAAGCAGGCCGAGCGACACCGGGGCATAAGCGGGATTGAAGATCGAGCCCTGCCCTTCGATGACGTCCCAATGGTCCGCCGGCGCATCGGGGCTCAGCATTTCGGCCGCCCCCGCTTCAAAGTCCGAAACCACTGCATCCATCGGCATACCGCCGCCCGCGATCATAATGCCCGTCTGTCCGGTCGCGCGAAAATCGGCATCGAGACCGCGCGCGAGGAAAGCCCGGTGCAGCGCGAGCGCGGTATATTTCTTCCCAAGCGCACAATCGGTGCCGACGGTGAGCAGTCGTTTGCCGCTGCGCTTGCGGCCGGTGCCGACCGGAATTGCGGGCGGCGGGGTGCGGATATCGATCAGTCGCTGCCCCGTGCGCCGAGCCGCCTCGACCAGCGCCGGAACGCCGGTCAGCTTGGTGTGCAGTCCGCTGACGATGTCGAGCCCCGCCTCCATTGCTTCGACCAGCACTGCGACCCACGCTTCGCCTATAATCCCGCCCTGATTGGCGACGCCGATCACCAGCGACCGCGCACCCGCCGCCCGCGCCTCGGCGGGAGACAGGCGCGGCAGGCCGGTGGACACCGTGCAGCCGTCGATCGCCCACTCCCCTGTGCAGCGATCGCCGGCCCAGTCGGCAAGGCCGAATGCGGTCTTCGCATAGCTGGCCTCGGTCGTGTCGCCCAGGAACAGCAGATAAGGCTGCGGCAGGGTCATGCTGTCGGCCAGCCTGCCGATGGGCGCGTTCATCTTTTCCAACTCCAAAACGATCAGAAGGCCATGTCGAGCGCGACACCGACAGTCCGCGGCTGGAGCGGAGAAATGCCAAGGAAACTGGGCTGATTGAGCCCGTCGGCAAAGGTCGACCGCGCCATCTCGCCCTTGTTGTCGAGCAGGTTGCGGGCATAGGCGCGCAAAGTCCAGTGATCGTTGAAGGTGATCGAAGCGTTGAGATCGACCGATGTATAGGGCTTGGCGCGCGCGACCAGCGGGTCACTTTCGACCAGCGACAAGCGGCTGCTGGCATGGCGGACGCCGATGCCGAAACTGCCATTGTTGCCGCCGCCAAGCTCGAACACATAGTCGGCACGAACCGCGCCGCTGAATTTCGGCACCGCGGGCAGACGGTCGCCATCGAAACCACTGATTTCCGGCACATCTTCGCTGAGCGTGGCGTCGGTGTAACTGCCGGTCGCGCTCAGCGTCAGGCCTGCGGCGGGGCGCAGCGCGATATTGCCTTCGATCCCCTTGCTCGTCGCCTTGCCGCCGTTGGCGCCGCCGGACACGCCGCCAAAGGCGCGGACGACCTGGATGTCGGTCCAGTCCATCCAGAACAGCGCGACATCGACCGACACCATCCGATCGGCGAAATCGGCCTTCAGCCCGACCTCGTAATTCTTCATCCGGTCGGCATCGACCGTCGGCGGCACGTTGGGAACAATGACGTTCGGGCCACCGGGACGATAGCCGGTCGCGAGGCGCGCGTAGAGCATCGCGTCCTCATTGATGTGGAACTGCGGGCTGATCGAGTAAGTGAAGACATCTTCGGACGATTTGCCCGGATCGTCGGCCTGCGGAACGATCGCGCCCGAACTGATCTGGCGGAAGGTCTGGTCGTTGCGCGCCCAACGCAGCCCGCCGGTGATTTCAAACTGTTCGCTGAGCTTGAAGGTGGCGTTGCCGAAGACCGCATATTCCTTGTAGGTCGCGGGCAAGCCGACCGTCGCCAGCGGATCGAGCCCCGGGATCGGGTTGCCCGCCATGTCGAAAGACCGGACCAGCTGCGAATTGCTCGTTTCCTCGTCGGTGAAGAAGCCGCCGACCAACCATTCAAAGCGGCCGCCGCTGGGGGAAGCAAGGCGCACCTCCTGCGTCCATTTCTTGAGCCCGAGATTGAGCGCGAAGGGCGTGATGCCCGGCGCCACCGTGCCGCCCGTCAGCAGCGGAAACAGGACGCCGAACGCATAGCTCGCATCCTGAACCTGCGCGCTCTGCGTCTTGCTGTAGGTTGTCGCAGAGGTCAGCGTCGCGGCGCCGAAATCATAATCGATCGTCGCCGAATAATAGTCGAGATCGACGTCGAAGGATTCGGGCACGAAATTGTTGAACGAACGCCCGTCGCCCAGTCGCTCGCCCGTCAGGTCGGCGGCATAGAGGCCGTTGCCTTCGGAATCGAGCGATTGCCAGATCCCGGCGAGCTTCACGCTGAGGTCGGGTGTCGGCGTCCACAACAATGCGACGCGGCCGCCGCGCTGTTCATAGTCATTCTGGTCCTTGAGCGCGGCATTGTTGACGCTGTCGACCCAGCCCGGCGTGCTGCGCCAGGCAAAGCTGCCGCTGACGGCAAGCTTGTCCTGGACGATCGGAACATTGACCATCGCCTGCGCGCCCCAGCCAAGCCCATCACCGCCCTTGATCGCGAAACCTTCGACGCCCGCCTTCACGCTGAACGCATTGGTGTTCGGCTGAACCGTCACATATTTCACCAGCCCGCCGATCGAACTGGCACCATATAGCGTGCCCTGCGGTCCCTTGAGCACTTCGATCCGTTCGAGGTCATAGGGCATGAGGTCGATCGTAAATGCCCCGGCGCGGTTATAGATTGCGCTCGATCCGACCGGCGCATCGTCGAGATAGATGCCGACGGTCTGGCTGGCATTGAGCGGCGCGACCCCGCGCAGCGTGATCGTCGTCTGTCCCGGCGTGCCGCTGTTGCTGACGTTCATGCCGGGGACATAGCCCGCATAATCGACGAGCGAGGCGGACCCCTGCTCCTGCAAGGCCTCGCCGTTGACGACCGCAATCGAGATCGGCACATCCTGCACATTCTGCGTGCGCTTCTGCGCGGTGACGACGATTTCGCCGCTCGCCTCGACGGCGGCCGCTTCCTGCGCCTGCGCCGGCATCGCCGCCATCATGGCGGCCAAGCTTCCTGCAATAAAAAGTCCCTGTTTCATCGTCTTACCCCCAGACTTGGGCGAGCAGGCGGCGAAAATTGCCACCGAGCACGGCCCGGATGTTTTCATTTGAATAATTGCGGCGGATCAGTTCCTCGGCGAGGTCGAAGGTCTTGAGCGGATGATCGAACCCGTCGATGTCGATCTTGTCGCGAAAGGCGTAGCTGCCCTTGTAGCTGCCCTTCAGCAGCGCATATTCTTCCGGCTTCATATCGTCATAGCCATGGAGATCGGCGTCGGAGCCGATGCCGACATGGTCGATCCCGACCAGCTTGGCGACATGGTCGATATGGTCCGCCATGTGCCCGACATTGGTCGGGTCGGTCGTGCGCACGAACATGCGAACGCCGGTGATACCCATGACCCCGCCCTTCGCCGCAAGCGCCTTGATCGCGGCGTCGGTCTTGACGCGCGGATGATCGACCAGCGAGCGGGCGTTGCTGTGGGTGATCGCGATCGGCCCCTTGGCGATGGCGATGGCGTCGAGCGTGGTCTTGTCGCCGCAGTGCGACACGTCGACGAGCATCTTTTGCTTTTCCATCTCGGCAATGATCGCGGCGCCATAATCGCTGACCCCGCCGTCGACGCGTTCGGTGCTGCCCGAACCGATCAGGTTCTGGGCGTTGTAAGTGAGCTGGGCGCAGCGCAGCCCAAGACGGCGAAACAGCGCAACATCCTCGATCTTCTCGAAATGCTCGGCGTTCTGGATGCCCATGATGACGGCGCATTTCTGCTCCGCCTTGGCGCGGTCCAGATCCTGAACCGAATCGACCAGCGTGAAGACATGGCTGTTGCGACCGGCGAACCCTTGCCAGCCGGCGAGAAACTCGAGCGCCTGGCTCTTCGCATCCGGCCCGCCGAGGCCATAGGCGTTGTGGAATCCCGTAATGCCAGAGGCCTTGAACTCCGCCGCTTCGGCGTCGGTCAGCCGGTGCGCGATATAATTGGAATCGAGGGTGATCTTGAGCGGCGCAAGCATGTCGATGACGAGCGACGAAGCGACCACATCGACCGCGCGGCGCGAATAACGGCGCCCCGGCGCGGCTGCAAAGGCATATACGCCCCGGTTGATCATCGGCGCCGACACAGCAACACCCACCGCGCCCGCGATGGCCGCGCGGCGCGTCATCTGGAACGACGTCGTCATCCCAACCTCCCTTTTATAGCTTCAGATGCAGACTATTGTCCTAATCAGAAAATTGTCAATCTGTTTAGGACATAAAATCGTCATCAACGCGCAATTTTATGGACCAATCAGACGAAGACGCTCGACCCGAAGGCCGAGCGTCCGATTCCGAAGCCCCATCAATAGACCATGTCGAAACCATAGAGATGGAAGGCGAGCGTCACCCAGACGAGGATGAGTGCGGCGAGGATGAGCAGGATCGCGCCAAGCTTCATCGTCCACCGGCGCTTGTCCTGAATGCTGAGCCACAGATGCCAGGCGGCCGTCGCAAGCAGGCCGAAGGCGGCGAGCGGCGTCAAAACGCGCAGCAGGTGGATCAGCCAGTCGAGCGGGCCGCCGAGGCTGCCGATATCGGCCGAGAAGGCGGCAATCATCCCGATCCAGCCAGCCAGCGCCGCAATCGCCAGCCAGGCGAAAATGCGCGACAGGCGGTAGGCGCGGCGCGCCTTGCCCTCCAGCGCAAAATCCGCCTTGAAGCTGCGCCGTACCAGCGCCCGCACCGGCCATGCCAGCGCCGCGAGAAGGATGATCCCGAAAGCAAAGATCAACGCAGGATTCAACCAGGCGGCGTTGACGCCGGCCGGGGCCGGCTCGAACACCATGAAGGGCGATCCGGCATCGACGCTCCAGCGGACGACGCGGCCATCCTTGACCACGGCGGCCAGACGTTCGCCGGTCCCGGTATCGCGCCACACAAACGGCTCGACCTCGACCCAATCGCGCGCGCCCGCACCCATGCCGTCGAGTGCGGGCAAGGTGATCTTGCCGTCCTCGGTCAGCGAGATCGTCATCTGGCCGAGCAGGCCAAACAGGCTTGCAAAATTGGTAAAGCTGCCGCGGCTGCTGATGTAATTGCCTGCCATCATCTGGGCATGTTCGCGCGCTGTCTTAGCATCGACCTGACCGGGCTTGTCGGCACCGGGAAGGTAGCGGTCGGCGAACTTGTGGAACAGCGCGCTGCGGATCGCGCCCGCGTCGCCCTGCGTCCCCGCACTGTTCATCGAGATATAGACGCCGATGTCAGCGTCGGGGAAAAGCCACAGATAGGAGTGGAACCAGACGGTATCGCCGCCGTGCGCGATCGCGCGGTGGCCGTTGACCCATTGTTCGTAGAAACCAAGCGCCATGCTGTTGAGCGGGCCGACACCGGGCGCCTTGAAATCGTGCATCTGCTTCGCGGTTTCCGGCTTCATAAGGCCCGCGCCATCACCCAGGTGCGCGATCATGAACTTGCCCATGTCGGCGCCGCTCGCCGACAGGCTGCCCGCGGGTGCCGGGACGACGATCTCGAACGGCTTGGGCTTTTGCGTGATGTCGGGATAGCCCTTGGACATATGCGGCGCCAGATTGGCGGGAAGCGGCTGGCGGAACGTCGAATGCGCCATGCCCAGCGGCTTGAAAATGCGATTGTCGACATAATCGTCGAAATCCTGGCCGCTCACCCGTTCGACGATATAGCCCGCCAGGGCGGTCGCATAATTGGAATAGGCGGGCGTCGTGCCCGGCGCGAAAACGCGTTCGGGCAGCGCCAGCGGCATCTGTTTTTTCAGCGCCATCACCGCCTTCGGGTCGCTGCTGATCAGATGGCGGATCGATTCCTCGAAACCCGCGGTGTGCGTCATGATGTTGCGCATCGTCACCGGCTTGCCCTGATAGGGCGGGATTTTGAAATCGAGATAGGCGTTGATGTCCTTGTCGAGGTCGATCTTGCCCGCCTCGACCTGCTGCATCACCGCGGTCCAGGTCACCAGCTTCGACACCGATCCCGGGCGGAACAAAGTCGTCTCGGGCAGGACCGGCGCGCGCTTGGCGACGTCGGAGAAGCCATAGCCCTTTTGGAGCACGACCTGATCGCCGCGAACCACCACCACGACCGCGCCGGGGATGCGAGCCCGCTCGAGCGCATAGGGCAAATATCCGTCGAGCCAGGCCTCGACATCCTTGGCGTCGAGGGCGACGGGCGCCGCGGCTGACTTGGCGACCGGCACCGCCGCATCGACCTTTTTAACTGTGGGTGTCGGCACTGGCCCCTGCGCCGCCAGTGGCAGCGCGGCAAAAGCCGCCAACCCGATCATCACCTTGCGGATGAAACGCATCGCTTTCCCCTTTTCTTTGTCGCGGCCTGTCACACCTTGCAGCGAGCCGCGCGACCCCTTACCAAGGGACCAACTTCCGTTAGCCCGATAGGGACATAATGATCCTGATTGGAAAATTGTCAAATATGGAATGGAAAAACTGATGGCGGACCGTTCACAACCGCCCACGCTCGGCACGGTGATGAAGAGCATCCGGTCGCGAAACGGCTGGACGCTCAAGGAAATGAGCGCGAAATCGGGCATCCCGGTATCGACGCTGTCGAAGGTCGAACATGACCGCCTCACGCTCAGCTACGACAAGTTGCAGCAACTCAGCCAGCGGTTGAACATCCGCATGTCGGACCTGTTTGCCGAAGATGACGAGGACCAGACTCCGCGGGTGACCGGCCGTCGCAGCATCGGCACGATCGACCAGGCGGTGCGCGTCACGACCGACAATTATGATTATCACTATCTGTGCACCGACCTTCGGCAAAAGCGAATGATCCCGATCATCACGCGAATCCGGGCGCATAGTGCGCGCGAATTTGGCGACCTCGTTCGCCATCAGGGCGAGGAGTTCATCTTCGTCCTTGAAGGCGAGGTCGAAATTCACACCGAATTTTATGATCCGGTCGCGCTCAAGACCGGCCAGGGCATCTATCTCGATTCGTCGATGGGCCACGCCTATGTCGTCGCCGAGGGTTTTGAGGAGGCGCTGGTGCTCGGCGTCTGCTCGAGCGCCGACGACGGGTTGATGGATTCGCTGATGAGCCTGCACGGCTGACCATCCTGCATTGGAGAAATTATGGCATCGCACCGACGCTTCGCACTGTCCCTGATGCTGCTGTGCAGCGCGATGCCGGTGTCGGCGCCGGTGATCGCAAAGGCGCCGGCCTATGACCTGATCATCCGCGGCGGGACGATCTATGACGGGTCGGGCAAGCCCCCCGTCGTCGGCGATGTTGCGATCAAGGACGACCGCATCGTCGCGGTGGGCACGGTTGCCGGCACCGCCACGACCGAGGTCGCGGCAAAGGGCATGGCCGTCGCGCCGGGCTTTATCAACATGCTCAGCTGGGCAACCGAATCGCTGATCGCCGATCCCAAGAGCCAGAGCGATATCCGCCAGGGCGTCACATTGGAGGTGATGGGCGAAGGTTGGTCGATGGGGCCGATCAGCCCGGCAATGAAGGCCCTTGAAACCGAGCGCCAGGGCGACATCAAATATCCGATCGAATGGACCAGCCTCGGCGATTATCTCGGCTGGCTCGAAAAACGGGGCGTGTCGACCAACGTCGCAAGCTTTGTCGGCGCGGCAACGGTGCGCGTCCACGAGCTGGGCGAAGGCGATGTCGACCCGACCCCCGGCCAACTGGCGCGGATGCGGGCGCTGGTCAGGCAGGCCATGAACGACGGCGCGATGGGGGTCGGCAGCTCGATCATCTATGCCCCCGGTTCCTATGCCGAAACCGACGAGCTGGTCGCGTTGACCAGCGAAGCGGCGAAATGTGGCGGCATGTATATCAGCCATATGCGATCGGAAGGCGACCGGATCGAAGAAGCCGTCGACGAGCTGATCGACATATCGCGCCGTTCGGGGGCGCCGGCCGAAATCTATCACTTGAAAATGGCTGGGCGCAGCAACTGGGGCAAGCTCGACGCCATTGTGCAAAAGATCGAAGCCGCGCGCGCCGAAGGGCTGAAGATCACCACCGACATGTACACCTATACCGCAGGCGCGACCGGGCTGGACGCCGCGATGCCGACGTGGGTGCAGGCCGGCGGGCTCGAGGAGTGGATCAAGCGGCTGAAAGACCCCGCGATCCGCGCGCGTGTCGCCGCCGAGATGAAACAGCCTGGCAGCGATTGGGAAAATCTCTATTTCGGCGCGGGCGCCGACAAGATGATCCTGTCGGGCTTCAAGAGCGACGCCTTGAAGCCGCTGACGGGCAAGACGCTGGCCGAAGTCGCGGCAATGCGCGGCAAATCGCCCGAAGAGACAGCGATGGACCTTGTCGTCGAGGATGGGTCGCGCGTCGGCACCGTGTATTTCCTGATGTCGGAGGATAATGTCCGCAAGCAGATCCAGCTGCCGTGGATGAGCTTCGGGTCCGATGCCGCGTCACAGGCGACCGAAGGCGTGTTCCTGAAATCGGGCGCGCACCCGCGCACCTATGGCAATTTCGCGCGCCTGCTCGGCCGATATGTCCGCGACGAAAAGCTGATCCCGCTCGAACAGGCCATATACCGTCTGACCACCCTGCCTGCGACCAATCTTCGCATCGCCGACCGCGGCGCGCTCAAACCCGGCTATTATGCCGATGTCGTCGTGTTCGACCCGGCGACGATCGGCGACCGATCGACCTTTGAAAAGCCGCACCAATATTCGGTCGGGATGCGCGACGTATTCGTCAATGGCGTCGGTGTGCTGCGCAACGGCGAACATAGCGGTGCCACGCCCGGACGCGCGGTGCGTGGTGCGGGCTGGAACCGCTGCTCCTAGACGTCAGTCAGCCGTCGCCGTTGTTCGGCGGCTGATTTGAGCAAAAAATCATGCGGCAGGCCGATCCGCACGTTCGCCTGCCAAAGCGGGACAGCACGGTCGACATGGCGATCGGCCGGTCGTCCGGCGAGGTGCCGCGCGGGGCACGGCGAAATCGATCGCCGTCCCCAGATACTCGCCCTGCATCGGCAAACGCGCCGCGCCATGGGCCTGCTTAGAAATCATAACCCACGGTCAGGCCATAGGTTCGCGGTTGGTTGGCAAAGCGCACCACGACGTTCGCGTTGCTCGCGACCGCAGACCAATAATATTTGTCGAACAGATTCTTCGCCCACAGCGACACCGACCAGCCGCTCTCGTCCTTGAGGCCCAGGCTGGCGTTGACGGTGCCGTAAGCGTCGACCTTGTACAGGTCGAGATCCTCGAAGATGGTGTTCGACTTGCTCTGGTAACGCGCGCTGACCGCGCCGGTCAGGTCCACCGTGTCGCTGACCGGCGTGTCGTAGGCGAGCGTCAAACTGCCCTGGAATTTGGGGCTGTAGATGAATTCGGCGCCATCGAAATTTTCCGGCTGTCCTGCGGCGTTGGTGCCGTTGTAACCGTTGATCCGTGTGTTCAGATATAGCGCGTTGGCCGCGATCGTCAGCCCCGCTGCCGGACGGATCGTCAGTTCGCCCTCAACGCCATAGGCTTCGCTGTCGGGCACATTGTCGAGGCGCGATAGCGCCGTGTAAATGGGGTCGGCGAAATAGGTGCTGATCTGCTTGTCGCGATAATCATAATAGAATGCCGACAAATTGGCCTGCACCGCACGGTCCGCCAGCGTCGCCTTCACCCCGATTTCATAGGCGGTGAGCCTTTCCTGTTTCACCGGCGCATTCTGGCGGGCGAGGTTGGCGGCGTTGATCGGCGTCGTGCCGGATTTATAGCCGCGCGACACCGACGCATAGAGCAGCGTATCGTCGTTGGGCGACCAGTCGAGCGCGACACGCCACGCGACGTTATTCTCCTTGAGCAGCGACTGCACCTCGCCAAAGGTGCCGGTTACCGGGTCGAAGGTGTTGCACTGTCCCTGCGCAATCTCGGCCGCAAGCACACCATAGGTTTGCAGGTAGAGCGCGCGGTTCACGACATTGACGTTGGGCAGCATATTGCCGTTGAAGTCGCGCGAACAGCCGTTGTAGCGCTGCTTGTCCTCGGTATAGCGGACCCCTGCCGTAAGCTTCAGCTGCTCGGTCAGTTCGGCATCGGCGTTGCCGAAAAGGCTCCATGTCCTGGTGCGGATACGACCGAAGTCTTCATAGGTGCGGAAAGCTTGGCTGAGCTGAAGCGGCGTGTAGCCGCCCGAATTGAAGATCGGGCTTGCCAGAAGCGGCGCACCCGCCGCACGGATCAGCCCGACGTTGGCGTTCTGACCCAGCAGCGTACGGTTGGAATCGATGATGCGGTCGTTGGCATAATAGCCGCCGACCAGCCAGTTCACCGCCCCCGCCTCGCCCTCGACATGCAATTCCTGCGCAAAGCTCTTGATCCGCCCGACCGTGTTCTGGAGCAGGATTTCAAACGGCGCGCCGCTCCAGTCGGAAAGCGCGTTGCGTTTGAAGTCGTTGTAGCTGGTGAGCGAGACGAGCTTCATCCTATCGCCCAGATCCTGGTCCCAGCGCAGTTTCAGGCCCCAGAAGCGATTGTTTTCGGCCAGCGGGCCGTCAAGACCGAGGCCCGTGCCGATATCGGCCGAACGCCCGGCTTCGGGCGCCCAATCGGCCTGGCTTGCCTTGGTCGGGAAATTGCCGGCGAGATAGGCGGCGAGACCCGTGGCGTTGAAGAAGCGCGAATTGCTCGTGCCGGTGGCGGGGTCGGTTGCGGGGGTGAAGCCGACGCCCTGCCCCGCAACCGTGTCCGACTTGTTGCGCCACCAGGTCACGGACAGGTCGAAATGCGTGCCGGGTGCCGGATCGATCGCCAGCGCGCCGCGCACGCCGAGTTTCTCGACCTCGCCCAGCCGCTCGCCGCGGCTGTTGCTGACCTGCCAGCCCTTGTCGCTATTCTCGCTGCGAAAGGCGATGCGCGCCGCGATGCCCTCGCCCAGCGGGCCGGAAAGATGGCCGCCGATATTGTAGGTCTGGTAATTGCCGAGATCGGCCTTGATGCTACCCTCAAAGCTGTCGGTCGGCTTGGCGGTGATGAAGTTGACCAGCCCCGCGGTCGTGTTGCGGCCATAGAGCGTGCCCTGCGGTCCCTTGAGCACCTCGACCCGCTCCAGATCCATCACCGGCCCGGTGTTCATAATCGGGTAGGCGTAAGCGACTTCGTCCACATAAGTGCCGACGGTCGAGGTCGAAGACAGGTTGATCGTGTTGAAACCGATTCCGCGCAGCGTGTAGGTCGGCACGCCCTGATAGCTTTGCGACACGGTGAAGCTTGGCGCCACCGTCGTCAGGTCGCGCATGTCGGTAACGCGCAGATTTTCAAGCGTTTCGCCGTCCACCGCCTGGATCGCCATGCCGACGTCGTTCATCGATTCGGCCCGGCGCTGCGCGGTGACGATGATGTCGCCCTCGGCCGCTACCGCGTCGGCCGGCGTTTCCTCGGCAGCGAATGCCGGCACGGTCAGGGCCAGCCCCATCGCCGAACCCACGGCCAGGAAAATACGCATTGCCCTCATCACTCATCCTCCCTCAAACAGCTTGTCGCCGGGCCCGTCTTTGTGCGAGCGTCATGCAAAACCGGACCGTGACAGAACAAAGGATTGCGGGCGGCGGAACAAGCTGACACCTGTGTCAGGATAGTGGAGGGACGACCGCGTGACCGAGCAGAGGCCTGAATGCTGGGCAGAAATGCCGGCGCTGATCGCGTCGGTTCAGGCCGCCGGCGACGCGATCGGCTTGCCCTATGTCGCGGCACAGGCCGACCTTGGCGACCCCGAACCGATGAGCGACGAGGACGGGCGGCCCTATGCCGAAACCAGCTTTCACTGGGTCGATCCGAGCTATGCCTATTGGCGTGACCGCAAACTGGCGTTGCAACTCGCCTTCCTGACTGCCGCCCGTCTTGTCGCCGAACCTTTTTATTACAGCGACGGCCGCCTCGGCACCTGGCGCGCGACGCATCTCCTCGACGAGGTCGATTGCTCCCAAGCCCGCAGCACGCCCAATTTCGGCGAGGCGATCATTGCGCCCGTGCACCTGCCGCGCGGGCTGGTCGGCGCAGTCTTCTGGTGCTCGCGCGAGCCCGTCGGTGTTGAGACCATTTTTCCCGAGCATGCCGGGCATTTGCACAATCTGGCGGTCAAATTGATCGCGACGCACAACGAGGCCCGCGGCCGACCGCGTAACGCCACCGTGCCGCAGACGCTGACGCGGCGCGAGGTGCAATGTCTGCGCTGGGCGGCGGCGGGCAAGACCGATGGCGAGATCGGGATCATCCTGTCGCTGTCGGTCTCGACGGTGCGTTTCCACTTGCGCAATGCAGCGGCAAAGCTCGGCGCGACCGGGCGCGCACAGTCGATCCAGATGGCCGCGGGGCTGGGCTTTGTCGGGGCTCGCGCGGCCTGATGCAGGTGCCAGCTTGGCCCGGCGTCGCTCCACGCCCTAAGCTGGTCGCATGGACATGTTGAACGACCCGGCACTGACGGCTTTTCGCGACGAGGTTCGCGCTTTCCTGACCGCGCATTTGCCCGACCACATCCGCGAAGCGGCGACGCGTGCGACCAGCGTCTTCATCGATCCCGCCGTCTCGTTGCCGTGGCAGCATATCCTGCACGAAAGAGGCTGGGCGGCGCCCGACTGGCCCGCAGAATATGGCGGCCCGGGATGGAGCGAAATCCAGCGCTACATCTTTGCCGCCGAATGCGCTCATGCCGGCGCGCCGAACCTGGCCCCGATGGGGCTGAAGATGGTGGCGCCGGTGATCATGCATTATGGCAGCGCGGAACAGCGCGCGCATTATCTGCCCCGAATCCTGTCGGGCGCGGATTATTGGTGCCAGGGCTTTTCGGAACCGGGCGCAGGGTCGGACCTGGCCGCGCTCCAGCTGCGCGCCGTGCCCGACGGCCCCGACTATATCCTCAACGGATCGAAAATCTGGACGACTCACGCGCATTTCGCAAACCGCATGTTCGCGCTCGTCCGGACGTCGAACGATGGCAAGCCGCAGGCGGGGATCAGTTTCCTCCTGCTCGACATGGGCTTGCCGGGGATTACGGTCGAGCCCATCCGCACCCTCGCGGGCGACCATGAATTCAACCAGGTGTTTTTCGACGACGTCCGGGTGCCGCAGGCGAACCGCCTGGGCGGCGAAAACGAAGGCTGGTCGGTCGCAAAGCATCTGCTGACCTTCGAGCGCGGGGGGAAATATGCCCCGGGGCTGATCGGGCGGCTTGGGCGGCTGCGCGCGCGCGGCAACCTCGATCCAATGCTGCGCGCACAACTCGACCGCGAGGCGGTGACGCTGACAGCGCTACAGGCGCTTGAGCTAAAGGCGATGCGCGGGGTCGGAGGCGGCGCGGCCCTCTATGCCTCGGCGCTCAAGATCCTCGGCACCGAAACGGCGCAGCGGATCGACACGATGGCGTGCGAAATTGCGGGCCACGCAGGCTGGGCGGATGCCGACGGCCAGACGCCGGCCGAGTTGGCGGTCGCGGTGCCGCGCTACCTCAACGACCGGGCCGCCACGATCTATGCCGGGTCGAACGAGATCCAGCGCGACCTGATCGCGCGCGCCATGCTGGGTTAGACCCCTGCCTCGACAAACCGGGTGAGGAGTGCGCCGCGCGGACCGAAGCCGGCGGCGATCGCCAGCGCACGTTTGAAATGCCCGCCCAGGCTGAGTTCCTCGGTCAGTCCCATGGCGCCGTGGATCTGCACCGCGCTCTCGCCGACGATGCGCACCGCATCGCCGACTTCGATACAGGCGGCGCTGACCGCTTGCGCGCGGTCGCCGCTGTCCTGATCGACGGCAAGAATCGCCGTTTCGGTGAGCGCCGCCGCCTTCATCAACGCCAGCTGCATGTCGGCAGCGCGGTGGCGCAGCGCCTGAAACCGCCCGATGGCGGTGCCGAACTGTTGGCGCTGGCCCAGATAATCGACGCTGTCGGCGATCATTTTTTGCATCAGGCCGACCGCTTCGGCGCAGCGCCCCGCGAGGATCAGGTCGTTCGCATGGTCGATCAGAACACGCGCCGCGATCCCGCTGGCGAGCTGCGCCGCATCGCCCGATTTGAGCGTGAAGGCCAGATCGGCCGACACGCTGCCATCGTGCATGATGCGATGACGCTGTTCGACCTTGCCACCGTCGGCGGCGACGAGCAGCACGACATCATCGCTGGCGAGCAGCAGCAGGTCGGCCTCCGCCGCCCCCGCAGCCAGCGTAGCGGTGCCACGGATCACGCCGGCCTCGACGATCGGCATCGCCGCGGTCGACGCGGTGCAGATGATTGCGATACGCTGGCGGCCTTCCGCAAGGTCGGCCAGCGCCGGGTGTCCGGGCGCCGCCCGCGCCAGCACCGCTGTCGCCGCAACATGCGACAGCCAGTCGGCGCCAGCGAATGCGGGACCGAGTTCGGCCATCACGATCGCAATATCGACAATCCCGCCGCCGAACCCTCCGTCGCTTTCGGGAAGCGCCAGCCCCGCAAGGCCCAGCGATTCCGCAAGGTCGCGCCATCCGGGGCGCGGATTGTCGGCCAGGAACCGCTGGACGCTGTCGCGCAGCATCTGTTGTTCGTTCCGAAGCGGCAGATCGAGGTCGGCCATCTCAGATCGCCCACCCGGTGCTGCGCGTTTTTGCCATCTCGTCCGTCATCTGACCTCCCGCGCCTTTCCTGCAACGCGGCGCGTCCCGGGTCTAGCTGGTTGGTGTGGCAGGTGCGGTCGATCGCCGGTGCCGCCATCATATACTTAGCAATAAAACTATTGCATGGGGCGGTATGAACAGGGCGGGACGAGTCGGGAACAGCGCGCATATGGGCCAGGCGGGATGAACCCGATCTGGCTTCCCGCATCGCTGCTGGGCGGTTTGTTTCAGGCGTGGCGCACCGCGCTCCAGCAGCGCCTGCGCGCCCAGTTGAGCGTCAGCGGTGCGGGGCTTGTGCGCTATCTCTACGGCCTGCCCTTTGCGCTGGTTTTCGCGGGTGCATGGCTGACGATCCAGCAGGATCCAGTGCCCGCCTTCGGCGGCGCGTTCGTCGGTTTCGCAGTCGCCGGCGCCATCACCCAGATGGCCGGAACAATCCTGCTGATCATGGCCTTCGGGCATCGCGGCTTCGTCGTCGGCACCGCCTTTTCCAAGACCGAGGCGGTGCAGGCTGCGCTGGTCACCGCCCTGTTCCTCGGCGAACGCCTCCCCCTGCTGGCGTGGATCGGCATCATCGCCGGGGTGGCGGGGGTGCTGACGCTGGCGCTTGCAGGACGGGGCGTTTCGGGGCGCGAAATCTGGCGAGCATTGCGCCAACCGGCGGCCCTGTGCGGGCTGGGGGCCGGATCGATGTTCGCGCTCGCGGCCATTGCGGTCAAGCTTGCGACGGCCGAGTTGCCCGATGTCGACCTGATCGGGTCGGCGCTCATCACTCTGGTCGTCGTGATGACGATCCAGACCGGCCTTCATCTCCTGTGGGTCGCGTTGCGCGATCGCGACACGCTTCGCGCCGTGTTCCGGCAATGGCGCACATCGAGCCAGGTCGGCCTGTTGTCGGCGCTCGGTTCGGCATGCTGGTATGTCGGTTTCGCGGCCGCGCCCGCGGCGCTGGTGCGGATCGTCGGGCAGGTCGAAGTGGTGTTCACGATCGGTTTCGCCCATTTTTACCTGCGCGAGCCGGTTCGTTGGCACGAGGTCGCCGGACTTATGCTCGTCGTTGGCGGGGTGGTGATGGCGCTGCTCGCGACCTTCTAAAAGGCGGGGGCCTTGCTCACCATCGCGGGCAAGGGCCGGCCCATGACGCCGGTCAGCCACGCCGCCGCGTCGACCACCTGCGGCAAGGCCACGCCGGTCGGAAACCCGCTCTGGTCGAGCATATAGATCACATCTTCGGTTGCGACATTGCCCGCGGCACCCGGCGCGAAAGGACAGCCGCCCAGCCCGCCGAGCGATGCATCGACGGTCGCCGCGCCTTCGTTGATCGCCGCCCAGACATTGGCGATGCCGGTGCCGCGCGTGTTGTGAAAATGCACACGAACCGGAACGTCGCCGATGGCTTCGCGCACCCGCCCCACCAATTCCGATACTTGTGCGGGCACGCCGACACCAATCGTGTCGGCCAGCGCGATTTCGCGCGGGCGCGCATCGGCGGCGCGCTTCGCCATCTCGACGACGCGGTCGATCGGCACCCGGCCCTCGAACGGGCAGCCGAAGGCGGTGGCAATCGTGATCTGCCCGCTGCGCCCCGCCGCCTTCGCCAGCCCGACGATCTCCATCGCCGCGGCGAGCGATTCGTCGGAGCTTTGTCCCTGGTTGCGGATGCCGAAACTGTCGCTCGTCACGCACACGGCGCCCAGTTCGTCGATACGGCCGGACGCAATCGCACGATCGGCGCCGCGGCGGTTGAGCACCAGGCCGATGTAGGTCACATCGTCCCGTTCGGGCAGCATCGCCACCAGGTCTTCGGCATCGGCGAGCTGGGGCACTTTCGCGGGATTGACGAAGCTCGTCACCTCGATACGCCGGACGCCATAGCCGATCGCGTGACGGATGAGCTGGAGCTTGTCGGCGGTCGGGACGATCGTCGCTTCATTCTGGAGCCCGTCGCGCGGGCCCACTTCCACCATTTCCACCATCCGGTTTTTCAACATCTTGGCCCCGATTTGTCGCGAGTCATTTAGCAGGTTGAAAATTACATAGCATTCTAAGTATACAAAGACCATGGGCGAAGCGGCCGGGCGCTGCCGGAGTCGGTCCCGAAAGGAATTTTATGACGGATACAAGCAGCGGGGGCGCGCTGGAAGGCATCAAGGTCGTCGAAATGGGACAGCTGATCGCCGGCCCCTTTTGCGGCCAACTCCTGGGCGACATGGGCGCCGAGATCGTCAAGCTCGAACCCCCCGGCACCGGCGACCAGATGCGCAACTGGGGCCAGGGCGACCGTCCAAGCTGGTGGCGCGTGATCGCGCGCAACAAATATTCGGTCGCAGTCGACCTGCGGTCCGCAGAGGGCCAGGCGCTGGCGCGCGACCTGATCGCGAAGGCCGACATATTGATCGAGAATTTCCGGCCCGGCACGCTAGAAAAATGGAATCTCGATCCCATCGAACTTCGCAAGGCCAATCCCGGACTGATCATCGTGCGTGTGTCCGGATACGGCCAGACCGGCCCCTATTCGGCGCGCGCCGGGTTCGGGGGCATTGGCGAGGCAATGGGCGGCTGGCGCGGGATCGTCGGCTATCCCGACCTGCCGCCCGCGCGCATGGGGGTGTCGATCGGCGATACGCTCGCCGCCTCTTACGGGTGCCTGGGCGCGCTCGCGGCGCTCCATCATCGCAACAGGACCGGCGAAGGCCAGATCGTCGATTCGGCGCTTTATGAAGCGGTGTTGCAGGTGATGGAATCGACCGTCTCCGACTATTCGGCGAGCGGCACGAAGCGCCGCCGCACCGGCTCCACCTTGCCGGGGATCGCGCCGTCCAATGTTTATCCGTGCAAGGATGGCGAATATCTGATCGGCGCCAACCAGGACGGCGTCTTCGCGCGCCTTGCCACCGCGATGGGACGGCCCGAACTGGCGGACGACGAACGCTATGCCACGCACCGCGCACGGGGATTGCGGCAGGAGGAACTCGATGCGCTGATCGGCGAATGGACCGCGACGATGACGATCGCGGAACTCGAAGCCCGGATGGTCGAAGCCAGCGTCCCTGCGGGCCGTGTCTTCGATGCCGAGGATATGCTGGCCGACCCCCATTTCGCGGCGCGCGAGGCGCTGGTGACCATTCCCGACGAGGAACTGGGCGAAGTCACGATGCAGGGCGTCTTCCCGAAACTGTCGGCAACCCCAGGCAGCGTCCGCCGCCCTGCACCGCTGCGGGTCGGACAGGATACCGCTGACGTGCTGGGCCGCTGGCTGGGCCGGGAGGATTGATGCGATGATCATCCTTTACGGTGGCCCCACCCCCAACGCGCGCAAGATCGCGATCGCGCTCCTCGAAATGGGGCTGGAATGGCGGCTCGAATATATCGACATCCTGGCGGGCGACCAGTTGACGCCCGAATTTCTTGCGCTCAACCCCAACAATAAAACGCCCGTGATCGTCGACGAAGACGGGCCGGACGGCACGCGGTTCATTCTGTGGGAAACCGGCGCGATCCTGCTCTACCTCGCCGAAAAGACCGGACGCTTCCTGCCAGCCGACCCGGTGCAGCGCGCGATTTGCTGGCAATGGTTGATGTTCCAGGTGTCGGGCGTCGGCCCGATGTTCGGGCAGGAAGCGCATTTTACCCATTATGCCAAGGACCGGCACGACTATGCCATCGCGCGCTACAGCCGCGAGGTCGACCGGCTGATGATGGTGATCGACAAAAGGCTCGGCGAGACCGAGTGGCTGGCGGGCGCTGACTATACGATCGCCGACATGGCGACCCTGCCCTATCTGCGCCGCCAGCTCATCGAAAAGGCGGGGCGTTTCCCGAACGTCGACCGCTGGGGCGCCGCGATGCTTGCCCGCCCCGCGGTTGCCGAAGGCATGAAGGCCGGCGTCGCGCGCGCCGAAACGATCGAGGGCGGGCTCACGGGCTTTACCGACGAACATCGCGCGATCCTGTGGGGCGACAGGCAGCACGCGAAACGTTGAGCGGCTATACAACCCCCGCCAGCGTCGGCGTCTGTTCATAATATTCGATGAGCAGTTCGGTGAGTTCCCGTATCTTTCGCGCGGGGTGCTGGCTGGGCGGGCGGACGACATAAACACCCGCCGGCGGCGGAAGATGGCGCGTCATGACGGGGACGAGCGCGCCCGAGGCAACATAGTCATGCGACAGGCCGTCGGGGAGATAGCCAATCCCGAGTCCGGCCACCGCCGCCGCTATCAACGCCGTCCCGTTGTCCGCCTTGAAACGCCCCTGCGGACGGACCGTTACGACCCTGTCGCCGTCCATGAGCTGCCAGCTTTCGGTGCCCTGCATCAGCGCCTGATGGGCGACGAGCTCGTCGGGTGTCTCGGGCGCACCATGCGCTTCGATATAGGCCGGGCTGGCGAGCAACCGTCCGTACATCGGGCCGATACGGCGCGCGATCAGGTTGGAGTCCTGCAGATAGCCGACGCGGATCGCGCAATCATAACCCTCCGCGATCAGATCGACGAACCGGTCGGTGTAACAGGTCTGGAGATGAAGTCGCGGATGGCGGCGCGCCATTTCGGCGAGCACGGGCGCGAAATGGGTCGGGCCGAAAGTCAAAGGCGCGGAAACCCGCAAGCGGCCGCGGAGTTCGCCCGCGGGAAGGATGGTTTCCCTCGCCACGTCGATCTCGGCGCCGGCTCTGGCGGCATGGTC
>Ga0155548_102_pt2 | contig 22517 bp, 24 predicted proteins | sample RifCSPhighO2_12_FD_107205 | JGI IMG/M metagenome (GOLD analysis project Ga0155548, IMG submission 107205) | Sphingopyxis sp. RIFCSPHIGHO2_12_FULL_65_19
CGAGCGTTGCCGATAGACGCGGACATGCTCGATCTCGAAACGGATCGGGAAGATCGCGTCGTCGACCGCGCCCCCCATCGCTCCGCCGACGGCGAGGTTCAGCAACAGATATTGCGGCGCGTCGAACGGCCATCCAGCGCGACATCGCCAAGGGCGACCGATTGATCCTCGCTTTCTGGGTCCGGGTCGCCGGGAATGCGGGCGAGGCTCCGACCGGCCTTGGCGCGGCGATCCAGCAAAACAGCGCACCCCATGCACCGATCGTGCAGGGACGCGTCATGCTGTCGAACGAATGGCGGCTGGTGCATGTGAAAGGCGTTGCGAACGGCGACTATCCCGCCGGCAAGGCGAATGTCGCGCTGACACTGGGCGACGCGGCGCGGACGATCGACCTGGGCCCCGCCTTCGTGATGAAGGCGGACTAGGTTCAGGCAGGCGAGGACAGTTTCATCAGCACCAGTCCGCTGACGATCAGGACCGCCGCGCCGATGCGCATTGCGTTGGCCTGTTCGCCGAGCACGAAGATACCGACAAGGAACGCGCCGACCGCGCCGATCCCGGTCCAGATCGTATAAGCGGTGCCAAGCGGCAATGATTTCATCGACAGCGACAGCAGCGCGAAGCTCGCGATCATCGCGGCAATCGTGACCGCGGTTGCACCCGGGCGCGTGAAGCCTTCCGACTGCTTCATCGAAAACGCCCAAATGATCTCGAAAAGTCCGGCGATCGTCAGGTAAATCCAGGCCATGACAGCCTCCCTTAAAGGCCGCCGGGCCGTCCCGGACTTGAAAGCCCCCGCGCCCGAAAAAGGGAGGATGGGCGAGGACGTGGCCTCTTTATGCCGGCCTGGCAGGGGCAGTAGGACTCGAACCTACGACCCTCGGTTTTGGAGACCGATGCTCTACCAACTGAGCTATACCCCTAGGCCGGAGTGCGCCACTAGCCGGATTGCGGAGGCGGGGCAAGAGGGATGACGGGTTGCACCTTGCAACCGGGCTGATATGCGCAATTTCGCATGCGCGACGCTCCGCCCCCTGCCCCGCTCGACGGTCCTCCCCAAAATTATCTCGGCGGCATCGGCTTGCGGTTGCTGGCGATGATCAGCCTGTCGCTGATGTTCGTTCTCGTCAAATATATCGATGCGGCGGGCATCCATATTGTCGAAAGCCTTTTCTGGCGTCAGGCGCTGGTCCTGCCCTTCCTGCTCGCCTGGGTCATGGCAACGGGGGGATTGTCGTCGCTGAAGACGCGGCGGATCGGCGCCCACGCGCGGCGGATGCTGATGGGCCTGACGGGCATGGCGTGCAATTTCGGCGCGATGATCCTGTTGCCGATGGCCGAAGCGACCACGATCAGCCTGTCGGTCCCGATCTTCGCAGTCATCTTTGCCGCGATCCTGCTGGGCGAGGCGACGGGGTGGCAGCGGTGGGGAGCGGTGATCGTCGGCTTCGTCGGCGTGCTTGTCGTGCTCGACCCCATCGCCAGCTTTGCGGGCGGCTTCGGCGGCGCACACGGCGTCGGCACCATCGTCGCGCTGACCGGCGCGATCATGACCGCGCTGATCACCATTGCGGTGCGCGACCTCGGCCGAACCGAAAATGCCGCGACGATCGTTTTCTGGTTCAGCCTGCTGTCGATGATCCCGCTCGGCATCGCGCTGCCCTTCGTCATCACCCCGCACAGCGCCGATGAATGGCTGCTCCTCATCGGCCTCGGCTTCCTGGGAGCGGTCGTGCAGATGTCGCTGACCGGCGCACTTCGCCTCGCGCCCGTTTCGGTCGTCATTCCGATGGATTATTCCAGCCTGCTGTGGGCGATCGCCGCGGGCTGGTGGTTCTTTGGCACCATGCCGGCCGACACGACCTGGGTCGGCGCGCCGCTGATCATCGCGTCGGGCCTGTTCATCGCCTGGCGCGAACATCGCCGCCATATCGACCGGCCAAAGGAGGTTGCCGCATGACCCAGGAAAATTCGCGCCCGATCCTCTACCACTGTCCCGACGCGCGGTCGCTGCGCTGCCTGTGGGCGGTCGAAGAGGCGGGAATTGACATCGACTTGCGCTTGCTGAAATTCCCGCCGCGCGCATTTGAACCCGATTATCGTGCGGTAAACCCGTTGATGACGATCCCCGGCTGGGTCGAGGACGGCCGATTGATGACCGAATCGGCGGCGATCTGCGAGCGCATCGCCGAAGGCACGCCGCTGGAAGTCCGGCGCGACGAAGGCGATTATTGGGCGTCGCGCAACTGGCTGCACCGCAGCGACGCGACGCTGACCTTCCCGCTGGCGATCATGATCCGTTATACGCGGGTCGAGGTGCCCGAGCGAAGGCTGGCGCAGGCGGTCGAGGATTACAGGGCCTTCTTCGGCGGACGGGCAAAGAGCATCGAGGCGGCGCTGGCCGACGGGCGCGAATGGCTGGTCGCAGGTCGGTTTACGATTGCCGATATCACAATCGCTTACGCCGCTTTCCTTGCAACGACGCTTGGCGCCGACGATATGCTGGGCGACGCAACGAAGGACTGGCTGGCGCGTTGCATGGACCGTGAGGGGTTCAAACGCGCCCGCGAACGGCAAAAGGGCTGATTTCGCCCATTCGCGACACGCCGTGCATTACGGCCGACGATCCGCGCAACCTTCATCCATATCAAGAGTCGCTCTGCCTGAAAGGGCCAGTGATCATGCGCTGCCCTTCCGTTCCAGATGAAGGAGTAGCGTATGGGTGTTATTTTCAAAAGCTCGGGCGCCTTGTTGGCGCTGGCCGTGCTGGCCGGTCCGGCCGCGGGCAGCCTGGCCGCGCAGCAGCAGGACCCGAATGACGGGGACGTCATGGCGACGGTCGTCGGCACCTTGCCGTCGCCCGATCAGATGACCAAGGGGCCGAAGGTCGAAGGGATCATCTCCGCGCGCCGCGATGGCCGGATGGACGTGACCACCGCCGACGGCAGCGCGACCACGATCGCCATTGCCGACTATACCAAGATCAAGAGCAGCGGCGGCTTTTTGGGCCTCGACCGCGACAAGCTTGCGGCCGACGCGCTGCTCAACGGCCTGCCCGTGAGCGTCGATACCTTGCAGTGGGACGGCGGCCTTGTGGCGAGCCAGGTCGATCTGAAAAGCAAGGACCTGCGGACGGCGTCGATGATCCATACCGGGACCAACCAGCGTTTCGCCGAACAGACGGCGGCCACCGAAGCGCTGCGCAGCCGGGTCGGCGATATCGACCAATATAATGTCAAGGGCACGACCAATGTGAACTTCGACACGGGCAAGGCCGTGCTGACCGAGCAGGCGAAAGCCGATCTTTGCAGCGCCGCGAGCCAGGCCGAGGGCATGGACAACGCCCTGTTGCTGGTCGTCGGCTACACCGACTCCACCGGCAGCCAGGAACTGAACCAGGTGCTCAGCGAAAAGCGGGCAAGCCGCGTCGTCAATCATCTTCAGCAGGCGTGCGGCTGGAAACCCTATCGGATGCTGACCCCCACCGGGATGGCCGAAGCCGACCCGGCGGCGGACAACAGCACCCCCGAAGGCAAGGCCCAGAATCGCCGCGTTGCGGTGAACATTCTGGTCAGCAAGGGTCTCGACGGCATGTAATCGGGCCGGGGTGGGTTGACGCCCACCCCGCTCATTCCCGAAGCCGTGCGCCCTTCGCGCCCAGCCAAAAATCCCAGCCAAAAATCAAAGAGGCGCGGTCTTGCGACCACGCCCCTCCCCCCCAATTCGGCGGATTAGATTTTAACGCGAAGCGAGACGCAGCGGGCTGCTTTTTGCCGCCCATTGAATATGTTCGCTGCCGCCCATCGCGCGGATGAAGCAGGTTTGGCCCTGCGCCTTGAGCTGGCTGCACAGGCTCGCCGCATCGGCGCGCGTGGCAAGGCCATTGACCGTCAGGCGATAGAAGGTGCGACCCTTGACGTTCGCCGCGTGGCTTGACGCCGGGAAGCTTGCCAGCATCGCATTGCGTTTCTTCAGCGTGCCCCATTTTTCCTTGGCGATGCCCAGGCTGTCGTACGCACCCAGCTGCACGGCCCAGCCATTGGGCCTTTTCGCATCGAACCCCATCGCCTTGGGAATCAACACCGTTGCCAGTTCGATCGCCTGTTTCTGTGCAGGCCGGATACGGCCCTCGCCCGCGACGCGCGGCGCGGCGCGATAGGGCGCCGCATCGGCCAGGATGACTTCGCCCGCCGGTTTCGGCTGCGGCAATTCGGTTACGGGCACCACGCCATCGGCGCCGCGTTCGGGCATCGGGAGTTCGATGCTGCGGATCGCATTGCCCGCGTCGGCAAGGACCGGGGTCAGAACCGGCGGCGGCGGCGCATAGGCGGCGACCGGCGCCGGATCGGCGCTTGCCAGCTCGGTTGCGGGTTCGGCGGCGGCCATTTGCGTTTCGCCGAAATTGCTGAGCGCAAGGCGCACGGGCATTCCCGCGTCCTGTTGCGCTTTGGTGCCGACCAGGCTCGCGACGCGGATCTGTGCGTTCGGCTGTTCGGCCAGTTTCGACCATTCGGCCATTCGCCCTTCGAGTTTCGCGGCGGACAGGTCCTGCGACGCCAGGATGCGCGCCTGCGCCCAACGCCCCGACAGCGCAAAGGCGAGCGCCAGATTTTGCCGCGTGCGCGCACTGGCGCCTTCGGCCCGTGCGGCTTCGCTGAGCACATAAATGGCACCCTCGCTGTCGCCCGCCAGCGCAAGCGCCAGCCCGATGTCGGACGCCGGCACGGTGTCGCGATGCTGCGTCAGCAGCGCGACCGCGTCGGCATTCTTGCCCTGCGCGATCTGCGCCAGCGACAGCGACAGGATCGTGTTGCTGTCGGTCGCACCCAGTTCGACCGCCTCGCCAAGTGCTGCGGCGGCCGAGGCAAAGCGACCATCGTTCAGATAGGCCTGTCCCAGCAGCGCGCGATAATTCGCATCGCGGGGGCTGCCTGCCACCGCCGCTTCGGCAAGGCCGACGGCCTTGCTGGCCTTGCCGGCTTCCAGCGCAACGCGCGCCTGGTCGGCCGATTTCGCGGCGACTGCCGGTTTTCCGGCGGCACGCGACGGCGCATCGGCCATCTTGCCCATGCCGCTGCATCCGGTCGCGACGCCCAGCACGAAACCCGAAACGGCCAGGTTCATCAGCATATTGCGGTTCATGTCGGGGTCCCCTCTTGGTGCTTAACGCTGCGTCTGGCGCGACGGGCGCGCCGCCGGCAGACGGCTTGCCATCGCGTCGATTTCGGGCAGCGAAGACAGATATTCGTCGAGCAGGTCGGTCAGGATCACCTGCGACGACCGGTTCGTCACCGCGCTCGCGAGCCGCAGGCGCAGATGGCGTTCGGCGTCGAGGCGCAGCGTAAAGGCGGCCTTTTCGCGAGCACGCAGCGCGCGCGGCGCCTTTTCCTTCTTCGCTTTCGGTTCGGGACGCGCCTCCACCTTGCGCGCCACCGCGGCGACGCGCTCGATCAGCGATTCCTGCTGACGGACGATTTCGGGGACTTCGGGAGCCTCGGCCTCGAACTGTTCGGCGCCATAGCCGTCGGTCAGGCCATGCGCCTCGTCCGAAAATGTCGGCGCATATTCGGCACCCACGCTGTCATCGACCGCATGTTCGGCCTCGGCATTATGCGCCAGCACCGACCCGGTGAGCAACGGCTTCAGATCGAGCATCCGCGCGGGTTCGGCCGACTGGTCGGGATCGACATCATAGCCCATGTCATTCCAGCCAAGATCGTCATAGCCACCGCTGTTGACCGGAGCGGGGCCGCTGCCGAGCGGCTGGCGGCGCATCGCGGGACGCGCCCCGCCCTTGCGGGCAAGGAGGCCTGCGCTCAGCGATGCGAGGGGTTTGGGTTCGCCCATGGTTCCCGCTCCCGTCACTGACCAGCGATGCGGCGGCCGAAGCCACCACCCATCGGACGGACCGCGCCATAATTGCCCTGCGTCGGGATCGGCGCGGCAAAAACGGTGCGGCGGAAGTTCTTTTCGAGGCGATCGTTCATATAGGTCCACAGCTGCCGAATCTCGTCGGCCGAGCGGCCGTTGGGGTCGACTTCCATCACCGTGCGGCCGTCGATCATCGACGCGGCATAATCGGTGCGGTGGTGAAGCGTGACGGGGGCGACCGTGCCGTGCTGCGACAGCGCGACCGCGGCTTCGCTGGTGATCTTCGCTTTCGGCGTCGCGGCGTTGACGACGAACACCAGCGGCTTGCCAGCGCGTTCGCACAGATCGACGGTGGCGCCGACGGCGCGCAGGTCGTGCGGGCTGGGGCGCGTCGGCACGACAATCAGTTCGGCGACCGAAATCACGCTCTGGATCGCCATGGTGATCGCCGGCGGCGTATCGATGACCGCCAGCTTGAAGCCCTGTTGGCGCAGGATTTCAAGGTCCGACGCCAGGCGGGCGACCGTGGTCTGGGCAAAGGCCGGAAGGTCGGTTTCGCGCTCGTTCCACCAGTCCGCGAGCGAGCCTTGCGGGTCGATGTCGATCAGAACGACCGGGCCGGCGCCGGCAAGCTGCGCCTGCACCGCCAGGTGCCCCGACAGCGTCGTCTTGCCCGACCCGCCTTTCTGTGAAGCCAATGCCAATACGCGCACTGCGTTACCCCCTCGGAAATCCAAAAATCGTCGAAGGGATGCCATGCCGGGCGCTAAAATTGAGTTAACGATGATAAAAAGAGAGTGAACGACTTCCTCGCGCTTATGGTAAACAAAGGCTCAACGCGAACTTGTCCCATATCGGATCAAGTTCGCCGTGACCGCTTTTGTCGCTAACATCGTGTTAGCCAATTGGGGCTATGAAGCTTCCGGGGACTGTCGCCGTGATCGACGGCGCAAGTCATTGGAGAATAAGATGCGTTCTTTCCGCACCATCGCCCTGCTGGCCTCGCCGTTGATCGCGATATCGATGTTCGCGGCGCCCGCCTTTGCCGACGTCAAGGACGGTGTCGACGCGTGGCAGGCGGGCAATTATCAGGCCGCAGTCGCCGAATGGCGCCCGCTCGCGCTGGCCGGCGACGCCGATGCGCAGTTCAACCTGGGGCAGGCCTATAAGCTGGGCCGCGGCGTTCCCGCCGATCTGGCACAGGCAGAAACATGGTATCGCCGCGCCGCGAAACAGGGCCATCTTCAGGCGGAGGACAATCTCGGCCTTGTGCTTTTCACCGCGAACCGCCGCGAAGAAGCCATGCCCTTCATTCTCAATTCGGCATCGCGCGGCGAACCGAGGGCGCAATATGTGCTGGGCACCGCGCATTTTAACGGCGATCTGGCGCAGCAGGATTGGCCGCGCGCCTATGCCCTGACGAAGCGCGCCAGCGACGCCGGGCTGGGCATTGCATCGGCGCGCCTCGCCCAGCTCGACAATCTGATCCCGCTCGACCAGCGCCAGCGTGGGCTGGCGATGATTCCCGAAATCGAAAAGGGCGAACAGCGGGCGCGCCTGGCCGCGGTGAACGCCGCCGCGCCGCCCGCGCCCAAGCCTGCGCCTGCCTCTGCGGTCAAGGTCGCCAGCCTGCCCGCTTCGACGCCGGGCACCAGCTACACCCCGCCGCCGGTGATCGCGCCCGCGCCGACGCCGCGCCCCGCGGCCCCATCGTCGCCCGTCGCCAGCGCCGCCGCTGCGGCAGCGGCCGAAGCGACCGCCGATGCTGTCGCCGCGACCGGCCAGCCGGGCACAAGCTATAGCGCGCCGCCCGAAAGCCCCGCGCCCGCCGGTCCCGCGCCGATCAAGGCGGCATCCACGCCCGCGGCCCGCGTCCACAGCAGCCCAGCCTCCGCCAGCGCGCCCGGCACGGCCAGCGCATGGCGCGCCCAGCTCGGTGCGTTCGGCGTCGAAGCGAACGCCCGCAATCTGTGGGCGGCGCTCGAAAAAAAGACCCCCGCGCTTGCGGGCCGCCAGCCCTATTTCGTCAAAAGCGGCAAGCTCACCCGCCTTCTTGCCGGGGGGTTTGCGAACAAGGGCGAAGCCGAAAGCTTCTGCGCGGCGACGCGCAAGAGCGGCCAGCCCTGCCTGGTGGTCGACAAATAGCGACCGCGCCCCTTCAGGGGCTCGCGGATCAGAAAATCTCGACCGCGCCGGGATCTTCCACCGGGAGCGGAGCCGTCCGTTGCCCCATCGCGAACCGCACCGTCTCGACGCAGCCGGTTGCGCCCTGCGGCGACGGCTCGGTTCGGGCATTTTGCACGATCGTCAACGCGGCATGGCCGAAGTCGGCGGCAGGCTGCGCCGCCACCACCTTTGCATTGCCGACCGCACCCCATGGCGCGACGTCATAGGTGATGATCGCCCACCCCTCGATTGCGCGCCGCCGCCAGGGTTCGGGAAAACGCGTTGCCAGGGGACGGCTCCAGCGCGATTTTACCGGGCAGTTGCTATTCTCGGGCCGCAGGCTCTGTTCGGCGGGCGCCGGCGGCGCGGCGAGCGTCTCCGGCGTTTTCCAATATGGATAATGGCAGCCGGTCCGCGCCCCGCCGGTAAAGCGCGACGCCGCGACGGCGTTACGCGCGGCGGCATCGAGCGTCTTGTTACCCGTCCCGAACAGCGTTTCCACCGCGACCGGAGCGCCGCTGCGATCGGTGGCATAGCCGACAAGCGACCAGTCTTTCACTCCCGGCGTTCCGGGCACTTTGTCGAAATCGGGAAAGGCGCGGAGCAGCGGCTGCGGAAACGGCGCCGTGACGCAATTGCCGGCGCGCTTGATCCGGTCCCATCCCTCCGTCGGCAACGGCCCGGACGTCGGCGTGATCGTATAAGACACCAGATCCTCGACCGCGGCTTCGCCGAGCGGCGCGACCTTTGCGACAAAGCTGATGCGGCAATGCTGGCGCACGCCAGGCGCGAAACGGCTCGCGGCGAGCGCCGGCGCGACGTCGCCGGAAAAGCCCGTAAAGCCCTCCCCGTCGCGCACGATGGAGAGCGGACGTCCCGCGGCATCGATCTCGAACCGATAGGAAACCGACGGCGCCTTTGTCGGCAAGCCCCAGCTCAGCTCGCTTAGCGGACGGCGCAGCGTCACATGGGCGACCGGCGCCCCGCCGCATTGGGCCTGGCCGGGCGTCCAGCCGAACAACATGCGCGTCGGCGGCCCACCGTCGGGTCCAAATCGCGGCGGCGGCATCGAAATATCCATCGTCATCGCCAGAAGGCCGAGGACAACACCCATATTCAGCATGAACAACATCCTCGACCGCGCTGGGACTGCGACGATCCTAGCGCGGTTTCGGACGCTTACAAGATTGGAAAACAGACGATAAAATGGCTATTCCACCTGCGAACGCTCGTCCGCCAGTCGCTTTGCGAGCAATTTGCGCGATCGGTCGGCATAGGCGCGGCACGCCCCCGGCGCGTCGTTATAGCGCCCCGGCCCGGCGTTGTCGGGATGCGCGGAAATCAGCACGTCGCACGCCATCGCGTCCATCTTGCGATAGCTTGCCTCGAACCCCGCAACGATCGGTGCACTCGCGGGCGCGGTATAGCGATAATCGTCGGCGGACACGGGATTGAGGCTCGATGCAAAGACGATCGTCTTGCACGTCTTGCCTTCGCACGCTTGCCAGCGCCAGCTCATGCTGCCCATCGTATGGCCCGGCGTCGCGACCGCGGCGATCGCCGTCTTGCCAAGCCGCAGCACCTCGCCATCTTTGACGACGCGCAGGCGCGACACGGCAGGCCAGGTGCCGCCATAGCGCAATTGCGGATCGTCCTCTGCCATCGCCCCCGCGCGCAGCCCCTCGGCACCGCGCGCGCTGGCGACGACCGTCGCGCCGGTGTCCCGCGCCAGCGCGGCAAGCCCGCCGCCATGGTCGTAGTGCGGCTCTGTGCTCAGAATAAATTTGATGTCTTTGGGGTCGAAACCGAGCTTGCGGACGTTCGCCAGGATCAACGGCGCCCCCTGCGGCAGCGCGCCGTCGACGAGCACCAGCCCCGCCCCCGTGTCGATCAACGCGACGCTGAGCCCACCGAAACCGACAAGGTAGCTCGCCCCGAAAATCTTCTCCGGCGGCAACGGCGCCAGCCACTGTTTGGCGCGCTCGACCGCCATCGGCCGCGTCAATGGATCGTCGGCCGCCGCCGTCGCGGCGCCCGCCGCCATCTGCACGCGCGCCTCGTCGGCCAAAGGCAGCGGAACATGGTTCACCCCGGCCAACCACGCGGCAAAAGTCATCATCACGATCATTTCTGTCTCCCTTCCGCGCCGGAATGCCGCGCCGCGCCCCGCGCGACAAAGCATCATTTCTCGACAAAGCCATGAGAATAATTGATGATAAACTATGGACCGCGCCCAACTCCCGCTCAACGCTCTCCGCGCATTCGAGGCCGCGGCGCGGCACCTCAACTTCACGCGTGCCGGACTGGAGCTATGCGTCAGCCAGGGGGCGGTCAGCCATCAGGTCGCGCAGCTCGAACGGCGCCTCGGCACCCGCCTTTTCCACCGCCTGCCGCGCGGTCTGGCGCTGACCGACGAGGGACATGCGCTGGTTCCCGTGGTCGCCGACGCGTTCGACCACATCGCCGCGACGCTGGGTCAATATGCCGATGGCCGCTTTCGCGAGGCGCTGAAAGTCGGCGTCGTCGGCACCTTCGCAACCGGCTGGCTGCTTCCGCGCCTCGATCGCTTTGCGCGGGCGCACCCGGCGATCGACCTGCGAATCTCGACGAACAACAATCGCGTCGACCTCGCCGGGGAAGCCCTTGATTATGCTGTCCGTTTTGGCGACGGCGCCTGGCACGGCACGCGGGCCGAGCCGCTGATCGCGGCGCCCATGGCGCCGATCTGTGCGCCCGCAATCGCGGCGCGCCTCGCCACGCCCGCCGACCTGGTCCACGAAGATTTGCTCCGGTCGTACCGCGCAGATGAATGGGCGCTGTGGTTCGCCGCCGCCGGATTGCCCGCGCCGGTGCTGCGCGGCCCGGTTTTCGACAGTTCGGCGCTGATGGCCTCGGCCGCGGCCGCCGGCCTGGGGGTCGCATTGGCGCCGCCGTCGATGTTCGCGCGCGAGCTTGCCGCCGAAACGCTCGTCCAGCCCTTTGCGATCACGATCGACGCGGGGCGCTACTGGCTCACCCGCCTGATGTCGCGCAGCGAAAGCGAAGCGATGCAGCGGTTCCGCGATTGGCTCCTCGGCGAAATTGCGGGCGATGCGCCGTCCGGCTGAGCCTTGACGTGGTTCGGCCAGCAAAAAGGGCTCCACCCTGCGATGGAGCCCTCCATGTTCCTCGCGTCCTGCGACGCACATGAGGAAAGCGCATCGGCCTTTCAGGGGTGTAGGTCGCGCGAAAGGCCGGATGTGGGGCCAATTTATGCCGCGCGCAGTGGGTTGGCTTTCACATTCTCACGCGCCGATCGCGCCGACGATCGCGCACCGCGCGGGCAGGCCCTAATTGACCATCCGCTCATACCCTTGCCAATAGGGTGCGCGCAGATCCTTGCGAAGGATCTTGCCACTGGCATTGCGCGGCAGGGCGTCGATCACATCGATGCTGCGCGGGCATTTGAATGGCGCAATGCGCTCGCGCGCCCAGGCGATGATATCGGCCTCCTCGATGCTGGCGCCGGGCTTGGCGACAACCACCGCCTTTACCGTCTCACCCCATTTTGCGTCGGGGATTCCGATCACCGCGACCTCCTGCACGGCAGGATGCCCGAAAATCGCGCTTTCGACCTCGGCCGGATAGACATTTTCGCCGCCGGTGATGATCATGTCCTTCATCCGGTCGTGGATGAACAGATAGCCTTCGGAATCCAGATAGCCCGCGTCGCCGGTCCGTATCCAGCCGTCGTCAGTCATCGTGTTCGCCGTCGCGTCGGGCAGGTTCCAATATCCCAGCATATTGTTCGACGATCGGGTGACAACCTCGCCGACCTCGCCCGTCGGCACCGGATCGCCATCGGGGCCCAGGATCAGGATTTCGACCCCCGGCAGCGCCTTGCCTGCCGACCGCATCCGCGCATTGCCCGCCGGATCATGGTCCTCGGGCGGCAGCATCGAGATCGTGCCCGTGGTTTCGGTCATGCCATAAGCCTGGATGAACTGCGCACCAAAAACCTGGATGCACTGTCGCAACAGTTCGAGCGGAATCGGTGCGGCGCCATAGAGGATATATTTGAGGCGGCTGTAATCGACGCTGGTGCAGCGCGGATGCATCAGCAGCATCTGAAGCGCCGCCGGAACCATGAAGAAGCGCGTCACGCCATGCTGTTCGACGGCGTCGAACACACCGTCCGGGTTGAACTCTGCCAGCACGATGCCGGGCAGCCCGGCCGCCAGCGCCATGATGCCAAGCCCGGTGCCGCCGATATGCGCGCACGGCATCGCGACGAGCACCGCCTCGTCATCGTCCCATTTGGTATAGGGCATGTCGAGCGTGCTCGAATGCTTGCGAAGCGCGAAGAGGTTTCGGTTCGACAGCACCGCACCCTTCGGATTGCCGGTGGTGCCCGAGGTATAGAGCTGGAGCACCGCATCATTCGCCGCAGACGGCGCGAACGCCGTGCGCCCGGCACCCTCGATCATCGCCCAGGCGTCCGCCGCGCCGACGATTGCCGGATCATTCTGGAGCTTGCCGGCCAGTTGTTCCGCCAATCCCTCGAACCCCGGCCCGGCAAAGACGATTTTCGCCTGGGTGTCGTTGACGATGAACGCCCATTCGGCCGGCGACAGGCGCCAGCCGATCGGTGCCATCACGATCCCCGCCCGCGCCGCGCCATAAAATAGCGTGAAATAAAGGTCGCTGTTCTTGCCGATCCACGCGATGCGGTCGCCCTTTGTCAGCCCGGCCGCGATCAGCGCCGACGCCGCGCGCGCGGTCAGTTCGTCCAGCTGGGCATAGCTGTAGACGCGGTCCTCCTCGCGCAGCCCGACGCGGTCGGGACGTTCGCTGGCCCAATGGGTCAGAAATTCGTCGAATGTAAACAGCTCCGAAACGTCGCGGCCCATCGGCTCTCTCTCCTCGAATCGCATCTTTTGCGCGCAATTGGGAAAAGGCTAGCGGCTGCGCCCGCGAGGTAAAGCGCCGATCGTCGATCCTGTCAGGTCCGTCAGGTCCGGCGGAACAGCAGCATGATGTTGTTCGCCGGCATGGCGCGGCGCTCGGCAAAGGCCAAGCCCGCCGCGTCGGCCGCCGCCTTGACCCTGTCGGTGTCGCGCAGGCCCCATGCCGGGTCGCGCGCACGAAGATTGGCGTCGAAGGCGATGTTGCTCTCCGCCGTCGGGACGTCAGGCTCGATATAAGGGCCGTAGAGGATCAGCGGCGCGTCGCGCGCAAGCAATCGCGCGGCCCCCGCGAACAGTCCCAGGCTTGCCGCCCACGGGCTGATATGCACCATATTGATGCACAGCAAGGCATCGGCCCGATCGATCGGCCAGACGATTGCCGCCGCATCGAGCGCGATCGGCGCCGCGACGTTCGCCAGGCCCGATTCGGCGCGATAGGCCGCAATCGAGGTCAACCCCGCGGGGTCCGGGTCGCTCGGCCGCCATTCGAGATGCGGAAAGGCCGCGGCGAAATGAACGGCATGCTCGCCCGACCCGCTTGCGACTTCGAGCACAGTGCCGACGGCGGGCAGCCAATCCGCCAGCACCGCCGCGATGGCGTCACGATTGCGCAAGGTCGCGGGGGCGTGGCGCTTGTCGGCCGGATTGCCGTCGCCCGGCATCCAGGGTTGCGGCGTCACGCCTTCGCCCTTGCCTGTGCCCGCGCGCGGCGCTCGCGCGTGATCAGCCAGGCAAGCAGCCCGACCGGACCGACCATCAGCGTCAGGAACAGGAAGGGAAACTGGGCGGCCCGGCTGAACCCCTTTTGGTCGGCGTCGCGCGCGATCCACAAGCCGGTGAACAAGTCGAACGCCAGATAATGCGTCCAGCCGAGTGTCGCGCCGCCGGGGCTGTCGAACAGCATCATCACGCCTTTCAAAGTGGTGAAATCGCCGCCGCCCGGCCCGCCCGGATCGATGCCGCCGGTCAGGAAACCGACGATCATCACGGTGTAGGCCAGGCAAAGCAGGAACACCCCGGCGTAAAGGATCGCGGCAAGGATTTTCGGGCCGCGCGGCAGGAAGGCCAGCGCGATCCAGCTCGCGAAGGCCCAGTAATTCGACAACAGAAAGACCATGTCCCAGCTCATCGCGCGCTCCCCCGCCTTGTCAGATCAGGCCGCCGAGCCCGAACAGCACGACGCCCGCCAGCAAGGCAATGGCGCCGGTGACGGTGATCAGCAAGGTCATTCGCGCCGCCGCCGCGCGGCGCGACGCAAGCAATGCCGTCGCCAGGCCCAGCCCGATCGCGAACAGCGGCGCCCAGACGAAGACCCAGTCGTAACTGAAATCGCGGCGAACCGCGATCATCTCCCACTGTTCGACGACCAGACCATAAGCGGTGATCGCGATCAGCCAGCCGAGGATCGCCACGACCCCGAACAGCGCGCCCGCCGCCACGCACCCGGCGCCCGGGCGCGGTTCGGGGCGTGCAGGGCCGGGCGCGGGATCGGCCATCACCCCTCCCAGGCGAGCACCGGCTTGCGCGCCGCCAGCGTTTCGTCGAGGCGGGCACGCGGCGCAAAATGCGGCGCGGCCTTGAGCGCGGGGTCACCGTTCTTCGCGCGCATCGCGATGCTGCGCAGCGCGCCGATGAACTGGTCGAGCGCAGCCTTGCTCTCGGTTTCGGTCGGCTCGACGAGCATCGCCCCGTGGACGACAAGCGGGAAATAGACGGTCATCGGATGATAACCCTCGTCGATCAGCCCCTTGGCAATGTCGAGCGTCGAGAAGCCCTCGGCGAGGCCCTTGTCGCTGAACAGCGCCTCGTGCATGCAAGGGCCCGACGCCGCAAAGGGCGCATCGAGCACATCCGCGAGGCTGCGCAGCACATAATTGGCGTTGAGCACCGCATCCTCGGCCACCTGCTTCAGCCCGTCGGCGCCGTGGCTGAGGATATAGGTCAGCGCGCGGGTGAACATGCCCATCTGGCCGTGGAACGCGGTCATGCGGCCAAAGGTCTGCGGATGATCCTCGCCGGCGCTCTCCTCCTCGATCAGGCGGAAAACCTCTCCCTGCTTCGTCACGAACGGCAGTGGCGCGAACGGAGCCAAGGCTTCGGACAACACCACCGGGCCCGAACCCGGACCGCCGCCGCCGTGCGGGGTCGAGAAGGTCTTGTGCAGGTTGATATGCATCGCATCGACGCCCAGGTCGCCGGGGCGCACCCGCCCGACGATCGCATTGAAGTTTGCGCCATCGCAATAAACATAGCCGCCCGCGGCATGGACCGCGTCGGAAATCGCTTTCATGTCGCGCTCGAACAGTCCGCACGTATTGGGATTGGTGATCATCACCCCCGCGACGTCAGGGCCGAGGCGCGCCTTCAATGCTACGAGGTCCACGCGGCCTTCCTCGGTCGCCGGAATATCCTCGACGGTGAAGCCCGCGAAGGCCGCGGTCGCCGGATTGGTGCCATGCGCGCTTTCGGGGACGAGAATGACGCGGCGATCCTCGCCGCGCGCCTCGAGCGCCGCCTTGATGCACAGGATGCCGCACAGCTCGCCATGCGCGCCCGCCTTGGGCGACATCGCAACGCTGTGCATCCCGGTCAGCGTGATCAGCCATTCGGCAAGCTCATGGATCACGGCATAGGCGCCCTGCACCGTTTCCTGCGGCTGGAGCGGGTGGACGTCGGCAAAACCCGGCATCCGCGCGACCTTTTCGTTGAGCCGCGGATTGTGCTTCATCGTGCACGACCCGAGCGGGAACAGGCCAAGGTCGATCGCATAATTCTGGCGCGACAGCCGCGTGTAGTGGCGCACCGTTTCGGATTCGCTGAGGCCCGGAAGGCCGATCGGCGCCGTGCGCGCAAGCGCACCAAGGTCGGCGGCGGGCGCAGCCTCGTCGAAATCGACGCCCGTCGTCTCGCTGCCGCCGATCTCGAAAATCAGGGCTTCCTCGAGCATCAGCGCCCGATTGCCAGTGAAGGTGGTCGTGTCGTCGGCACCGCCAGCGACATTCATTTCGGGGCGCCAGCCGGCGCGGTTGAGCGCGGTCATGCCAGCACCTCCTTCAGGGCAGCGGCAAAGGCGGCAATATCCGCCTCGGTCACGGTTTCGGTCACGGCAACGACAAGGCCGTTTTCGAGACCGGCATTGTCGGGGTAGAGGCGGCCGAGCGAGACGCCGCCCAGGATATCCATCTCCGCCAGCTTGTGGATCACGGGGCGCGCCGCGGTCGGCAACAACAGCGTGAATTCATTGAAGAAGCTGCCGTTGAGCACCGACACGCCGGGGATGCTGGCAAGTTCCGCCGCAGCAAGCTTCGCGCGGCCGTGGTTGATCGCCGCAAGCTGGCGCAGCCCCGCTTCGCCGAGCAATGTCATGTGAATGCTGAATGCCAGCGCACAAAGCCCTGAATTGGTGCAGATATTGCTGGTCGCCTTTTCACGGCGAATATGTTGTTCGCGCGTCGACAGCGTCAGCACGAAGCCGCGCTTGCCGTTCGCGTCGACGGTCTCGCCGCAAAGCCGGCCGGGCATCTGGCGAACATATTTGGTCTTGCACGCAAACAGGCCGACATAAGGCCCGCCGAACTGAAGCCCGACGCCGAGCGACTGCCCCTCGCCGACCACGATGTCCGCACCCATTTCGCCGGGCGACTTGATCAGCCCCAGCGCGACGGGTTCGGTCACGACCGCAATCAGCAGCGCGCCCGCCGCCTGGCACGTCTCGGCCAGTTTCGTCATATCGTCGATGCGGCCGAGGATGTCGGGATATTGGACGACGACACAGCTCGTCTCCTTGTCGACGCTATCCGCCAACGCCGCCCAGTCGGTCCCGGCTTCCAGGGTCGGGTCGCCGTCGACCAGCACATCGCCGGTATATTTCGCCATCGTGCGTGCGACGCTGCGATAATGCGGGTGCAGCCCCGTCGACAGCAACGCCTTGGTGCGCTTGGTGATCCGGCGCGCCATGACGATCGCTTCCCAGCAGGCGGTCGAACCGTCGTACATCGACGCATTGGCAACGTCGGTGCCGAGCAGCCGCGCGACCTGGCTCTGGAATTCAAACAGCATCTGGAGCGTGCCCTGCGCGATTTCGGGCTGATAGGGGGTGTAGGCAGTCAGAAACTCGCCGCGCTGGATCAGGTGATCGACGCTGGCGGGCACATGGTGGCGATAGGCGCCGGCACCCAGGAAGAACGGCCCGTCGCCCGCAGCGCGGCTGCGACGCGCAAGCGCCCCCATATGACGTTCGACGGCAAGTTCGCTCGCATGGCCTGGCAGGTCGGCAATCGGGCCGTCGAGCCGCGCCGCGGCAGGAACATCGACGAACAGGTCATCGATCGACAATGCGCCGATGGTCGCGAGCATCGCGGCGCGATCATCGTTGGTCAAAGGGAGGTAACGCATGAACTACTCCGGAGAAGAAGCTGGATTGGAAGAAAAAAGCTGGGCGGTGTCGGCAAGCGTGCCCGAAAAGACGGTCGGCCCGGCGTGGGTCGTGCGAACCCACGGCGCCAGCCAGATGCGAAACCCCGCATCGCGAACGCGGCGGCAAAAGGCGTAATCATCCGACAGCAGCGCCTGGCTTTCGGATTCGATCATCGGGCAGAAAAAGGCCGACTCAAGCTCCCCCACGCCATGCGTCTGGCGCTCCGCGGGATCGGGCCGGAACACAAGTTCGGGCAAGGCGGACCGCAGCCCGTCGAACACCGCGCGGCGGATCAGCATCATCGCAGTGCCAAGCCGTGACAGCTCGACAAGGTCGGTCATCCGGAAATTCTGCGCGGGGTGCAGGAAATGCAGCGCAAATTCGCCCGCATAGCGCGCCAGGTCGGCGGGGTTATCCTTTGCCAGCCCCAATTCGACCGCGCGCGCGACATTGCCCCAATTGACCATCCGCCGGGGATAGGCGCCGCCGAGCACGCCGATTTCCGGATGCGCCTCCATTGCGCGCACCATCGAAAAAACATCGTCGGGCGAAAAATCAATGTCCGCATCGACGAACAGCATGTGCGTGCAATCGCTGGCGAGGAACATCGCCGTCAGCATGTTGCGCGCGCGCGTGATCGACGGCTGGTAGAGGATGAATTCAAACCGCACCGCCACACCCATCGCCTGCGCGCGCAGCGCAAGGTCGAGTGCCGCGCGGACATAGGTGCCCTGCGCGCCTTCATATATGGGTGTCGCCACCATCAGGCGGCAGTTGGTCAGTGCGGCGTCGGTCATCATGTCCCTCCCCCTCCCGCCCGCGGGAGGGGCGATCGGTTACAGCGCGTCGCAGAACGCCTTATAGGCGGCCGCGTCCATCAGCCCGTCGAGCTGGCTCTTGTCGCCCAGCGTCATGCGGAAAAACCAGCCTTCGCCTTCGGGGTCCGAATTGACGAGCGCGGGATCTTCTTCCAGCTGGCCGTTGCCTTCGGTCACGGTGCCGTCGACCGGGGCATAGACGTCGCTTGCCGCCTTTACCGATTCGACCACTGCGGCGTCGCCGCCCTTGCTGAGTTCGGCGCCGGTGTCGGGCACTTCGACGAAGACTATGTCGCCGAGCTGGCCCTGCGCGAAGTCAGTGATGCCGACCGTTGCGACATCGCCGTCGACGTCGATCCACTCATGCTCTTCGGTAAAATAACGCGGCATCGATCAACCTCCTGTTTTACGAACATAATTATGTGGAACAAAGGGCATGGCGGCGACCGTGCAGGCCACCCGCTTGCCGCGCACTTCGGCCGCGACCGCCGTGCCGGGCACCGCATGATCGCGCGGGACATAACCCATCGCGATCGGCGCCCCGACGCTGGGGGCGAAGCCGCCCGAGGTCACGACGCCGATCTCGTCCTCGCCGTCGAACAGCTTGGCGCCCTCGCGCACCGGCAGCTTGCCGTCGACGAGCAGGCCGACGCGCTTGCGCGGCGGACCGTCTTCGAGGTGCCCCAGGATACGCGCCGCGCCGGGGAAATTTTCCTCGGCCCGGCGGCGCTTGCTGACGGCGAAGCCAAGGTCGGCTTCGGCGGGGTCGATCGCGGGGGTCAGGTCGTGGCCGTAGAGCGGCAGCCCCGCTTCGAGACGCAGCGAATCGCGCGCGCCGAGCCCGATCGGCTTTACCTCGTCCATCGCGCAAAGCGCGTCGGCAAAGGCGGTCAGCGCCTCGTTCGGCAGCGAAATCTCGAACCCGTCCTCGCCGGTATAGCCCGATCGGCTGAGCGCGATCGCATGGCCTGCCCAGGTCGCGCGGATCGCCTGCATGAAGACGAGGTTCGCCGCCTCGGGCACCAACCGCGCGAGGGCATCGACCGCTTTCGGTCCTTGCAGTGCGAGCAGACCATAATCTTCATTATGGTTGAGCGTGATATCGTCGGGCAGGTTTTCGCGCAGGTGACCGATATCGTCCCATTTGACCGCGCCGTTGACGACGATGCCGAACTGGTCGCCCTCGTTGGTGATCATCAGGTCGTCGAGGATGCCGCCGTCTTCGTCGAGGAGCAGGGAATAGCGCATCCGGCCCGGCTTCAGCGCCGAAATATCGCCCGGAACAAGCGTTTCAAGCGCCTCGGCGACGCCCTCACCGGACAGCGCGAGTTGGCCCATATGGCTGACGTCGAACAGGCCCGCATGGTCGCGAACCCACAGATGTTCCGCCATGATGCCTTCATACTGGATCGGCATCCAATATCCGGCAAATTCGACCATCCGGCCGCCCTTTGCGCGGTGCCAGGCGTCGAGCGGCAGCGTCGCGGTCTCGATTGCCGCTTCGTCGCCCGTGAATTGCGTGTCGGTCATGCCAGTCTCCCGCGGTTGCATAGCGTATGCGCGGCCCATCGCCGCGCCTTGTCGCCATGCCCCCTCTGTCACGGGAACCTGAGAGTTTTCCTCCATGCGCCCTCTGCGGGGTTGCGCTGGGAGTTACCCCTTCGGTGGTTCCGGCGGATGGCCGGAACGCTTTCCAGAGTGTCCGTTCCAGCCTGCGCGGTCCTGCTGACCTGAGAGTTTCCGGGGCGGTTGCTCCTTCGGTGGTGAGGCGCCGGTTGCCCTGCCCTCACGCTCTCCCGCGCGGCCGGTCGAATCTCTTTGCGGGAGGCTCGACAGACGCTGCGAGCCTTGGCGCTGGCCCCTTGCGGAGTCAATCGGCCAGCGCACGGATCGCGTCGTTTTCGTGGATATGCACGCCCGAACCGCCGCCTAGCGCGAGCGCGACGATCGCCGCGGCGACGCAATCGGCCGAAATCGAACGATAGCGGCGAAACGATCCGTGCAGCAGCGCGTCGGTGAGCGGCGCCGCGATCGTCGCCAGCCCCTCGCCCAGACGCTGCGGACCGGGGCGGTCGCCGCGCAGCAGGCCGGGGCGGATCAGGTCCAGCCGGGCGAAACCGAGCGCGCCGAGGCCATCCTCCGTCTCGCCTTTGGTGCGCAGATAGAAATTGCCGCTTTTCGCCTTAGCCCCAACCGAACTGACCGCGATCATGTGCGACACGCCGCCCGCCCTCGCCCCGCGTGCGGCGGCGAGGACCAGGTCATGGTCGACCGCGCGAAAGGCCGCCTGCGACCCCGCCTGGCGGATGGTGGTGCCAAGGCACGATATGAGGATCGCCGGCTTTTCGGCGGCGATGATGTCGCCCCAGCGATCCGGCTGCGCGACCAACTCCTTGTGATGCGGCGCCAGTCCCTCGCCCGCGCGGCGCGCGAGGATTGTGATGGGCGTCGCGCCAAAAGTATCGATCACCGCGCGCCCGACGAGCCCCGTGGCGCCGACAATCAGCGCGTCAGGCATGAGCCAGCGCGGCGGGGACCGCATCGCGGCCGAAAATGTCGGCATAACGGTCGATGGCAAAGCGATCGGTCATGCCCGCGATATAATCACCGATATGGCGCACTGTCGCGCAATTTTCCTGCGGCAGGCGCGATGACCAGTCTTCGCCCATCAACCGCGGATCGTCGGCATAGGCGGCGAACAGGCGCCCGACGACCTGGTTCGCGGCTTCGGCGGCGGCGAGTTGTTCGGGATGATGATAGAGGTTGGCATACATGAAACGCTTGAGCTCGCGCTCGTCGGCCGCGAGCCCGGCCGAAAAGCCGCCGAGCATCCGCCCCGCGGCCCGAACCTCTTCGACGCTGGAAACGCCCGCGTCCGCGACCTGGGCCGCGGTCGCAGCGATGACATCATTGACCATCACGCCGATCTGGTCGCGCACCAGTTCGCGCAGCAAACGATCGCGCGGCGCGCCGGGGAAACGGCCCTCCACCGCGCGGTAATTGGCTGCAACAAACGGCTGCTCCATCAATTGATCCAGGTCGAGCAGGCCGGCGCGCAGCCCGTCGTCGATATCGTGATTGTCATAGGCAATGTCGTCGGCCACCGCCGCAATCTGCGCCTCCAGGCTGGCGTGGCTGCCAAGGTCGAGCGCGAAATCGCCGTCGATTTCGGCGAGCGCCCAGCCGGGACGGCAGACCGGGCCATTGTGTTTGGCAAGCCCTTCCAGCGTTTCCCATGTCAGGTTGAGCCCGTCGAAGCGCGGATAGGGGCATTCGAGCGCCGCAAGCGTGCGCAGCGTATGGCCGTTATGATCGAAGCCGCCATGCGCCGCCATGGCAGTCTTCAGCGCATCTTCGCCCGCATGGCCGAACGGGGGATGGCCGATGTCGTGCGCCAGGCACAGCGCCTCGGTCAGATCCTCGTTCAGCCCGAGCGCGCGCGCAATGCCGCGGCCGATCTGGGCCACCTCGATACTGTGGGTCAGCCGGACGCGATAATGGTCGCCGTCGGGCGCCACGAACACCTGCGTCTTGTGGCGCAGGCGGCGAAAGGCGATCGAGTGGATGATGCGGTCGCGGTCGCGCTGGAAATCGTCGCGCGGCCCGCGCACGACCCGGCCAGGCTCGCCATGACGGCGCCCACGGCTGCGGGCGGGATCGCTGGCGCACGCGGCGACGCTCATTTGATCGGATCGACGGCCTGCCCGGCCTCGCTGTTGAACAGGAAGCCGTCGCCGCTGGCCTTTTTATAGTCGGAAAGCCAGTCCTGCGCCGCCTTGCGGTCCTTGAACGGGCCCAGCAGCAGACGGCGCGTCTTGCCCCACTCGGCGGTTGCGCCCGACTTGCCCTTGAACAGCGCCGCATGCTTCCTGGCAAATTTGCCGAAATCGGTGGCGAGCGCCTTCGCATTCGCGCCGGTCGCGATCTGAACCCAGATGCGCGCGGGATTCGCCTTTTTCTCGGCCGCTTCCTGCTTTGCCTTTGCGTCGGCTTCGGCCTTGGCTTTCGCGGCGGCGGCGTCCTTCTCGCGCTTTGCCGCTTCGGCGGCTTCGGCCTTGCGCTTGTCGTCGAGCAGTTTCGCCAGCGTGTCGGCGCCCACCGCATTGTCCGGCCGCGCCAGTTCCTCCGCCGGGATTTCGATCGACCCGACGATGTCGGCGAGTGAGGCGAGCGGCGCCGCCGCAGCGGAAGCGGTGGCGGGAGCGGCCACGGCAGTTTCGGGCGACGGCGTGGATGGAACCGGCGCGACCGCGGCAGGCGCCGACGCGGCGGGCGCAGCGGCGGCGGCGGACGAGCGGC
>Ga0155548_142_pt3 | contig 21873 bp, 18 predicted proteins | sample RifCSPhighO2_12_FD_107205 | JGI IMG/M metagenome (GOLD analysis project Ga0155548, IMG submission 107205) | Sphingopyxis sp. RIFCSPHIGHO2_12_FULL_65_19
GGCGCTGACGGCCTGATCATTTCGCCGCGAGGGCGAGCAGGCGGCTGACGAGGCCGACCAGCTTGTCGGGTTCGACGTTCGCGTCGGGATTATTCCAGCTTGCCGTCACCACAAACCATTTTCCGTCGGCTTTTCGTTGACCGAGCAGGCTCATCGACAAGACGCCGTTTTCGGACCCACCCTTATAGCCCAGATAGGTCCAGTCGGCGGCGGCAACGGGGCCGACACCATTGTTGATCGCCATCGCGGCGAGCAGGGGCTTCGACTGCCGCGCCCGCAGGTCAACCATCAGCCGACCGATATCGTTGGGGCTCGCGAACCATTCGAGACTGTCGATGAAGCGCGGCCCCTTGGTGAAACTGACGCCATCGACATTGGCAAGCGTCAGGCGCTGCCGATTGCCCTCGATCAACCGGCGCTGCGCCGCGTCGTTGCCGCGCACGAAACGTTGCCGCAGGTCGATGAAATTATTGCCTTTCAGGGCAAAAGCCTCGACCGTTGTGAGCAGCGGTATGTTGCGTGACGGGTCGCTGTGCCCCGCGGCCCGCATTCGTGCCTCGATCGGTTCGCGGCCGATCAGGTGGACCAGCGTGTCGGTGGCGCCATTGTCGCTGACCGAAATCATCCAGTTCGCCAGTGTCTGAAGCGTCACCGGCGTATCGGCCGACCAGTTTGCAGTCGCCGCCGACGAAAAACTGAAATGCGACAATGGTACGACGTCTGACCAGCGCCGCTTGCCCGCGGCGACCTGCGCAGCCAGTTCGTCGAGGATGTAGAGCTTGATCGTCGAGCCGATGGCGAATTGCCGATTCGCATTCGCCGATGCGATCGACCGAATGGTTGCGCCGTCGAGTTCGGCAACGAGAAAGCCGGTTTGTCCGGCAAGTGCGGCCATTTCGGCCCCGATCATGTCAAAGCTGTCGCCTGCCACCGCGACGCCGGTGACGCGCAGACCCGTCACGCGTGCGTCAGCGGCGGCGCCGACGTCGAGCAGGACCGTGGCAATACCCCGCTCAAGACGCAACATAACTGTTCCCGAACGATCGCCGGTCGCCGAGGTGCGATCGATGGCGAGCGGCTTGCCATATTGCGCGATCAAGCTGGCGCGGAATGTGTCGAATTGCGGTTCAGGCACTGCCGCCTGAAAATAGGGATCAAAATAATCGTCATAGGCGATCTCGCCGGCGAACAGGTCAACAAGCTCTGCGGCGCGGCGCTCGAAAGCCTTCTGCGCTACCGGAGCGTCCACCGCTGGACTTTGCGCCATGATGGTCAGCGGAGACAACGCGGCGAATATCGCCGCGCCCAGAGCGCCCCATTTATATTGCCGCATGACTGCCTCCTCAGGCGTCGATCGCCGCCTCGTCCAGCGTCGCCGCATTCGCCTGTATGAACTGGAAACGATGCTCAGGATGCTTGCCCATCAGCCGGTCGACCAGATCCTTGACCTGATGCCGCTCTTCATATTCTTGCGGCAGCGTGACTCGCAGCATCGAGCGCGTCGCCGGGTCCATCGTCGTTTCTTTCAGCTGGTTGGGGTTCATTTCACCTAACCCTTTGAACCGTCCAACATCGACCTTCTTGCCCTTGAACAGCGTCGCTTCGAGCTCGGCACGATGTTCATCGTCGCGTGCATAGGCCGAAGTGCCGCCCGCCGTCAGGCGATAGAGCGGCGGCTGCGCCAGATAGACATGACCCTCGCGCACAATGTCGGGCATCTCCTGAAAGAAGAATGTCATCAGCAGCGTCGCGATATGCGCGCCGTCCACGTCGGCATCTGTCATGATCACGATCTTTTCGTACCGCAGCCGATCGGCGTCGCAGTCTTTGCGCATGCCGCAACCCAAGGCGAGCGCGAGGTCGGCGATTTCCTGATTGGCTCGGATCTTTTCTGTGCTGGCGCTTGCAACGTTCAGGATCTTACCGCGGATCGGCAGGATCGCCTGCGTCTTTCGATCGCGCGCCTGCTTGGCGCTACCACCCGCGCTGTCGCCTTCGACGATAAACAATTCTGTGCCTTCGGGGCCATCATTAGCACAGTCTGTGAGCTTGCCGGGGAGGCGAAGCTTGCGGCCGCTCGTCGCGGTCTTGCGCTTGACCTCGCGCTCGGCCTTGCGCTTGAGCCGCTCATCCATGCGGTCGAGGACGAGCCCGAGCAAAGCCCGGCCGCGGTCCATATTGTCCGACAGAAAATGGTCAAAATGATCGCGCACTGCATTTTCGGTAAAACGCGCGGCCTCCGGGCTCGACAATCGGTCTTTGGTCTGGCTCTGGAACTGGGGGTCGCGAATGAAGACCGACAGCATCATTTCGCCGCCGTTGAACACGTCTTCAGCGGTGATCTGGGCCGCCTTCTTCTGTCCGACCAGTTCGCCGAAGCCGCGTAATCCCTTGGTCAGCGCAGCGCGCAGCCCTGCTTCATGCGTCCCGCCTGCGGGGGTCGGAATGGTGTTGCAATACCAACTATATGATCCATCGGACCACAACGGCCAGGCGATCGCCCATTCGGCGCGGCCCTGATCGCCGGGGAAGTCCTGCCGTCCAACGAAGGGCTCGGCGGTCGCGCATTCGCGCGCACCGATCTGTTCTTTCAGATGGTCGGCCAGCCCCCCGGGAAACTGGAAAACCGCTTCGGCGGGCGTGTCGTCGCCGATCAGTTCGGGTGCGCATTTCCAGCGGATTTCGACGCCTGCAAAAAGATAAGCCTTCGATCGCGCCATGCGATAGAGGCGTTGCGGTTTGAAACGGCCATGCTCGCCGAAAATTTCCGGGTCGGGAATGAAGGAAACGCTGGTGCCGCGGCGGTTGGGGGTCGGGCCCAGCTCTTCGAGCCCGTCGAGCGGGGCGCCGCGGGAAAAACGCTGGCGGTAAAGAAGCTTGTTCCGCGCGACTTCGATAATCGTGTCTGTCGACAGGGCGTTGACGACGCTGATGCCGACGCCGTGCAGGCCGCCCGACGTGGCATAGGCCTTGCCCTCGAACTTGCCGCCAGAATGGAGCATGGTCATGATGACCTCGAGCGCCGACTTGCCGGGAAATTTGGGATGCGGGTCCACCGGCATACCGCGACCGTTGTCGACAACCGTGAGGCGGTTGCCGACATCGAGCGAAATCTCGATCCTGGTGGCGTGACCCGCCACCGCTTCGTCCATGCTGTTGTCGATCACTTCTGCGGCGAGGTGGTGCAGCGCGCGTTCGTCGGTGCCACCGATATACATGCCCGGGCGACGACGGACGGGTTCAAGACCCTCCAACACCTCGATCTGCGAAGCATTATAGCTGTCGGTGGCGGGGTTCGCGGCGTCGAACAAATCGTGACTCATGGCTCAGCTATAGGGGGGGGCGAAGGCGGCTGGCAAGGCGCTTTTCGGCCGTCGCGCGCGGCTCGGCTCGTCGCGTTTTCGTGGCAAGTGGGAACTTTGGGTTCTCTTGGGGGGTTGGGGTGCCGACTGCAAAGTCACTCAAAAATTGGAGTAAAAAATGAAAAATCTCTCTCTCCTGGCGGCGCTTGCGGCCACAGCGACGGCTATGCCCGCTCTGGCACAGGAAGGTCGCGACACCTCGCAGGACTTTAACGGACCTTACATCAGCATCGCCGGCGGCGGCACGCTCCAAGGCAGCGACCGCGGTGAAACGCTCGTCTTCGACACCAACCGCGATGGCACTTATGGCGACCAAGTGACGACGTCGGGCGGCGCCGATGCCTTTTCGCCGGGTTTTTGTAGCGGTGCCGCGACGGGCACGGCGAACCTCGGTTGCCGCAACGACAAGGACGGCCCCGAATATTTCGCCCGGCTCGGCTTCGACAAGCGTATGGGCAATTTCGTCCTCGGTGCGGTGATCGAGGGTGGGCGCAGCCATGCGCGCGACAGCGTCAGCGGCTTTTCGACCACGCCAGCGAGCTACACTATGAGCCGCGAAGCCGATTATCAGGCGGGTGCCCGTCTGCGGGCGGGCTATACGCCCGGCGGCGGCGCATTGTTCTATGTGACCGGAGGCGGCGCCTACGCGCGCCTCGACAACAAGTTCACCACGAGCAACACCGCCAACAGCTTTTCGGACAATGGCAAGACGAACGGCTGGGGCTATTCTGCGGGCGGCGGTGCCGAGGTCATGGTGACGAACAATATCTCGCTTGGCCTCGAGTATCTCTATACCGACCTCAAGGACAAGGATTATGTTGTCAACGTCGGCCCGGGAACGGCGCCGCCGACCAACCCGTTCTTGCTGAATGGCGGCGGGACGGACATTCAGCGCAGCAATCCGCATTTCCGCACGCATAGCGTACGCGGGTCGCTCAGCCTTCGCTTCTGACCGCTTAGGCGTGTACGCGGGAGGCGCTGGGTCGAAAGGCCCGGCGCCTTTCGCTCATCTGGCAGAAGGTGCCGCAAAAATTGCGAAATTCCCATTCGCGCTGCTGACGAGACGGCCGCCTTGATAGAGGCGCGCGTCAATATTGGCGACGCGCTTGCCGCGGTGCAGCACCTCGGCTTCGCATGTCAGGCGGCCTTCGCCGACGCGAACATGATAATTGAATTTGATCTCCAACGTGGCACACCATTGCTCGTCAGCGAGCAGGCTGGTGAGCGCGCCGCCCATCGTGGTATCGGCAAGCGAATAGGCGACACCGCCATGCGCCGCGCCTTGCGGGCTGAAATGGCGTTGGCGGTCGATGTCGATCGCCATCGTACATCGACCGTCGCCACGCTCGACCATTTGCAAGCCGAGCGCGCGTGCGAACTCGAACTCTTGCCCGAAGGGCTTCACCGGCCGCCCTTTATCGAACGCGCGGGCCACCGAACGGCGGGGGCGGGGGCGGGCGACGCGTGCCGCGCGGCAGCTGCGCCTGATAGGCGCGGCCGCAATGTGCGACGCAATAGGGAAAGCCCGGATTCACCGCTTCACCGCAAAAATGGAAATCGGGTTCACCCGGATGTCCCATCGGCCAGCGGCAGATGCGGTCGTTAAGGTCGAGAAGCGTTGTCTTGTCGGCGATCTCGGGGCTCGGCTTCGCGGGCACCAGTCGGCGCGGCGGTGCAGGCGGGATAGGGGCCTGCTGGTCGCCGGGCCCTTGGCGAATAAAGCCGCCGGGGCCGATCGAGACGATACGCGGGGTATCGGCCTTGGGCGGCGCGTCGCTCGGTGCCGCTTCCGCTTCGAGGGCGTTGACGACGGGTTTGGGCTCTGGCTTCAGTGCAGCCACAGGGCGCGGTGCAACGGGCGCGGCAGTACGCGGCGTCGCGACAGGAGCCGCGGGACGCGGCGCAGCGGGAGCCGCAGCCTTGGCCGGCTTGGCAATTTTTTCGGTCGCCTTCACGGGGGAGGGGCGCGATTTCAGGCCGAGCCGATGCGCCTTGCCGATCACGGCGTTGCGGCTGACGCCGCCAAGCTCGTCGGCGATCTGGCTGGCGGTCAGCCCTTTTTCCCACATGGTGCGCAGGCTTTCGATGCGCTCATCGGTCCATGACATGTTCAATTCCTTATCATTCCACGCCGCGGGCGGTTAGACGATCTGCTTGTCGATCCCTTCGGGACCGGCACCAGTCGCTGCCCAGCTTGCGGTAAGATCGGGGAGGCGATAGGCGAGAACGCCATGAACGACCAGCCCCAAATTTCGCGCCCCGACTCGAGCAATTTTGCCGACAGCCCGCCGTTTGCGGAACCCGGTGTGCCGCACATCCGGACCTTGAACGTGCCGGGCATGCAGGCCTTATATGTCAAGGAGGTGCGACGGTTTTTCAAGGTCCAGCTGCAAACAATCTGGGCGCCGGCGATTACCACGCTCTTGTTTCTCGTCATTTTCACGGTCGCGCTCGGCGGTGCGGGGCGTACCGTCATCGGCGTCCCCTTTGCCGATTTTATCGCGCCCGGCCTGATCATGATGGCGATGTTGCAGAACAGCTTTGCCAATTCGAGCTTTTCACTGCTCGTTGGCAAGATCCAGGGGACGATCGTCGATTATCTGATGCCTCCGCTGGCGGTCGGCGAATTGATCATCGCGTTGATCGGCGCGGCGGTTACGCGCGCGATCCTCGTCGGCGCGGCGCTATGGCTCGCGATGCTGCTGTGGCCCGGCGTTCATGTCGGCGCCCACCATCTTTGGGCAGTCGCGGTTTTCGGCGTGCTGGGTGCCATGATGCTGGCCTTTCTGGGGTTGATAACGTCGATCTGGGCCGAAAAGTTCGACCATGCGGCCGCAGTGACAAATTTTGTCGTCACCCCGCTCGCGCTGCTTTCGGGCACTTTTTACTCGGTCGATAAGCTCGCGCCCTGGTTCCAGACGATAGCGCACGGTAATCCCGTCTATTACGCGATCATGGGCTTTCGCTACGGCTTCATCAGCACCGTCGATTCGACGATTGCCAGCCCGGTGCTGACCGCTGCGCTGGTGCTGGTCGCGGTCAACATCGGTCTGGGGGTGATGACTTATCGGCTGCTCACGACGGGATGGAAGCTGAAGGCCTAAAGTCAGGGGCCTAGTGGCGATGGATTGCCCGGACGCGGTAACGCCCACGTTCCAGCCCGTCGAACATCGCGTCGATTTGCGGATGGTCGATCGGACCACCATCGCCATCGGCGACCAGATTTTGCTGGCTGACATAGGCAATGTAGGATGAATCGCCGTTTTCAGCGAGCAGGTGATAATAAGGCTGCTCTTTCGCCGGACGGATTTCCTCGGGGATTGCCTCATACCATTCGTCGCTGTTCGCAAAGACCGGGTCGATGTCGAACACGACACCGCGGAAATCGAACATGCGGTGGCGGACGATGTCGCCCGGCGCAAAGCGGGCGCGGCCAATCAGCGGTGCCGTGACAGTTGCGGAAAGTTCGGATGATGAGTCGGGCGTCATGCCTTCAATCTATGGCGGTTCACGAACGTTTCAAGTCCGTTACATCCAACCCGGCTGCGGTTAGCCGAATCAGGGTGTGACCGGCGCTAGAGATGCTCTCGCCGTTGGGGCTACGAAGCTGCTGAGGGCTTTGGTTTTCCGGGCGGGTTGGGGCCGCGGCGATCAGGGGGGATGTATGATGGTTGACCTATCACCCGGAGCGGCAGCCCGGTATCGGCAATTGTCGTGCGCGCGAGCGACATTCTACACATCGTATAACTAAGCCTTCCGATGCTGATACACGCCGCAGGAAAAGGCGGCGGGCCGTAGGGTCGCCCCCGCCCGGCGGTGGTGCTGGTAATCCCCTCCGATGCTGGGAGGAGCAAAAAACGCGAGAAACGGAAGCAATATAGGCCTTGCTCTGCCGCCGGTTCCCGATATCGCCTGCGCTATATGGAAAATCGCGGCGGAAAGATCGGACGGCGGGGAATGCTGGCAGCAGCCGGTTCCTGGGCCATATGGGATTCATCAAAGAAGCTTGGCGCTGCCGAACCAGCGCCGGCGCGTGCGGCCCCGGCGCTGGCGCATTCCGTCGCGGTCGAAGGTGGCGGCAGCGTCCAAGACCATATCAACCATCTCCGGTCGAGTGGGGGGGGGGCTTTGGTGGGGTTTTCCCATGCCGCCGACTATGGGGGAGCCAGCGTCGGTCGGCGGCTGGCGCAGGAAATATGGGTCACCGATGCGCCCTATAGTGCCGATCCGACGGGAAAAGCCGATGCGGCGGCCGCCATTCAGGCAGCGATCGATTTCGCCCATGCCAACGGCATTGCGACGGTCCGGCTGAACGGCCGGTTTCGCATCGACAAGACGCTTGTCGTGCCCAGCGGCCTCTCCCTCGAAGGGCAAGGGGCCTGCTATTGGTACAAGGACGGGACGGGCAACATCTTTGAAGGGACATGGCTGAGATATCGCGGACCCGCTGCCTTGCCCGCGATCCGCTATGGATCGGTCCAGACGTGCCGCCTTTCCCGGCTGGGGATAGATTGCAGCGGGGTAGCAGGCACGCGCGCCATCAGCATCGGTTCCACCAACAAACCGGCAACCAAGGGGCTGGTCTTTCAAGACCTTCTGATATTCGGCGCAGGAACCGCGGTGCAGTGGGGTGACCGCAGCAAGACACCGCTGGAGCAGTGCGATGAGATCAGCTTTCGCGATTGCACATTCCACAGCTGTGTCGACGGGTTTGTCATTGACGCGACGAATGCAGCCGATTTCTCGATCATCGAACGCGTCGGTTTCGACCAGTTGCAAGGCGTTGCGTTCAAGCTGCTGACGCCGGGCTTCATGCGAATAAGCCAATGCGCGGCGGGGCTTTTGTTCAGATCGTCAAAGATGTTCGAGATCAGCGGGGACAGCCCGGACCCGACGATCATCGAAGGATGCCAGAGCGAAGGGCCGGAGGGCAAGTTCCTGACCTATGCGACAACAAATGATCAGGGGTTGATCCACCTGCGCGGCAATGTCGTTAACCAGCCGATCGAGGTGCGCGGCGTGACGCGCATTTTGTCGACAGGCAATTATATCAATTCGACGATCGCGTTGAGCGGATACGCACGGTTCAACTCGGACTGCGATGTGTGGGCGGGCGCCTTGGAAACGGCGCAGGTGATGGTATCCGGCGGCGCACGGTTCCGCGGCGTGACCCAGCGTGACGCCAGCGGACAAAATGGGCGCTGGCTTCCCGTCGGCCTGAAGATCGATCGCGATCCGACCGCAGGAGGTTATGAATATAGCCTTTGCGTTCGCGCGGGAATCCTTGGCTTCCCCTTCGTTCGCGGCGCCGAATATGGCGCTGGCCAATATATCCTGCCAAGCGTCGACAATGGCTTTGCCTATAAATGTATTGGCGGCGGCGCCACATCTGCGGAGCCATCCTGGCCCAAAGCGATAGGGGCGACCGTTCGGTCCGGCACAGCAAGTTTCCGCTGCATTGGCGCTGGCGCGCTGATCAAGGGCGTGTCGCCGATTGAGGCATAGGCAAGACCAACGCCCCGGCCATGCCGCGCGGCGCCAGGATGGCTTGGTCAGTCGAGCTTGGGATCCGTGCTCCGGCCTCGGTCGAGAAGGCCGTATGTTTCCACCCGTTGGGGGAAGAAAATGGAGGAGAGTGAGGGATTCGAACCCTCGGTACCGTTGCCGGCACTTCGCATTTCGAGTGCGACGCTTTCGACCACTCAGCCAACTCTCCTCGCTGAGAGGAGACGCCCCTAGCGGCGGTCCGGACGTCTTGCAACCCTCTCGTCACAAAAAGCCGGTCCGCCGCAGATTTTGTCGCCCGGCCAGGGCGGGGTCAGAGCGCAGTCAGGGCCCGATCAGGATTTTTCGGCTTCCCACCAATAGGCCTGGCGCTGCCGATTGCCCGTCTCTGCCTCGTTCATCGTCAGCGGATCGTACAGCCGTCCGCCCAGCATCACGCGATGGATCTTTTCGGTATTGCGGATATTTTCGGTCGGATCGGCGTCGAGGATCAACAGGTCGGCGAGCTTGCCCGCCTCGAGCGAGCCGACGTCCTTGCCATAGCCCAGCGACGTCGCGGGCATGATCGTCGCGGCGCGCAGCGCGTCGATGTTGCTCCAGCCGCCGCGCACGAACGACCAGATTTCCCAATGCGCGCCAAGCCCCGCCTGCTGGCCGTGGGCGCCGATCGAAACCATGCGGCCCGCCGCGGCGATCTTGCCCGCCTCGCGCGCCGAATCATCATCGACATAATCGCCCTCCGGCGCGATCACCCGGCGCTTGTTGTTCGCGGCGAGCTCGGTCGGCGGGATATGTTTGGTCAGGATCGGATGTTCCCAGACATTGGTGTGCGCGCGCCAATAGGGATCGCCTGCGGGGCCGCCATAGGTGACGACCAGCGTCGGCGTGTAATCGACCTGCGTCTGGCCCCAAAGCTGCACCAGATCCTTGTAGAAGACATGCAGCGGGATGTTGTGTTCGACGGTGGAATTGCCGTCCTGGATCAGCGTCACGTCCTGTGTGAACAGCGAGCCGCCTTCGGGCACGACGGTCAAACCTTCGACCTGGGCCGCCTTGACGACCATCTGGCGCTGGTCGCGGCGCGGCTGGTTGTAGTTTTTCACGCTGTGCGCGCCCTGCGCCTTTAACCGGCGGACGTGGGCAAGCGCGTCGTCATAGCCGTTGATTTCGGCATAAACACCCGCCGCCTTGGCCCCATAGATGATCTCGCCAGTCGAAAAGATGCGCGGCGCGAGGATCAGCCCGGCGCGCTGCATTTCGGACGAGACAAAAATTTCGGACGCCCGCGACGACGGGTTGTGGCTCGTCGTCGTCCCCATCGCCAGATTGGCGATTTCGGACCAATTCTGCTGCGGCACCAGTTCATCGTCGCCGTGCGGTCCATGTGCGTGGGCATCGACGAAGCCGGGGACGATCGTCTTGCCGGTCGCATCGACCGTGATCGCGCCCGCGGGCACGGTGATCGCGCCCGCCGGCCCGACGGCGGTGATGCGGTCGCCGTCGATGACGATGGCGCCATTGTCGATGACGCCCCCGTCGCTGCCCGCCATCGTGACGATCTTGGCGCCGGTGATGACGACGACGCCCTTATGCTTTGCCGCGGCGTGCGTCATCGACAGCGACAGGCCATCGGTCGGCGGCGCGAATTTCGGCGCCTTTTCGTCGGCGGGCGCATTGGTGAAGAGGCTCGCAAGGTCGGCGCCGAACAGCGTCGCGCCGCGGCTCCAGTGCAGGCGGCGGCCGCCATCGGACCAGTGGATATATTCGGCGCCGCTGCCCGAAACGCGGGTGACGGGCAGCGCACCGCTTTTGGTGCCGAGCGCGACATCCTGCCCGCCGGGCATCAGCGGCGTGACATAAGCGTCGTAATTCTGCCGGAAGGCGAGGGTGCGGCCATCGGGGGAGATTTCATAGTCGCTGACCAGTTCGCCATTGGCGTGAACGCGCTTGTCCTGTCCATCGAGGTCGGTGCTGACCAGCTGGCTTTTCCCGTCGGCAGCGGTGACCATGAAGATGCGGTCGTTCGCTGATCCGAATTGCGGTTTGGCGCCATTATCGCTGATCCGCTGGGCCGTGCCACCGGTCGCCGATATGCTGTAGATGCCAGGATTTTCGCCCCAGCGTGCCGAACGAAGGCCGCCGCCAGCGCGCCGTTCAAATGCGATCGTCTTGCCATCGGGCGAGAAGCGGGGTTCGGCATAATGGCCGGGCACGTCGGTCACTTTGCGCGATGCGCCGCCACCGGCGCCAACGACATGGATTTCGCCAAGCCCGGCGTCGGTCCAGCGGACGAACGTGATGGCGCGGCCATCGCGCGACCAACTCGGCCACAGCTCAAAACCATCGGCCGCCGCCGTGGTGAGCCGCCGCGCGGCGCCGCCCGCGACAGGCTTGACCCACAGTTTGCCAAGCGTTTCAAATACCACCGAACGGCCGTCGGGCGACACTTCGGCCCAGCGCGGCATTTGCGTGGCAAAGCGGTCAGGTGCCACGTCGACGGCCGGATGCGTCGCATCGACGATCACGCGGTCGTCATTGATGGTGAAGGGGATGATCCGCGCTGTGCCGCCGGCCGCGCCGACGCGGCGCAGCTTGCCGCCGGCCCAGAAGATGATGTCATTGCTGTCGGGCGTCCAGCCCATGTTCGGATAGACGCCGGTGACCGCCCATGTTTCCTGAACATCCTGGTCGAGCGCGTCATAGACTTTTTTCTCGGCACCCGATGCGAGGTCTTTCACATAGAGTTTCGACTGCGTGCCTTCGCGGCGGACGAAGGCGAGCTTTTTGCCGTCGGGCGATGGCGAAGGTCGAACCGCGCCGCCCGCACCTGCGGCCACGGTGGTGATCGTTCCGTCGTTGAGGTCATAGCGTTCGATGTGGAACAGGTCGGTGTTGCTGTCCTGCGCATATTCAAAGATCGGACCGGGGGTGACGTTGCGCGTATAATAGACGGTCTTTCCATCGGGCGCGAAGGTCGGTTCGCCCAGTTCCTTTTGATGGCGTTCGTTCGGCTTTTTGACGAGCGGCACGCCCGCGCCGCCCGACACATGATACATCCAGACCTCGCCGGTGCCGAGCGAGCGGCCGGTCGTGAAATGTTTCTTCGCGACGATGAACTGGCCGTCGGGGCTCCAGCTGGGCTGGTTGAGCAGGCGGAAATCCTCTTTCGAGACTTGCCTCTTGTCGCTGCCATCCCGGTTCATCAGCCAGATATTGTCGCCGCCCGCACGGTCCGACACAAAGGCGATGCGCTTGCCGTCGGGTGAAAAGCGGGGCTGATGTTCAAAGGCGAGTCCTTCGGCGATCCGTGTCGGCGCGCCCCCCTCGATCGGCATGGTGTAGATGTCGCCGAGCAGGTCGAAGGCGATGGTGCGCCCATCGGGCGCGACATCGACGTTCATCCAGCTGCCCTCGTCCACCGAAAGCTGCACCTTGCGCGTCGCGAGGCCGGGCGGGGCGTTGACGTCCCATTTGTCGGGCTTTGCATCGGCAGCGGAAGCCGCGGGGGGCGCCGTCTGCGCCCAGACCGAGGTTGAACAAGCCAGTGTCGCCGCGAGGGCGAGAGCGATGCGCGCCATGAAATTATCCCCGTTTGAAATGATGTGCCGACCATATGGTCCGGGCGCCAACATGCAAGGGACAGGTTTCGACGAAGAACTGGCAGCGTCGACGAGCGGCTGCTAGCCCGGTGGAAAGAACAGCGTCGGGGAGAGCAAAGCGTGCCATTGACGGGTATCAGGGTATTGGATTTCGGCCGCTATATCGCGGGCCCCTATTGCGCGGCCTTGCTGGCCGATTATGGCGCGGACGTGATCCGGATCGAGGCGCCGGGCGGCAATGACGATCGTTATACGGTGCCGGTCGCCGCGGACGGATCGGGCGCCATGTTCATGCAGATGAACCGGGCAAAGCGATGCCTGACACTGAAACCCGGAAGCGCCGAGGGGCGCGAGATCGTCCGCCGGCTGGTCGAGACGGCGGACGTCGTAATCGCGAACCTGCCCCACGATGCCCTCGCGAAGTTGGGGCTCGACCATGACAGCCTGTCCGCGATCAACCCGCGCATCATCCTGGCGACCGCGTCGGCCTTTGGCAGCGAGGGGCCGCTGGCGAGCCGTGTCGGTTTCGATGCGGTGGGACAGGCGATGTCGGGCACGGTGCATCTGACGGGCACCGCCGACCAGCCTTATCGTGCGCAAGTGAATTATGTCGATTTCGGCACCGCGCTCCACTGTGCCTTCGGCGTCATGGTTGCGCTGCGCGAACGCGAGGCGACGGGGAAGGGCCAATGCGTATCGGGGTCGCTGCTCGGCACCGCACTCGCCATGTCGAACGCGCTGACGATCGATCATGCGCTGAACGGCATCGATCGCCAGCCGATCGGGAATCGCAGCTTCAGTTCCGGACCGACAGATGTGTTTCGCACCCGCGACGGATGGATCATCACCCAGATCGTGGGGGCGTCGATCTTTGCGCGCTGGGCCGAACTGGTCGGCCGGCCGGAGCTGGTCGACGACCCGCTCTACGCCAGCGACATCCTGCGCGGTGACAATGGCGAGGAATTGAGCGCGATCATGCAACGCTGGTGCATCGAACGGACGAGCGCCGCGGCGATCGCCGAACTGGCGGCCGCGCGCGTCCCTGCGGCGCCGGTGCTGCGCGCGGGCGAGGCGCTGGCGCAGCCGCAGGTTGCGGCAATGGGGCTGGTCGAGCCGGTCGATTATCCGGGCGCGCCAATCGCCATCCCGGTGATCCGCGCGCCGATCCGTCTTTCGCAGAGCGAGAAGGTCGACGCCGCGCGCGCGCCGCAGGTCGGCGAACACAGCGATGCGATCCTCGGCGAGCTGGGATATGACGCCCAGGCCATCGCGGCCTTGCGCGCAGCGAAGATTATTTGAGCCGGGGAGGGTGGACAAACCGCCGCGGTCACTTAAATTACCGATCAGTATAAAAATGAGCCGAGGAATTCCCGATGACCGACAACAGTGACTATGTGCCGCCCAAGATCTGGACGTGGGACCGGGAAAGCGGCGGGCGCTTTGCCAATATCAACCGCCCGATCGCCGGCCCGACGCACGACAAGGACCTGCCCATCGGCAAACACCCGCTCCAGCTTTATTCGCTCGGCACGCCGAACGGCGTGAAGGTGACGGTGATGCTCGAAGAATTGCTCGCCGCCGGTCACAGCGGGGCCGAATATGACGCCTGGCTGATCAAGATCGGTGACGGCGACCAGTTTTCGAGCGGCTTTGTCGACGCCAATCCGAACAGCAAGATTCCCGCGCTTGTCGATCGCAGCGGCGCGGAACCGATCCGCGTGTTCGAATCGGGCGCGATCCTGATCCATCTGGCCGAAAAATTCGGTGCCTTCCTTCCCACCGAGGCGGCGGCGCGCGCCGAAACGCTGTCCTGGCTGATGTGGCAGATGGGCAGCGCGCCGTTCCTTGGCGGCGGTTTCGGCCATTTCTATGCCTATGCGCCGTTCAAGCAGGAATATCCGATCAACCGCTATGCGATGGAGGTGAAGCGCCAACTCGACGTGCTCGACCGCCGCCTGGCGGACAGCGAATTTATCGCCGGCGCCGATTATACAATTGCGGATATGGCGATCTGGCCCTGGTATGGCGCGCTTGCCAAGGGGCTCGTTTATGATGCGGGCGAATTTTTGCAGGTCGACGATTACCGGCATGTCCAGCGTTGGACCGACCAGATCGCGGCGCGCCCGGCGGTGAAGCGCGGGCGCATGGTCAACCGCGTGATGGGCGATCCGGCCAGCCAGCTGCATGAACGGCACGACGCGTCGGACTTCGACCTCCGCACGCAGGACAAGCTGGAAGGCGCCGAATAATTCGCATCTTGTGCGCGGCACCCAGACCGCGACGGTAAGGGCTTCCTAACCATCGGGTTTTGGGCCGGGTGCCAAGCCGCGCGGCGGCGAGGTCAAATCCTGTAAAATATGCAAAAGCGGCGTCGGGCTCCCTCGACGCCGTTTTCATTCGCGGCGGCGATGCTTGCGGCATGACAGGTTCGATCCGACTTTTGCGCCATGCCCGCCAACTCGCCCTGACTGGTGCGACCCTGGCGCGCGGGGAGCGCGGCGCCGCCATCGTCGAAATGGCGCTGGTGCTGCCGTTGCTCCTCGCGTTGCTGATGGGCATCCTCACCTACGGCCAATATTTCATGCTCGCGCACAATGTGCAGCAGGCGGCGAACGATGGCGCGCGCGCGTCGATCATCGGCCTCGACGCCGCCGATCGGCGCGCGGTCGCCGGGCGCGCGGTGGCGCGAAGCCTGCAAGCCATCGATGGCGCGCACAGCATCGCCGTGTCCGAAACGGCCGAGGCGATCACCGTCGCGGTCGCCTTTACCGTGCCGCAGGACAGCTTTCTGCGGTCGGGCTTTGTCCCGTCGCCCAGCAACGTCATCCGCGCCGAGGCGACCTTTGAACTGCCGGTGGATTGACGATGGCGCCCACGACCTTTATTCGCGCGCTTGCCGACAGCCACCGGGCGAGCATCAGCATCACGACCGCCTTTGCAATGACGATGCTGATCGGTGCCGCGGCGTTCGCGGTCGATCTTGGCGCGCTGTATCTCGATCGCCGCAAGTTGCAGGGCATCGCCGATGCCGCAGCGATGGCGGCAGCCGGGCGGCCGGGGGAGGAGCAAGCGGCGGCGCAGCGCATCATCGCGGCAAATTGCGATTGCGGCATTCGCATCGCGGTGCTGACGCGCGGCACCTATACGGCCGACCCGGCCATCCAGGCGGAGCAACGTTTTGCCAGCGGCGGCACGTCGCCGAACGCGGTGCGCATCACATTGACCCGCGACCGGCCCCTGTTCTTCGGCAGTTTCCTGACCGGGCGGCCGGACAGCGTCATCCGCGCGACGGCGACCGGAGCGCGGCGGGGCTATGCCGCCTTTTCCCTGGGGTCGCGCGTCGCCGCCGTGAACGGAGGCCTGCCCAACGCGCTGCTGTCCGGCCTGACGGGCAGCCAGATCAGCCTGTCGCTGATGGATTATGAAGCGCTCGCGAGCGCCGATGTCGACCTGATGGCCTTTTCCGAGGCGCTGCGGACGGAGATCGACGCCGAGGTGCTGACGTTCGGGCAGACGCTCGATACGCAGGTCACGATGCCGCAGGTGGTGTCGGCGCTGGCCCGCGCATCGGACGGGCGCGCCGCAACCGCGCTTGAGCATATTGCCACGCGGGCGTTGCCGCGCAGCCTGTTGCCGTCGCGCGCGATCGACCTGGGGCCGCGCGCCAACAGCATTCGCGTCGATGCCGCCAATCCCGTTCGGGTCAATGCACTCAGCCTGCTTCGCGCGATGCTGTCGCTCGGCAATGCAAACCGCCAGGTCGACCTGTCGCTGGCGAGCAACCTGCCGGGCGGATCGGGTATCGATGTCGCGCTGATGATCGGCGAGCCGCCGGCCCATTCGCCGCTGATCGCGGTGACCGACACCCAGGATGTGATCGTCCGCACGGCACAGGTGCGGCTGAAACTCGATACGCGGATTGCCACGCCGATCGCCAGCGTCCATCTGCCGGTCCTGGCCGAACTGGGGTCGGCGTCGGCGCGGATCACCGATATCGACTGTCGGCCGGACAGCAGCGAAGCCGTGTCGCTCGGCGTCGTGACGTCGCCTGCGATGCTTGCCATCGGCACCGTCGACAGCGCAGATTTCCAGGATATGCAGCGTCCGCTGGACCCCAAGCGGGCGCGTGTGGTGAAATTGCCGCTCGTCACTGTCGATGCCGAAGCCGAACTGGTGCTGTCGGACCTGGCCGAAAAGCCGGTCGCCTTTTCGCGCCGTGCCATCGACGACGGCGAGGTCAAGACGGTGTCGAGCACCGGGTTGGTTGCAGGCGCAGCAAAATCGCTGTCGGACCGGATGGAGCTTCACGTCAATGTGCTCGGCCTCGGTCTCAATCTGAACGCGCTCACCACGGTCGTCGGCGAAACCGCCGCGCTCGCGGCGCCGGTGCTCGATGATGTGCTGGCGGATTTGACGGGCCTGCTGGGGGTGCATGTCGGTCAGGCCGACGCCCGGGTCAACGCACTGCGTTGCGGCAAGGCGCGGCTGGTGTGATCGGTTCATAACGGCGCCGCGCCGGACATGTCTTGCGGCCAATATGCCGCGCCGCAGGCCATAAGGATATTGTTGCACCGGGAAGCGGGGAGGACGGCCATGGCGGCGGCGCATGAACCACAGCGCGTTTCGGCGGCGGACTTTATCCGCGGTTTTGCCAATTGGCGGTTGCAGTCGGCGCGCAAGCCCGTTGTCGTGACCCATCATGGCAAGGATGCCCATGTCCTCATCTCGCTCGACGACTACCGGCGTCTCGACGGCGATGGCGCGGGCGGCGTCGCGTCGACCACGAACCTGTTGCAAAACTCGCTGGCCGGGCTGGTCGAATCCATCCGCGACGGCGTGATCCTGATCGACCGGGGGTGGCGGATCGCCGCGCTCAATCCCGCGGCGAGCGATATGGTCGGCGCGGCGGCCGCGGACCTGATCGGCGGGAATCTGGCGTCGGCCTTGCCGGGGCTCGACGGCAGCCTGTTGTCGCATCGGCTCAGCCGCCTGATCGATCATCGCGAACGCTTTTCGGGTGATATTCCGGGGCTGCTGCGGCCGCGGCAATGGCTGCGGGTCGACCTGGTGCCCGTGCCGACGGGCGGGGCAATCATCTTGCGGGATGTCAGCCACACGATGGAAGAATGCGCCATCGGCAACGCGCGGAACGCGCTGATCGCCGCGATCGAAGCGGACGGCGGCGTCGGGCATGCGCGGATCACGGTCCGCGAAACGGTCGAGGCCGCGAACGATGCGCTGACGATGATGATCGGGGTCGATGCGGCCGCTATCCGGCGCGTCCGCTTTTCAGCCTTGTTGGCGATCGGGCAGCGCCAAGCCTTTGTCGAGGCGCTGGAATCGGTGTTCCGTTCCGGCGCCCCCGTGCGCCTGGCGTCCGAAACGATCACGCGCGACGGTGCTGTCCTGCCGGTCATGCTGTCGATCGCCGAAATTCGCGGCCCTTACGCCAGCGATGGCGCGGTGGTGCTCGTGACGCGGCGTTCGGCCTAGAACCAGCTACCGCGTTCGATCGCGTCGCTGCCCGCGGGCAGCGAGAAATATTGCCCATCCTCGCCGACGATGATCGGGCCGTCGAACCGGTCGTCGGCCTCGCCAAGAAACGCCGCGTTCAGGTAGGGCGAGGGCATGGACGGCACGACATGGCTGAGGACCAGCATCCGGACCCCCGCGACCCGCGCGCTGTCGGCCGCCTGCGCCGGGCTGGCATGATAGTCGAGGATGTCGCGCATGATCTGCGCCGTCTGCTTTCGGCCCGCTTTGTCGAGATTTGCCACGAGCGTCCGCACCATCGCCGGGTTCAGCGCCTCGTGGATCAGCAGGTCGGCGCCCTTCGACGCCGACTCCAGCGACTTGGACGCAGCGGTGTCGCCGCTGACGACAAGGCTGCGCCCCTTGTAGTCGAAGCGATAGCCCACCGAAGGCTGCACCGGACGATGATCGACGGCAAAGGCGGTCACGCGCAGGCCGTCCGCGTCATAGACGATGGTCGGTGCGCCCGGCGTTGCAAAGGGCATGGCAACGGCTCCGGCGGCGGCTGGCGGCGTGATCGCTTCGCCATGGTGCGCGGTGCGATAGCCGTTATCGAGCGCATAAGCGGCATTGAACCCCGCGATGACATTTTCGACGCCCGTCGGGCCATAGACGGGCAGGGGCGCCGTGTTGCCGCTCGCGGTCCAGCGCAGCAGCATCATCGGTCCCATCCCGTCGATATGGTCGGAATGAAAATGGGTTAGGAACATCGCCTTGATGCGGCCGTTGGGCAGGCCCATCAGCGCGATGTTGCGCGCCGCGCCCTCGCCGGCATCGACGACGAACATCGCTTTGCCGGCAATAACCACGGTACAGGAAGCGGCGCGTTCGTGGCTGGGGAGGGGGGAGCCGGTACCGCACAGACCTGCGTGCAGGCCATCGGGCAAGTCGGCGAATGTATCGCGGCCGATATTGCGTTCGGCAGCGCGTTCAAACAGCCACATGCCAATCGGGCGCTGGAACAGCCATGCCGCGAGCGCCGCGGCGCCGATGATTGCCGCCGCCCACAGCGCGGCACGTCCTGCCTTGGTCATTGCTCTTCCCCCATCTTGGCCGCAGCCCCTGCGCGTGCTGGACAAGGCGCTTTCTTACGCGCAATCATGGCAGCGCGGAAAGTTGTCAATTGCAACTTGCCGTTTACGTAAAGGTGAGCGCCCAGTATAAGGGCGCCATTACCCGATGGGAGATTCGTCATGGACATGGAATTCAGCCCCGAAGATCTCGCCTTCCAGCAGGAGGTGCGCGACTTCATCGCCGAAAATTACCCCGCCGAACTGCGCGGAAAACAGGATGAGGGCGAGGAGCTGTCCAAGGAGGATTTCCTCGTCTGGCACAAGATACTCCACAAAAAGGGCTGGATCGCGCCCGCGTGGCCGGTTGAATATGGCGGCACCGGCTGGACGCCGACGCAGCGTTTCATCTGGTCTGAGGAAACCGCGCGCGCCGACTGTATCCGCCTGATGCCCTTTGGCCTCGCGATGGTGGGGCCCGTCATCTACACCTTTGGAACCCCGGAACAGAAAGCGCATTTCCTGCCGCGCATCCTGTCGGGAGAGGATTGGTGGTGCCAGGGCTATTCGGAACCGGGATCGGGTTCGGACCTTGCCTCGCTGCGCACGACGGCGGTCGCGGATGGCGACGATTATATCGTGAACGGCCAGAAGACCTGGACCACGCTGGCGCAACATGCCGACTGGGGTTTCTTCCTTGTCCGCACCGACAAGGACGCCAAGCAGCAGGAAGGCATTTCGTTCCTGCTGATCGACATGAAATCGCCCGGCATCACCGTGCGCCCGATTATCACGCTGGGCGGCGAGCATGAGGTGAATGAAGTGTGGCTGGAGGATGTTCGCGTCCCGCAGTCGCAGCGCGTTTATGAAGAGAATAAGGGCTGGACGTGCGCCAAATTCCTTCTAGCGCACGAACGCACCGGCATCGCCGGGGTGGCGGCGTCGAAGCGCGGGATCGAGAAGGTGAAGGCGATTGCGCGCACCGAACTCGACGGCGACAAGCCGCTTCTTGCCAATGCGTTTTTCAAGCGGAAGGTTGCCGATCTGGAGGTCGACCTGGCCGCGCTGGAGTTCACCGAACTTCGCAGCCTGGCCGGGCCGAACGCCGGACGTGGGCCGGGGCCGGAATCGAGCCTGCTCAAGATCAAGGGCAGCGAAATCCAGCAGCGGCTGACCGAACTGACGCTGGAAGCTGTCGGCCATTATGGCGCGCCCTATTTCCGCGGATTCGGAGAGGGCGACAACGAGCATCCGATCGGGCCCGATTACGCCCATCGCGCTGCGCCGACCTATTTCAACATGCGCAAGACGACGATCTATGGCGGGTCGAACGAGATCCAGCGCAACATCATCGCAAAAATGGTGCTCGGCCTCTGAAAATTGACGTCATTCCGGCGCGGGCCGGAATCTCAACATATCGAGGTTGAGACCCCGGCATTCACCGGGGTGACGGTGAAATTAGGGAATAATTACAATGGATTTCACCTACACCGAAACGCAGGACATGATCCGCGACACGCTCGCGCGTTTCCTGAGCGACACTTATGATTTTGAAACGCGCCAGAAATTCATCAATTCGGACAGCGGCCGCGATCCGGCGATCTGGACCGCGCTGGCGCAGGAACTGGGCATGCTGGGCGCACCCTTTGCCGAAGAGCATGGCGGTCTGGGCGGCGGCGCGCTGGAAAATGCGATCGTGATGGAGGAATTGGGCAAGGTCATCGGGATCGAACCCTATCTGCCGACCGTCGTGATTGCGGGCGGCGCGCTGAAAGCCGTCGGCGGGGCGCAGGCCGATGCGATGATTCCCGAAATCATCGCCGGCAATGCCATCGTCGCCTTCGCTTATGCCGAGCCGCAGGGCCGTTACGACCTGGCGAACCTGCGCACTACCGCGAAAAAGGATGGTGCGGGTTATGTGCTGAACGGCCACAAGGGCGTGGTTTATGCCGCACCGTGGGCGACGCACCTGCTGGTCACCGCGCGCACCGGCGGCAGCCAGCGCGACAAGGATGGCGTGTCGCTGTTCCTGATCGACGCGAACCTGCCGGGTGTCGTGCGCCGCGACTATCCCACCGTCGATGGCAGCCGCGCGTCGGAGATTTATTTCGAGAATGTCGCGATCCCCGGCGACGCCCTGCTGGGCGGTGAAGGCGGCGCCTTGCCGCTGATCGAACAGATCGTCGACGAAGCGACCGTCGCGGTGTGCGCCGAAGCGACCGGGGTGATGCAAAAGCTGCACGAAGGCACGCTGGAATATACGCAGCAGCGCAAACAGTTCGGCGTGCCGATCGCCAAGTTCCAGGTGTTGCAACACCGCATGGTCGACATGTTCATGGAGGTCGAACAAGCGCGCTCGATGACCATCATGGGGACGCTTAAGCTGGGCCTGCCCGCGGCCGAGCGCATGGCGGCGGTATCGGCGGTGAAGGCGAAAGTCGCGCGCGGCGCCAATTTCGTCGGGCAGAACGCGATCCAGACGCACGGCGGCATCGGCATCACGCAGGAACTGGCGATCGGCCATTATTTCAAGCGCGCGACGATGATCGAGAGCCAGTTCGGCAGCGCGGACCATCATATGGACCGCTATGAACGCATCGCACTCGCAGACTGAGCGGAAGGACGCATCGACGTCGTCTTAATAGGCGACGTCGATGGCGATCCGGAGCGTGCGCGGACGCAGCGGGGTCAGGAACCCCTCGTTACCCTCGACAAAGGGCGTGCCCAGCGAGAAGCGATTGCCGCGGGAATCGAACAGGTTGGTCAGCGTCAGCGACAGGCCGCGGCGCTCGTCGCCGACGCGCATCGCGACCCCGGTATCGACATAATCGCCCTGGCTTTCGCCCAGCACGGGCCCGATGCCGA
>Ga0155548_137_pt1 | contig 21419 bp, 15 predicted proteins | sample RifCSPhighO2_12_FD_107205 | JGI IMG/M metagenome (GOLD analysis project Ga0155548, IMG submission 107205) | Sphingopyxis sp. RIFCSPHIGHO2_12_FULL_65_19
CGTCGCGAGGCAGGAAAAGCGCGAATTGACGAAGATGATCTGCCCGTCGCCGCCGAAGGCCAGCTCGTGCGTATCGACATAGCCGACGGTGTGCGCGGTTCGCGGCACCAGCGCCATGTCGAAGGCGTTGTTGGCGTAATGACCGGGGCGCAGCATGTTTTCCAGCCGCCATATCTGGAACATCGAACCGACCAGCAACCGCCCCCGATCATAACAAAGGCCGGTCGCGCGGGCATAATTTTGCTGATTGAACGACAATCGCATGTCGGGGCCAACCCCCGCGACGATCAGCTGGCCGGTCTGGTAGGAGGTAAAGGCGAGCGAGATTTGCTGCGCGAGCATCCAGTCGGCAAGGCCTGCTGATATCGCGATCGGCGCATCGCCGGGGTCGTGACCGGCCGGATCGGCGATCGCGGCGGCCAGTGCCGACAATTTTGGGTCCTGCACGCATCCTCCTCATCCGGTGGGCGATGATCCCATTAAAAGCAGGCTTCATCTCGTCGTCCGCGTCTACGTCAGCCCGCCGATGGCTGCAAAGCATTATGGAAAGCGTGATGTCGGCGGCGGCCGCCGCATCGGCGCCGCGCAGCGGGCGTTGCCGCGCCCGACGCCGAACGATTGAAACCGTCGGGGACAGTCGATAGGGCGGATAGATGGCAATCCGCCCCGGCCCCCATCCCATCCGTTTCGCGGCGCTCATCTGATGGCGCTTTCGTCGACGTCGCTGTTCGCGCTCGGCCTGTTCGCCGCGCTCTGGCTGCTGGCCGGATTATGGGCGGTTGGCCGCGGCATCGCGATGCAGCGGCGTTCGGCCTTTGTCGCCGGGCAGGCCGAACGGCTCGCCAGTCTGGTCGAGGCGTCGCCGCAGCTTCCCGTCATCGTCCGCGCCGACTGGCGGATCGAGGCGAGCGAGCGGCTTGGGCGCTGGCTGGGGCTCGAACGGGGACCGCGCAATTTCGACGAACTGCGCGGGCTTGGCAGCGGGCTCGACGCGCAGGGGCACGCCGCGCTGCGCCAGGCCATTCTCGGCGCCCAGCGCGGCGCCAAGCCCTTTGTGCTGAGCCTGAAGCCCGAGGCGAGCCATCGCACGATCATCGTCCATGGCGCCGCGGCGCCGCAGGCGGTCGGCGGCGCGGGCAGCGTGCTCCTGTGGCTCAGCGACGCGACCGACGGCCAGCAGGCGCTCGCGCTCGCGCGCAGCGAGCGGGACGAGGCGATGGCGGCGTTCGAGGCGCTGTCGGGGCTGATCGAGGCAGCGCCTTTCCCGATGTGGTTCCGCGACACCGATCTGAACCTCGCGCTCGTCAATCGCGCCTATGTCCGCGCGGTCGAGGCGAAAAGCGCGGTGGCCGTGATCGATGGCGGGATCGAATTGTGCGAAACGGTCGCGGGGGTGAGCGCCGCCGAAGCCGCTGACGAGGCGCGCATTGCCGGATCGGCGCAGCTTCGCACCATCCCGGTGACGATCGAGGGCGAGCGGCGGATCATGCGCGTCGTCGATGTGCCGCTCGCGCCCGAGGGCGGGCGGGTGATCGGCATCGCGGGCTATGCGATCGACATCCAGGAACTCGAAAGCGAGCGCGGCGCGCATCGCCGCTTTGCCGATACCCAGCGCGAACTGCTGGACCGGCTTTCCGCCGCGGTGGCACAATTCGGCCCCGACCAGGGGCTTGCCTTTGCCAACCTGCCTTTCCGGCGCCTGTTCGCGCTGGAAGCCGACGATGTCGCCGAGGCGCGGCCGTTCGCGCGGCTGCTCGACGCCTGGCGCGAGGGCGGACGCACCCCCGAAGTGCGCAACTATCCCGAATGGCGGCAGGGGCACGTCGACTGGTTCGCGCAGGCCGAAGCGAGCGAAGAGGATTGGCTGCTGCGCGACGGCACCCACCTCCACGTCGTTGCGCAGCCGACCCCCGATGGCGGGCTGCTGCTGATCGCCGAGGACAAGACCGAACAGGTGCAGCTGGCGGGCGCGCGCGACACGCTGCTGCGCGTGCGCACCGCGACCTTCGACAATCTGTTCGAGGCGGTGGCGGTGTTTGCCCCCGACGGGCGGCTGCATCTGTGGAACCAGCGTTTCCGCCGTCTGTGGGGGGTCGACGAGCCGACGCTGGCGGCGCATCCGCGCGTTGACGCGTTGATGGGCGGACTGGCCGACCGGCTGGCGAAACCCAACCAGATCAGCATCGTGCAGGAAGTGATTCGCGCGGCGACTTTGGAACGGCAACAGCGCGTCGGCGAGGTGCGCTTTGCCGACGGACGCCATTTCGATTTCGCGTCGATCCCGTTGCCCGACGGCAATGCGCTGCTGATCATGCTCGACATCACCGCGAGCCGGAAAATGGAAGGGGCGCTGCGCGAACGCAACGAGGCGCTGGAGGCGGCCGACAAGGCCAAGACCGCCTTCCTGTCGCGGATGAGCTATGAACTCCGCACGCCGCTGACCTCGATCGGCGGCTTTGGCGAGATGCTCCAGGCGGGCTATGCCGGCAAGCTCGCCGACCAGCAGCGCGCCTATATCGACGCGATCATGGATTCGGTCGGCGTTCTCGGCCGCCAGATCGACAATGTGCTCGACCTTGCGCAGGGTGAGGCCGGGACGCTCGTGGTCGAACGCGCGCCGGTCGCCATCGGTCCGCTGCTCGAAAGCGCGCTCGTCGATGCCAAGCCCTTTGCCGACGGCGAGAAGGTCGAACTGGTCGGCAATATCGCGGCGAACCTCGGCACGATCGAGGGCGATGCACCGCGGCTGTCGCGGCTTGTCGCAGGGCTGCTCGACAATGCCGTGCGCTTTACCGCGCCGTCGCGCAAATCGGGCGCGCGCGTGCTGCTCCACGCCGACGGCGATGCGCGGGGGATCGACATCATCGTGTCCGACAATGGCCCGGGAATGCCCGAAGCGGCGGCGGCGGTCGCCAGGGGGCAACAGGCCGGCACCGCCACCGGCGGCATCGGCCTGGCGCTCGCGCGCCAGCTCGTCGCGGCGCACGGCGGCACGATGGAAGTGGTCAGCGAGCCGGGACAGGGAACGCTCGTCCGGATCAGCCTGCCGCGCGGCGCATGACGGATTTTTCGCTGCATTATGATCTCGGCGAAGCCGACCGGATCGGCGCGGCGATCGGCGCGGCGCTGACGGCGGGCGATGTCGTGCTGCTTTCGGGCGGCCTGGGGGCGGGCAAGACGACGCTGGCGCGCGCGATGCTGAAGGCGCGCGGGCTGGCGGGCGAGGCGCCGAGCCCCACCTTCGCGATCGTCCAACCCTATGCGCCGCCAGAAGTCGACCTGCCGATCGCGCACGTCGATCTCTATCGCATCGACGACGCGGACGACCTGATCGAACTCGGCCTCGACGACTATCTTTACGACGGGGCGCTGCTGATCGAATGGCCCGAACGGCTGGGCAACGACGGCTGGCAGGACGCGCTGCTGCTCAGGATTTCGGGTGAGGGCGACGCGCGCGTCTTGACAGCATCGGTGCCGCCCGCTTGGGGAGCAAGATGGCCGCTCCGATGATTCCGCCCGCCCATGCCCCGGCTTTTCTCGCCGCGCATGGCTGGGGCGATGCCCAGATTTTGCCGCTTGCCGGCGACGCGTCGTTCCGCCGCTATTTTCGCGTCGTCGACGGCGCGCGGCAAGCGGTGCTGATGGACGCGCCGCCGCCGCACGAAGACCCGCGTCCGTTCATCGCGGTGGCCGAATATCTGTGCGAGCAGGGCCTCAACGCCCCGACGATCATCGCGCGTGATCTGGAGCGGGGGCTGCTGCTGATCGAGGATTTCGGCGACGTGCGATTGCGCGAAACCGTCGATGAAACGCTGCATGTCGAGGCGGATTATTACGCCGGACTGACTGACCTGTTGATCCATCTTCACGCGCGGCCGGCGATGGCGGGGCTGCCGGTGCACGGGCTCGAACAATGGCTCGACGAAGTGATGCTGTTCAGCGACTGGTATTGTCCGGCGCTGGAGATCGAGGTCGATCGCGATGCGTTCCGCGCCGCGTGGGAACGGGTGCTGGCGCCGGTGGAGGCCGACGGCCTGCCACGCGTTACGGTGCTGCGCGATTTCCACGCCGAAAATATCATGCTGGTGGGCGGCAGGGACGGGATCGCGCATTACGGCCTGCTCGATTTCCAGGACGCCCTGATCGGCCATCCGGCCTATGACCTTGCCTCGGTGCTCGAAGATGCGCGGCGCGACGTCAGCCCGGCGGTCGAAGCCGACATGCTGGCGCGTTACCAGCGGGCGACCGGACAGGATATCGACGCGGCCTATTGGGCGCTGGCGGCACAGCGAAACACGCGCATCCTGGGCGTTTTCGTCCGCCTGTGGAAACGCGACAACAAACCGCATTACCGTGCTTTCCAGCCGCGCATGTGGGGCCTGCTCGAACGCGACCTTTCGCATCCGGCGCTTGTCCCCGTCCGGCAATGGTTCGACGCCAATGTCCCCGCTGCCAAACGGGCGGAGGCATGGACGTGACGGGCAAGGCAGGCGTGCAAATCGAAAGCGCGATGGTGATGGCGGCGGGGCTGGGCAAAAGGATGCGCCCGCTGACCGCGACGCGGCCGAAGCCGCTGGTGCGCGTCGCGGGCAAGCCGCTGATCGATCACAGCCTCGACCGGATCGAAGCGGCGGGCATCGCGCATGTCGTCGTCAACGTCCATTATCTGGCCGACGCCTTGGAAGCGCATCTCGCGGCGCAGAAACGCCGTTTCAGCATTGCGATTTCGGACGAGCGCGACCTGTTGCTCGAAACGGGCGGCGGGATGGTCAAGGCGCTGCCGCAGCTTCGCGGCGACCCGATGCTGATCGTCAACAGCGACAATATCTGGACCGACGGACCGGAAGACAGCATCCGGCATCTCGCGCGGCACTGGGACGGCGACCGCATGGATGCGCTGCTGTTGCTGATCCGGCAGGCGAGCGCAACGGGCCACGGCGGCCGCGGCGATTTTCACATGGACCCCGCGGGACGCCTGTCGCGGCGCAAGCCTGGGCGGATCGCGCCCTTCGTCTATACCGGCGTCCAGCTCATATCGCCGCGCCTGCTCGACGATGCGCCCGCGGGCGCCTTTTCGACAAATATATTATGGGATCGCGCGATCGCGGCGGGGCGCCTGTATGGCCTGTCGCACATGGGGCAATGGTTCGACGTCGGCACGCCGGCGAGCATCGCGCCGACCGAAGCCGCACTGACGGATGGCTGACGCGAAACCGCGTGTCTTTTCGATCCCGGTCCACCGGGCCTTTGCCGACGCCCTCGCCGCCGGGCTGATCGACCGCTTTGCGGACGATGCGCTGGGGCTCGCCGAAGGGCTGGTGCTGCTGCCGAGCAATCGCGCGCGCAGCGCGGTGCAGGCGGCGTTCGTGCGGGCGGGCGGTGCGGGACTGCTCATGCCGCGGCTTGCGGTGATCGGCGATGCCGACCTGGATGAATCGGTGGCGCTGGCGCTCGATGCGATCGACGACGATCCCGTCCCGCCCGCGATCGAACCGTTGCGCCGCCGCCTGCTGCTCGCCGAACTGATCGAACGATATACGCCCGCCGACGAGCCGCCGATCATGGGGGCGGCCGCCTTTCAGCTTGCCGACGGGCTGGCGCGGGTGATCGACCAGCTTCGCTACGAAGAGATGACGGCGGCCGATCTGGTCGACCTCGACCTCGGCGCCTTTGCGGAGCATTGGCAAAACTCGCTGGCGCGCCTCCGCCTGCTCGTCGATCATTGGCCGGGCGTTCTTGCCAAGGCAGGCCGGATCGACCGGGCCGAGCGGCGCAATCGCCTGCTCGACCGGGTGGCCGCGGCATGGCGCGCCGCACCGCCGGGGCGTTTCATCGTCGCCGCGGGGATCACGACCGCGGCGCCGGCGATCGCCCGCCTGCTGCGTGTGGTCGCCGATATGGATCGCGGCATGGTTGTGCTGCCCGGCATCGATCAGGTCATGGCGGCCGAGGAGTGGGAGGCGCTGGGGCCGACACGGTCCGATCCTGAAAATCCCGCGCGGCCGCTGGAAACGCATCCCCAATATCACCTGAAGCTGCTGTTGGACCGCATGGGCGTGTCCCGCGACGAGGTGGCGGAATGGGACGCGGTGTCGCCGTTCGACGGGCCCGCCGCGCGCACGCCGTTCGTGTCGCTGCTCTTCGCGCCCGCCGATTACACCGCACAGTGGCAGGCGGCGGGCGACCTGGCGGCGGCGACGGCGGGGATTTCGGGCGCCGTGTTCGCCGACGACGGGCAAGAGGCGCAGGGGATCGCGCTGCTGATGCGCCACGCCGTCGAAACGCCGGGGCGCACCGCCGCGCTGGTCACCCCCGACCGCGGACTGGCCGAACGCGTTGCCGCGGCGCTCGCGCGCTGGGACATTTTGGTCGACGACAGTGCAGGCCAACCCTTGTCGAGGACGCCGCCGGGGGCGCTGATCCTGTTGCTCGCAAAGCTTGCGGCCGATTTCGACCCGGTCGCGCTGGTGTCGCTGCTCGGGCATCCGCTGGTGCGCAGGGGCGAGGGGCGGACGGCGTGGCTCGACCAGCTCCGCCGTCTCGACCTTGTCCTGCGCGATCCGGGCATGACGCCGGGATGGGATGGGGTCAGTGCGCGCATCGCGGCGCGCGTCGCCGATCCGAAGGCGCGGGGCCATGGGCGCGCAGTGGAATTGCAGCCGTGGTGGGATGCTGTGTCGGCGGCCTTGGGGGCGGCGCTCGCGCCGTTCGCGTCGCGTTCGGCGCCGCCCGCGGCCTTGTTGTCGGCGTTGCAGACGGGCGCCGAATGGCTGACCGGCGATGCCGTCTGGGCGGGACCGGCGGGGCGCGCGCTCGCCGAATTGTTCGACCAGTGGGCGCTGGCGCGGGGCGATGGCCCGGCGCTGGTCGATCCGTCCGATTTCCCCGACATGCTAAGGCAATTGCTCGGCGATGCGAGCGTGCGGCCGCCCTATGGCGGGCATCCGCGGCTGTTCAACTGGGGGTTGCTCGAGGCACGCTTGCAACGCGCCGACCTGATGATCTTGGGCGGGCTCGACGAGGGGCGCTGGCCCGCCGCGACGCAGCCCGATCCCTGGCTCGCGCCGGGCATCCGGCGACTGCTTGGCCTGCCCGCACCCGAACGCCAGCAGGGAATGGCGGCGCATGATTTCGCGAGCGCGCTCGCGGCGCGCGAGATCGTCGTGACGCGCGCGCAGCGGAGCAGTGGCGATCCGGCGGTCGCGTCGCGCTTCTGGTTGCGGCTCGCCGCGCTCGCGGGCGACCTGCCCGACCCGGCGCCGGGCGGTGCGGTGCTGACGCGGCTTGCCGCCGAACTCGATCTGCCCGCGGGGCGTCCCCAGCCGGCGGGGAAACCCGCGCCGCGGCCGCCCGCCAAGGATCGCCCGCGCCGGATCAGCGTGACCGCCGTGGACCGGCTCGCGCGCGATCCCTTTGCTTTTTACGCCAACCAGATGCTCGGCCTGTCGGCGCTCGATCCGCTCAGCGCTGCGCCCGATCCGCGCTGGCGCGGAACGCGCGTGCATAAATTGTTCGAGGATTGGGTGCGCGGCGGCGCGACGAAACCGGGTTTCGAGAGCGAACTTGCCGCGTTGCGCGACGACCCCGCGCTCGACGCTATCGCGCGGGCCTTCTGGTTGCCGCGCATCGAACCGGCGCTGCGCTGGGCCGCCGGTCGGGTGTGGGATGCGGACGACCGCCAGCCGATCGCAGTCGAGGTGCAGGGCGAGATTGCCGTCGACGGGGTGACACTGCACGGCAAGGCCGACCGGGTCGACCGCGATGCGGACGGGAAACTTGCGATCATCGACTATAAATCGGGCGGCGCGCCGAGTGCGAAGGCGGCGTTCGACAAGCTCGACAACCAGCTCGGCCTGCTCGGCTTGATCGCGCGCGAAGGCGGGATGAAGGGTATTGATGCGGCAACGGTCGGCGCGCTCGAATATTGGAGCCTGCGCCCCGATCGCCGCGCCGGCGGCGCGGGCAAGGTGTCGAACAGCTATGGACCGCGCAGCGACCTCAAAAGCGCCGACGCGGCCATTGACCATGCCGCCGACGCACTGGCGGACCTCGCGGCGCACTATCTGTTCGGCGACGCGCCGTTCGGGCCGGGCGATGGTGCGGGTTATGGCGATTACGACCAGCTGATGCGCCGCGACGAATGGTTCGGGCGCGGCGAGGAGGGCGCATGAACAATCCGTCCGGCCTCGCGACGCTCGACCCGCGGCAGGGGGCGGCCGCCGATCCCGAAAGCCATGTCTGGCTCGGTGCGTCGGCGGGGACGGGCAAGACGCAGGTGCTGTCGGCACGCGTGTTGCGGCTGATGCTCGACGGCGTGTCTCCGCAAGCGATCCTCTGCATCACCTTCACCAAGGCCGGCGCGGCCGAAATGGCGCATCGCATCCACGAACGGCTCGCGGCTTGGGTGCGGATGGACGACGGCGATTTGCGGCTCGACTTGCAGGCATTGGGCTTCGACCTGAACATGCTGGGTCACGATGTCGCGGTTCCCGCGCTTGTGAAGCGCGCGCGATCCTTGTTTGCCACCGTGATCGACAGCCCCGGCGGCGCGATCCGCGTCCAGACGATCCACAGTTTCTGCCAGACTTTGCTCGCGAGCTTTCCGCTCGAAGCCAAGCTGCTCCCCGGCTTTCGCGCGATCGAGGAGGATGAGGCGGGGGCGTTGCAGCGGCAGGTTTTGGGCGACCTGCTCGAACAGAGCGACGAGCGCGCGACGTTGCGCGACGCGGCGGCGATGCTGTCGCGGCGGCTGGGGCAAGACGCGGCGCTGGCCTTCCTGTCAAGCTGCGCCGCGGCGTTCGGTGGCCCGCACGCGGCCTTGCCGCCGTCGGCGCACGACCTGCGCGCGGCGTTCGACCTGCCGGGCGGCGATCCCGATATGTGGCTGGCGGGCGAAATAGCCGCAGGGGCGATCGCTGACGCCGACATCCGGGCGGTCGCGACGAGCGGCGCGGACTGGGGGACGAAGACCGGGCTGGCCTGTTCGGACGTGATGGTTGGCTGGTTGATCGCCGATGCTGCGGCGCGCGCCGCGATGCTCGGCGAACTGCTCGGTTGCTTCCTGACGGGCAAGGGCGAGCTGCGCGCCGATTTCGCGGGCGACAAGGGCAAGATGACCGATTGCGTCGACAGCGCGGTGCGGATCGTCGATGCCGCGCGGCACCTGGTCGCCACCGCTGCGGCGATGCGCGTTGCCGACGACCTGGCCGCGGCGTGGAAGCTCGGCAGTCGCTTTGCCGAGGGTTATGCGCTGGCGAAGCGCGAGCAGGGGCTCGCCGATTTCGACGATCTGATCACGCTGGCGGGATCGTTGCTGCGCGTCAGCAGCTTTGGCGAATGGGTGCGTTTCAAGCTCGACCAGCGCACCGACCATATCCTGGTCGACGAGGCGCAGGACACGAACATGCGCCAGTGGGGGATTGTCGAGGCGCTCGCGCGCGAATTTTTCGCGGGCGAAAGCGCCAAGGGTGACATGGTGCGGACGATTTTCGTCGTTGGCGACCGCAAGCAGGCGATCTTCGGCTTTCAGGGGACCGAACCGGCCGCCTTCGCCAAAGCAAAGGAGATATTCCGCCTTTACAGCGAGGGCCGCGACCGCCCGTTGCACCAGGTCGACCTGGTCAAAAATTATCGTTCGACCCCGGCGGTGCTGGGCGTCGTCGATGCGTGGCTCGCGGCCGGCGGGGCGGCCATGATGGGCCTTGAAGGCGACGAACCGCCGCATCAGCCGCATCGCGAGGCGCAGGCGGGACAGGTCGAACTGTGGCAGCCGCTGCCCGTCGGCAAGGCGCTCGATGCCGCTGCCGAGGACAGCGGCGACGACGAGGACAGCGCCGACGCGAGCGCGCCGGCGTCCGATCCTGCCTCGATGCGGCTCGCCAAGGCGATCGCGGGCGAGGTGCAGGACTGGATCGCGCACGGCAAGGATGGGCGGCCGGTGGCGCCGGGCGACATCATGATCCTCGTGCGCCGTCGCCGCGACCTTGCGGCACGGATCGTCGCGCGGTTGCAGGCTTTGCACGTGCCCGTCGCGGGTGTTGACCGTTTTGCCCTGACCCAGCCGCTTGGCGTGCAGGACCTGATCGCGGCGATGCGCTTTGCGGTGCAGCCGCTCGACGACCTCAACCTCGCCGCGCTGCTCGTCTCGCCGCTGATCGGCTGGACGCAGGACGAGCTTTATGCGCGCACCCATCAACGCGGGCGGGCGGCCGTTTGGGAGCATTTGCGCGCCACCGAAGGCGATGTCCCGGCGGCGACGATGGCGGCGCTCCGCGCGCTGCTCGGCGCGGCCGACTTCACCACGCCCTTCCGCTTTCTCGAAACCATCCTGTCGGGGCCGCTCGACGGACGGCGCAAGCTCTACGCGCGGCTGGGGCGCGAGGCGCGCGATCCGATCGACGAACTGCTCAACCAGGCGCTGGCCTTCGAGACGCGCGAGACGGTGTCGCTGCTCGGGTTCCTGACCGCGGTCGAAAGCAGCGGTGCCGACATCAAGCGCCAGACCGAAGCGCGCAGCGACGTCGTGCGGGTGATGACGGTCCATGGCTCGAAGGGATTGCAGGCGCCGATCGTGATCCTCGCCGACGCGACCGACGATCCCGTGTTCGGGCACCGTCCGTTCACCGTCGGGGTGGCGGCATGGGAAAAGCTCCCAATCTTCCCCCTCCCCCCCGACGAGAGGCACGGCACGCTGGCCGAGGCGTATCAGCGGGCGGCGGATGCGGCGTCGGAGGAGCATTGGCGGCTTTTCTATGTTGCGATGACCCGCGCCGAGGAAATTCTGGTCGTGGCTGGAATGACGAAAAAGGCCGACCGGACGATCCCGGTGGGAAGCTGGCACGCAGCGGCGGAGGGCGTGCTATCTGGCATGGGCGCCGAATGGGAAGCCGCCGGACCGCATTGGGGCCAGCGCCGCGTTCACCGCGCCAATAGCGTCAGATGGGCAAAGAAGGACAAGGCGACGAAACTTGCGGCGCCCGCGCCTATATTGCCCGGATGGGCGACGCGCGCCGCGCCAGAGGAGGCTCGCCCGCCGCGCCCGCTGGCGCCGTCGGCATTTGGCGCGGATGATGTCGCGGTGCCGCCACAGGGAACCGAACGTGCTAATGCGGTCGAGCGCGGGTTGCTGCTTCACGCTCTGTTCGAGCGGTTGCCCCCGGTTGCCCCAGAGCGCCGCCGCCAGGGCGCGCTGTGCTGGCTGGCGGTGCAGGTACCCGCGCTTGATGCGGCCACGCGCGAGGCGATGGTCGATGAGGTGCTCGCCATCGTCGACGATCCGGCGCAAGCCGCGCTGTTCGGCCCCGGCAGCTTGGCCGAAGTGCCGCTGTCGGCGGTGGTCGACGGGATGGTTGTCGCGGGCATCGTCGACCGGCTACGCGTCACCGACCATGCGGTGATGGTGGTCGATTACAAGACCGGGCGGCGCGTGCCCGTCGCGGCCGACGCGGTGGCGCCGGCTTATCTGCGGCAGATGGCGGCCTATCGCGACGCGCTGCGCGTGATATTCCCAGGTCGCCGCGTCGAGGCGGCACTCCTTTACACCGCTGGGCCCCGCTGGATTGTGCTCGGTGACGCGCTGCTCGATGCGCACAAGCCCGGCTTGCTCGCAACCAAGGCGAATTTGCCGGGTTCCACCCTTGAGCCGGACGCGCCGACGCCTTAGCTTGGGGTCAACAGAGTTTCAGGAGTTCAAACTATGGGTACGAAAGCCATTACCGACGCCAGCTTCCAGAACGACGTGCTCGACAGCGACACCCCCGTGCTGGTCGACTTCTGGGCCGAATGGTGTGGGCCGTGCAAGATGATCGGCCCTTCGCTCGAAGAGATTTCGGACGAACTCGCCGGTAAGGTCGTGATCGCCAAGATCAACATCGACGAAAATCCTGACGCGCCGGGCAAATATGGCGTGCGTGGCATTCCGACGATGATCCTGTTCAAGAATGGCGAGATCGCCGACACCAAGGTCGGTGCGGCGCCGAAGAGCGCGCTCAAGGGCTGGCTCGAAGGGGCTCTCTGACTTCTCCGTCGTCATCCCGGATTTGATCCGGGATGACGATGCTATTTGACGTCAGCTCCTATAATCGGCGTTAATGCTGATGTACCCATGGGTCAGGTCGCACGTCCACACGGTCGCGCGGCCATCGCCGAGGCCAAGGTCGGCGCCGATGCGAATTTCGAGGCCCTTTAGATGCGCGGCGACCGGCGCTTCGTCATAGCCGTCGACGGGAAGCCCGTCCTTCGCCACCCAATGGTCGCCGAAGCGGATCGCAAGGCGGTCGCGGTCGGCTGGCTCGCCGGCTTTGCCGACGGCCATAACGACGCGGCCCCAATTGGCGTCTTCACCCGCGATCGCAGTCTTCACCAGCGGCGAATTGGCGATAGCGAGCGCGACACGTTTGGCGCTGTCGTCGCTGTTCGCGCCCGTCACCTCGATCTCGATAAATTTCGATGCGCCTTCGCCGTCGCGCACGACTTGATGCGCGAGGTCGAGCGCGACGCTGCGAATAGCCGCGTAGAGCGCGTCGGCGCCCGGATCGTCGCGCGTGGTGATGACCGCGTTGCCCGCTTGCCCCGTCGCAAACAGCAGCACGGTGTCGCTGGTCGAGGTGTCGCTGTCGACGGTGATGCTGTTGAAGCTGCCGCCGGTCGCTTCGCTCAGCATCTCGTGCAACAGCGCGGGCGCGACCGCCGCATCGGTGAAGATATAGCCGAGCATCGTCGCCATGTCGGGGGCGATCATGCCCGATCCCTTGACGACCCCGGCGACGTGGACGGTCGTCCCGCCGACCACTGCACTGGCGGCCGATCCCTTGGCGAAAGTGTCGGTGGTGCCGATCGTTTCGGCGACGGCTTCCCACGAGCAGGGCGCGGCGGTGAGCGCGGCGTCGACCCCGGCGCGCGCCTTGTCCTTGGGAAGCGGCACGCCGATCACGCCGGTCGAGCTGACAAAGACTTCACCCGCGTCGCAGCCGAGGTGGTCCGCAACCTGTGCCATGATCTGTTCGACCGCTTCGCGGCCGCGATAGCCGGTAAAGGCATTGCTGTTGCCCGCGTTGACGATCAGCGCGCGGCCGGTGCCGCCCTTGACCTGTTCGCGGCCGAGCTCGACTTCGGACGAGCAGCAGACATTGCGCGTGAAGACGCCTGCAACCGTCGTGCCGGGGGTCAGCTCGACATAAGTGAGGTCGCAGCGGTCCCAATCCTTGTATTGCGCGCGCGCGACACGGCGCGTCACCCCGGCAATGTCGGGGAGGGCGGGGAAGGCGGAGGGGGCGAGGGGCGAGCGCATGGTCATGGGGGTGCGCATAATCGCAGTTCGTCCAAATCAAAACCCCTCCCGTCTACGGGAAGGGAGATGATTCCCCCTGTCGCGCAGCAATGGGGAGGTAGCAGCGGCGCAGCCGCTGACGGAGGAGCTGTGACGCCCGCCCGTCCACTACTCGCTTCGCGAGCGGTCCTCCTCCCCACGGCTTCGCCGCAGGGAGGATTTACGATTTACGCCGGAATACCGCTGATCGACTTCACTTCCATGAAATCCTTGAGGCCAAACACGCCGCCTTCTCGGCCGTTACCCGACGCCTTGTAACCGCCGAACGCCGCGCCCGGGCCGGGCCCCCAAGCGTTGACTGCGACCATGCCCGCACGCAGCTTCGGCGCCACGTCAGCCGCCTTGGCGGGGTCGCCCGAGATCACTGCCGACAGGCCATATTCGGTATCATTGGCGATATCGACGGCTTCGTCGAGGTCGCTATAGGCCATGATCGTCGCGACGGGACCAAAGATTTCTTCGTTTGCGATCCGCATGTCGCGCGTGACGCCGGAGAAAACGGTCGGCTTGATATAATAGCCGCGGTTGACGTTGGAGGGCAGACCGGTGCCGCCGGTTTCGAGCGTCGCGCCCTCGTCGATCGCCGACTGGATCAGGCCCTGGATCTTGTCGAACTGCGCCTTGTTGACGACGGGGCCGATGTGGCCGCCTTCGGCCTGCGGGTCGCCGACCTGCGTTCCGTCGAACATCGCCTTGATGACGCCGACGGCTTCGGCCTCGCGCTCTTTTTGGACGAGGATGCGGGTCGGGGCGATGCAGCTTTGCCCCGTATTGACGAGCACGCCCTGTACCGTCGGCGGCAGCACCGCGGCGAAATCGGCGTCGGGCAGGACGATGTTCGGCGACTTGCCGCCCAGCTCCTGGTGGACGCGCTTGACGGTGTCGGCGGCCGCTTTGGCAACCAGGATGCCCGCGCGGGTCGATCCGGTGAAGCTGACCATTTCAATGCCGGGGTGCGCGCTGATCGCGTTGCCGACGGTCGGGCCGTCACCCTGCACCAGGTTAAACACGCCCGGCGGCACACCCGCAGCGTCGAGAATCTCGGCGAAGATCACGGCGTTGCCGGGGCATTCTTCGGACGGCTTCAGGATCATGGTATTGCCAGCGGCGAGCGCCGGGGCGACCTTCAGCGCGATCTGGTTGAGCGGCCAGTTCCACGGCGTGATCATGCCGACAACGCCGATCGGTTCGTAGGCGATCACGCCCGCAGCATATTTTTCGGTGAAGCTGAAATCCTTGAGCGCAGCGATCGTGCCAAGGAAGCCGCCGATGCCGGCGCCGACCTGTGCGGTGCCCGCAAAGCTGACCGGCGCGCCCATTTCGCTCGCCATCGATTTGGCGAGGTCGGGCGCGCGCTTCTTATATTCCTCGACGATGCGGTTCAAAAGGTCGAGACGTTCCTCGCGCGTCGTCTGCGAAAAGCTCTTGAAGGCTTCTTTCGCCGCAGCAACGGCGTCGTCGACGTCGGCCGCGGTGCCGAGCACAACGGTGGAGGCCGCTTCTTCGGTTGCAGGGTTGATGACGTCGTGGAGCTTGCCGCCCTTGCTGTCGACCCATCGGCCGCCGATGTAATTCTGCTTGAGGTGCGTCTCGGTGCTCATGTCTTGTCTCCCATCGGCGGTGAATCCGTCTTGGATTGCTACCTAATCACTGTGGCGGACGAATCAAGCAAAGGCCAACTGCCAATTGCGACAGCTCAACGCTTTTCAGCGGAAAGTCGTGACATCAATATGGCAGCACGCGTCGCCTGGCGTACGATACTGGGGATATCGACCGTCTCTTCGGGACCGTGATCGCCCGTCGAATAAGGGCCAAGCCCGGCCAGGCTATCGACGTGCGGTGCGACGAAGCTGATGTCGGCGGCGCCGCGCTTGAGCGGATCGAGTGCGGCCATTTCGGCGAGGTCAAGGTCGCGGTTGACCGCGTTGAGCCGCGTCAGCAGCGCGCGGTTGCCATCGGTCGGCGCCATCGCCGGATATCCGCCGGGGTCGAAGACGAGGGTCGCGCCGGTGCCGGGGGCATGGTCGGCGACGATCGCCGCCATCTTGTCTTTCACCCGCGCCGCCTGTTCGGCCGACAGCGTGCGCAGGTCGCCGCGTGCGATCGCGCTCGCGGCTATGATATTGGTTTTGCCGTTCGCGCTCGCCCGAATCTTGCCGGCGTCGAGCGACAGCTGTTCGCCCCCCGCGACCAGCCCGACGTTGAAGGTCAGGTTCGGCTCGGGCAGTTCGGTGCGAAAGCGGTGAATGATGCGCGCGAGCTCATAGATCGCGCCGTCGCCAGCGTTGGCGCTGAAGATGCCCGAGCTGTGGCCGGTCTTGCCGGTCGCGGTGACCTGCCAACTTTCGGACGATCGCCGCGCGATCGAACTCATGTCGGCGCCGCCATCGCGGACCAGACCCTCGAAATCGAGCGCGACGTCGGCGCGATGGCCCGCCGCGATCAGGTCGGCGCGCGCTTTTTCGGCGGGATCGCCCGTATCTTCCTCGTCGCCGGTCATATGAAATTCGATGTTCGCGTCCTTCAGTGTGTCGGCCTGGTGCATCGCGCGCAGTGCCGCGACGACCACGACCATCCCGCCCTTGTCATCGCCGACGCCCGGCCCCTTTGCCTTGTCGCCGATGCGTTCAAAGCGCTGGAACGGCGAGTCGGGCTCGAACACCGTGTCGAGGTGCGCGATGAGCAGCAGGCGCTTGGTGTCCGCCTTGCCAACATGCGTCGCGATCAGATGGCCGGCGCGGCCGGTGTCGCGCATCGGCTTCCACGTCACGGTAAAGCCCAGCGGCTCCAGCTCGGCGCGCATCATCGCCCCGACCTCTTCGACGCCCTCCAGATTGAGCGAGCCGCTGTTCTGGTTCACAAGCTTTTCGAGCAGCGCGAGGCTGCGATCCTGTTCGGCCTCGACCGTTTTTGCCATGCCGCTTTCGCTCTTTGACAGCTTTGCCGCGGCGGTGGGGGCAAGCGCCAGTTGGAGGGCGGCAAGGGCGATGAACGGCAATAATTTCATGGAGCGACTCCTCTGGATGTCCGCCTTGTGACGCGTCGCTCCGTCGGCCGCAAGCGGTCAGCCGGGGCGGACCATGAAGATGTCGCCGCCAATGTCGACGAGAAAGAGATTGCCCGCGCTATCTTCGCCGAACGACGCGACTGAACCGATCGTGCCCGCATCGGGGACAAAATCCTCGTTCCTCCGCGCGAAGCGCGAAGAGGCGAGCGTCTGGCCTGGCACGAGGCTGGAAAATGGCACCGACCAGATGTTGTTCGATATAAAGTCAGCGAAGACATATTGCCCCTGCAACGGCGCAACCGGACCACGATAGACGTAGCCGCCGGTGATCGAATTGCCCTGCCGTGGACCGCTGCCATGCCCATATTCGGCCACCGGGTCGGTCAGGCCGCCGGGCGCAGTCCCGTTATAGGGCTGCGTCCCTTCCTTGAAGCGCCAGCCGAAATTGACGCCGGGCTGCGTCGTCGTGAGCATGTCGACCTCTTCGACCGCGCCCTCGCCGACATCGCCGATGATCAGGGTCGCGCCGTTGAACGATGCGCGGAACGGATTGCGCAAGCCTGTTGCATAGACCCACGGATCGCCTCCGCCGCCCAGGAAGGGGTTGCCCGGCGCAGGCGCATAGGCGCTGCCGTTTGGTCCTACGGTAAAGCGCAGGATCTTGCCAAGGCGGAGATCGCTGTTCTGCGCATTGTTGTTCGGGTCGCCGCCCCCACCCCCGTCACCGACGCCGACATAGACGAGGCCGTCGGGACCGAAGCCGATCCAGCCGCCATTGTGGTTGTCGGCGCCGGGATGCGGGATGCCGACCACCAGGTCATAGCTGGTCGAGCTGTTTGGCTGGCCGAGCGTGTAGCGACGGACCTGGACCGTCCCGTCGGGGGCCGTCGCGACGGCGAGCAGCCGCTGCGACGACGCATGGTCGGGATAGGCCGCCAGTCCGAGCAGCCCGCGTTCGCCGCTGGTCGAGATGTCGGTAATGTCGAGCACGAGCGTGCGGGTGCCGTTGGCGGGATCGAAGCGATAGACATTGCCGCCCTTCTCGACGACGAAGACGCGGCTGTCGCCGGGGATCGGGGCGACATAGAGCGGCTGGTCGAAGCCGGTGCCGACGCGCACGACGGCGATGCCTTCGCGGCTGTTGGTGACGGTGATGTTGACCGCCTGTGCCGCGCTGGCCTGTCCATCGCTGACGCGGAGCCGGACGGCATAGACATTGTCGCCATTCGCGTCGCCGGGCAGGTCGTAGTCGGGCGCGGCGTTGAAGCGCAGCGCGCCCGCCGAAGTGATCGAGAATAGCGCGGCGTCGGCGCCGCCGTCGATCGCAAAGGTCAGCGTGTCGCCGTTGGGATCGCTCGCGGTCGCCTGATAGGCGGCAGCGGTATTTTCGTCGATGCTCGCGGTTTGCGGCGAGGTGAAGCCGGGCGGGGCATTGGCCGCAGGCGGGGTGCCGCCGTCACTGGCGCCTCCGCCGCTGCAAGAGGTGAGAAAGAAGGGCGTCAGGGCAATAAGCACGCGCATCCGCATCGCAACAGCCTTTCGCGATCAAGCCCACCCCCGCGGATAAACTGCCATCATGCGATCGGCACGGCAACCCCGCCGGTTTACCACGTCGGGTCCGTGAAACGGCGCGTCAGCCGGGCTCCTTCACCTCATCAAAATCATTGAGCTTGTCGAGCGCCCGACGGGCCACGTTCCGGAGTGCGAAGCGGTTCACCGCGAGCCCCTTCGCGTCATCGCCGGTCAGTTCGTCGATGGTAAAGGCGACACGCGTACGATCAGGCGCCAGGTCCTCGAAGGTGAATTTCAGCCCGGTGGCGAGCGCGCCGTCATCGACGCTATAGATCAGGTGCGCCTCACGCGGGATCTCCATCGCAACCGCGATCTTGACCTTATAGGCGTCGGGCCGCTCCTTTGGGATCAACTGCGCAAATTCGGGATCGCCCTTTTCGGCGACGAGTTCGTAGAGCCGCGTCGATCCGCCATTGGTCACGAGGGGCAGGCCGGAAAAGGCGCTGCCGTCGCCGAACATTTTCGCGAACACCTCTTCGCGCGGCGCGGCGACAGTTCGTGTCTGGTTTGCCAGTTCGGCCACCTTGCCGCAGCCGGTGGCGAGCAGAATCGCCAGCACCGGAATGATCATGCGCAGCATCGATAATCCCCCACAAGAAAGCGGGATTTGGCTTAACATTCACGCCTTACCAAAGCGTAATCGTCGCGACGACGACCATTCATGTGTCAAGAATGTTTGACAGCCTACGGTGTCGCCTGTAAAGACTTCTTTACAGAAAGGGTCGGCGTTGGAAAATCGGGTTCGCGAATATCGGGAGGGCGCGGGTTGGAGTCAGGGCGAGCTGGCCCGGCGCCTCGGCGTTTCGCGCCAGACGATCAACGCGGTCGAAACCGACAAATATGACCCCAGTCTGCCGCTTGCGCTGCGCATGGCCCGCCTGTTCGGGCTCGAAGTGCGCGAGTTGTTCGTCGACCATTGGATCCCGGAGAATTGACATGACGACGCAAGTTCGCGCTTTGACGTGGCGCAAAATGGCGCTTCAGGCGTTGGTCGGTGCCCTTGCCGGCGCTGGCGGTATGCTGGCCGCCATGCAATTGCTTGAAGGCGAAGCGCTCGGCTGGCGGCCGCCGCAGATCATATTGGCGGGGGTCGGGATGATCTATCTGCTCATGGGCCTGTTCGTCGGACTCGGCATCGCCGTTCCGGCCCGAATCGGACAGCGCCTATTGAACGTCGCCGATGCGGAAGAAATCGTCGAGGAGCGCGCGAGCATGGGCGGCAGCGCGCTGACGTGCATCGCGATCGGCGCGACACTTGCGCTCCTCGCCTATAGTACGGTCGATGGCGCAAATGCGCCCGTAACAACGGCAACCGCGTTCTGGATCATGCTGACCCTGCTCGTGGCAGGCACGCTGGTCTCAATCGCGCTGTGGCGTGGATTCGACGAATTGTGGCGGCAACTCACGATCGATGCGTCGGCGATCGCGGGCAATATTCTGCTCAGCGTCTGCGTGATCTGGGGCGGGGCCGCTGCGGCCGGTCTGGCCGCGGCACCGCATCCACTCCACCTCATATCGCTTGCCTTTGGGTCTTTTCTGCTCGCGACCTTCATCGCCGCGGGACGCCGTGGGATGATGACGCCGCAATAGAAGCTTTGCGAAACGGGCGACAGGAAAAGGGCGCCCGGTTCCCCCGAACCGGACGCCCTTTCCTTCGCGTCGCTGATCGGGTCGATCAGGCGCTGTAGTACATGTCGAATTCGACCGGGCTGGGGGTCTGTTCAAACCGATAGACCTCGTCCCACTTCAACTCGACATAGGCTTCGATCTGATCCTTGGAGAAGACGTCGCCCTTCAGCAGGAAGTCATGGTCGGCCATCAGGCTGTCGAGCGCTTCGCGCAAGCTGCCGCACACGGTCGGGACTTCGCTCAGTTCTTCGGGCGGCAGGTCGTACAGATTCTTGTCCATCGCGTCGCCGGGGTGGATCTTGTTCTGAATGCCGTCGAGCCCTGCCATCAGCAGCGCCGAATAGCAGAGATAGGGGTTCGCCATCGCGTCGGGGAAACGGAACTCGACGCGCTTCGATTTGGCACCCGCGCCATAAGGAATGCGGCACGATGCCGAACGGTTACGCGACGAGTAAGCGAGCAGCACCGGCGCTTCAAAGCCCGGGACGAGGCGCTTGTAGCTGTTCGTCGTGGGGTTGGTGAAGGCGTTCAGCGCCTTGGCGTGCTTCACCACGCCGCCGATGAAATAAAGGCACATGTCGCTGAGACCCGCGTAGCCGTTCCCGGCGAAAAGCGGCTTGCCCTTTTCCCAGATCGAGATGTGCGTGTGCATGCCGCTGCCGTTATCGTCCTTGATTGGCTTCGGCATGAAGGTTGCGGTCTTGCCATAGGCATGCGCGACCTGGTGCACGACATATTTGTAGATCTGCATGCGGTCGGCGGTTTCGGTCAGCGTGCCGAAGGTCAGGCCAAGCTCATGCTGGGCGGCGGCGACTTCATGGTGATGCTTGTCGCAGGGCAGGCCCATTTCGAGCATCGTCGAGACCATCTCGGCACGGATGTCGACGGCGCTGTCGACCGGCGCGACGGGGAAATAGCCGCCCTTGGCGCGCGGACGGTGCGCCAGGTTGCCGCCTTCGTAAGCGCGGCCGGTGTTGGTCGGCAGTTCGATATCGTCGATCTCGAAACCCGACTTGTTGTAGCCGGTTTCAAACCGGACATCGTCGAACATGAAAAATTCGGCTTCGGGGCCGACATAGACGGTGTCGCCGATGCCGGTCGAGGCGACATAGGCCTCGGCGCGCTTGGCGGTCGTGCGCGGATCGCGTGCATAGCCTTCGCCGGTCGACGGCTCGACGATGTCGCAGAAGATCACGAGCATCGGCGTCGCCGAGAAGGGATCGTCATAAACGGCGTCGAGGTCGGGCTTGAGGATCATGTCGCTCTCGTTGATCGCTTTCCAGCCTTCGATCGACGAACCGTCGAACATCAGACCGTCTTCGAGTTCATCCTCGCCGAGGACGGATGCGACCATGGTCAAATGCTGCCACTTGCCCTTGGGGTCGGTGAAGCGCAGGTCGACCCACTCGATGTCGTTTTCCTTGATCCGTGCGATGATATCCTTGGGCTTCGTAGCCATGGTCTGAACTTCCTTCTTGCGATGATGACCGGCTCGGCCGGTTTAGTTGAACAGGTTGGGGAGCGGATATTTTAGAGCGCGTCTTCGTTGCGCTCGCCGGTGCGGATGCGCAGCGCGGTTTCGACCGGGATCACGAAAATCTTGCCGTCGCCGATGCGGCCGGTTTGAGCGGCGGCGGCAATCGCCTCCACAACGCGTTCGGCCATCGAATCCTCGACGATGACCTCCAGCTTCACCTTCGGCAGAAAGTCGACGACATATTCGGCACCGCGATACAGTTCGGTGTGGCCTTTTTGCCGGCCGAAGCCCTTGGCCTCGGTCACGGTGATGCCGCTGACTCCCACTTCGTGCAGCGCTTCCTTGACCTCGTCGAGCTTGAACGGCTTGATGATCGCCTCAATCTTCTTCACGCTTTTCGTCCCCCT
>Ga0155548_172_pt1 | contig 20909 bp, 26 predicted proteins | sample RifCSPhighO2_12_FD_107205 | JGI IMG/M metagenome (GOLD analysis project Ga0155548, IMG submission 107205) | Sphingopyxis sp. RIFCSPHIGHO2_12_FULL_65_19
GTCAGCTTCACCCTGCCCAACGGCATGACCTTCGACATGCGCGCGTTCGACTATGTCCGCGACTGGGCGCAACCGCAATTCTACTTCCACCGCACCGCGGCCTATGCGGTCCTGCGCCACATGGGCGTCCCGCTCGGCAAGGCGGATTATGTCGGCTATATGATGCGCTATCTTCGGCCCGGAACGGCCCCAACCACCTGACCGGCGCCACCTGACCGGCGCCACCTCTGACCGGCGCCACCTCTGACCGGCAGCAGGAACCGCCGCGCGGGTCAGATCAATCCGGCGTAGCTGTGGATGCCGGGAAAGGCGAGTTTCGACCCGCCATTGCGCCGGATCGCCCCGATCGCTTCATCGACGCGCAGATAACGCGCCCGCGCGGCGGGTTCGAGCAGGATCGCCGCCGGCTCGGGCCGCTCGGCCGCCCGTTTGACCAACAGCCCCAGCTGCGTCAGGTCGACGGCCTCGTCGTTCCAACGGATCACGTCGGCGGTGTCGATGGTGACGCGATTCTCGTCGAGCACCTCGCCATGCGGCGGTGGCTCGCCGGGCAGCGTCACGTCGATGCTGTGCGTCGGCGGGGGAATGGTGATGATAAACATCACCAGCATCACCAGCATCACGTCGATCAGCGGGGTGGTGTTGATCAGCGGGCTGGCGTTGGGGTCGGTGCGAAAAATGCTGCGGCGTCGACGCATGGCTTCTCTCCCGGTTGGGGAGGCAGCCCGCGCGCGCGGGACCCTACCCCGTCGTGCGAAGCATCGGCACATCCTCTACTTCATCAGTTATGATATATCATAATACAATAGAAGCAAGAACCGATCGACGATGCGCGTGGGCTGGCCGCCGCGGCCAGCGCGCCGGGAAAGTGCGGCGCGCATAAAGAAAGGGCGGCACCTTTCGATGCCGCCCCTCTTTTTCTTCCAGTCCCTGTCGGGAGCGGAAATCGGTCTTACATGCCCGAGTTCGGACCGTAAGTGATTTCCACGCGACGGTTCTGGTCGTTGCGGACGCCATCGGCAGTCGCAACGGCCGGGCGGCTTTCGCCGAAGCCCTGCGCGCTGATCGAGCCGTCCGAGATACCGCGAGCGGTCAGATAGCTGCGAACCGCGGTGTTGCGGCGTTCCGAAAGGCCGACGTTGTACGTGGCCGAACCCGAACGGTCGGCGTGACCGGCGAGCATGACCTGCGTACCCGTGCAACCACGGTTGTAGGCGCTGATCGCGTTGTCGAGCGTCGAAGCCGCTTCCGGCGTGATGTTCGACTGATCCCAGTCGAAGTACACGATATACGGTCCGGGCTCGCAAACCACCGGCGGCGGAGGCGGCGGGGGCGGCGGGGGCGGCGGGGGCGGCGGCGGGGGCGGCGGAGGAGCCGGTTCCACCGGCGCCGGAGCGCCACCGAAGTTGAACGTCAGCGTGCCCAGGATCGAGTGCGAACGGAAGCGCGTCGAAACGTCGCGGCCGGTCTGGTCGACCAGGTCGAGGTTGTCGACGTTGAAGAAACGATACTTCAGGCCAACGTCGATGTTGTCGCTGAGCGGAGCGCGAACGCCCGCAATCGCCTGCCAGGCAAAGCCCGTGTCCGAATCGTCGAGGAAGTTACCGGCATAGACCGGCTCAACCGAAACGCGCGAGACACCGGCACCGCCGCCGACAAAGCCCTGAAGGCCATCGTCGTCGCCGAAGTCGAGCATGCCGTTGACCATGAAGCTCAGCGCGTTGCTGTCGCCATTCAGGTCGAACGAGCCGGTCGCCAGAGGACCGCCGCCGCCAACCGACTGCGGAATGCCCGGGGTGGTGAAACGGCCCGACTTGATGTCGGCTTCACGATAGCCGACTTCGACTTCCGCGCGGAAACCGCCGAAGTCATAACCAACCGTACCTTCAAAATCATAGCCAGCGCGATGATCGAGCGTACCGGCATTGTTGAACGTGCCGATATCGAGGTCCAGGTCCTCGACGAGCATTGCGCCTGCACCCACACCAACATACCAGGAGTTGTCGCGCGCCAGAACGGGCGACGCCAGGGTGGTGGAGGCCAACGCCAGAGCGACGGCAAGCTTCCTCATAGTAATTCCCCTTTCAATTGAGATATACGTCTCGGCAGACGTCCTACTCGCCGCTTTGGTTCCGTGCAAGTGAACAAATCGTCAATCTGTTGCCAAAAAGTCGCACTAACAAAGCGAACGAATGGAAAATTCAGCCTGATATCAGAATGCCCTGCGCGGCAAGATGCAGGATCAACATTGCAATGGCGCTACGCGCTTCGGCATCGATTGTCGACCCCCCTGCGGGGACCGCTATCGCCCCCGGCGCCGTCCACGCGCCCGCTCTGAATTGAAGCTGCACCCGATCGGTCAGGCGGGTCACCGACATTCCTTCGCGCGGCGGAATGAAACGCCACCCGCCGGCGGTCCACAGCGCCAGCGAATCGTCCCGACCCGCCCACACCCCCGTCGCGGCCGCACCGACGATCCAGCATTGCCCGCTGGCGGGTTCCGAAGGCGGAACGGCGATCGGTCCCGCTTCGACGGCGGCGTGGATCAACGCGTCGATCCGGACCAGCGCCTCGTTGTGCGTGACCTCTTTCTGCGCCTGCGCAACGGCAAGCAACGGCAAGGCAAAACGCGATGTGGCGGGCATGTCGGTCATCACTTATCCTTTCAATTCAGCGGCAAGGTCAGCGCGGGCGACAGCGCGAAGTCGCCCGCCTGGCGAATCTCGATGGCGCAACCGGGCGGCAGCGCGGCAAAGGTCGCCGCGGCGATCGCCAACGACGGCGACGGGCATTCCCACGGGCCGATGCCGGCAACCGGCGGCGTCAGTGCGACAATCCAGGCCTCGCGGCTCTCGCCGACCGGCAGGTCGACATGATCGCGCCAGCCCGTGTCGACCCGGCTGCGCCTGGTCCAGCCGATCGTCACGCCGCCCGCCCCGTCGCCGCGGACTTCGCCATGCACCGGCGCCGGGGGTCGCAGCGCGCGGCCGGTTCCCGGCACCGCCACGTCGGTCAAGACCGTCCCGCCGCGCGGCGCCCATTGCAGCACCGCGGCGCCCCCCTCGGCCCATCCCGCGATCGTGTCGGGCAGCATCATCAGCGCAGGATCGTCGAGCAGGACAAAGGGCGTGCCGGTCACATGCGGCGTATCGGCCGCCGTGCCGCCACGTCCGCGCAGCAGGCGCGACAGGCGCCAGACCCCCGGCGCCACGACATCGGCAGCGCCGAATTGCAGCAACTCGCCGCCGACCATCGCCCGGTTCGCGCCGCCCAGCAGCGCCGTTTCCTCCACCGATTCCAGCGTCATCGCCGGATTGACCAGCGCGACCAGCACATTGTTCGCCAGGTCGAACAGATCCTCGGTTCCCGCCGCCAGCGGCGCGGCCAGCGCGCCCAGCGCCGCCGCGGGCCGCACCGTGCCAACCGATATGGGCTCCGTGCCCGGCGCCACGACGATCCAGCAATCGGCGCCGCGCCAGCCATCGTTGCTTCCCGCCCCCGCAACCAGGATATGCGGCGACGCCGCGGCGGGGCTGCCGATGTTGGGAAGGTCGAACAGATACACCGTGCCGACCGCATCGGGCCAGTCGGGCGCCGGGACCGCCACCCCCGGCGCGGCGGGAAGGTCGATCGCCGGCAACGGCGCATGCCCCTGCACATTCACCGTGATCGCGATGTTGCGCGCGCCGCCGCCCGCCGCCTCGATCCGCCCGCTGGCGGTCGGCACGAACAGCTCGGGTCCGCGCTCGCCCACGCGGTAGGCGCGCCCGGCGCTGACCGGCCCGCCCGTCGCGCGCCCCGGCGCCCCGAACAGCGACAGCGCCAGCGCCAGCAATCCGCCGCCGCCTTGCCCCTCGCCCTGCCCGCCGCCGCCCATCGCCGCGCCGATGCCGTTCGACATGGCGGCGCGCGCGATGTCGGCCATCACCGACAGCGCCAGCCGCTTCAGATCCTCGAACCCCAATTTTCCGCTGACGATCGCGCGGTTCAGCGCCCGCTCGATCGCGCGCCCGGCGGCATCGGCACCATCGCCCAGCGATCCTTCCAGCTCGCCGCGCAGCGCCGCAATGTCGCGCCGGAACGCCACCGTGTCGGCGCGCACCGCGACGACCATTTCGTCGATCTCATCCATCGGGAAATTGCTCCATCATGGCCGCCAGCGCCGCGCTGTCGAACGGCACCGCGTCATTGGCCCCGGCCCACCCGCCCAGCACCGCCCGCACGTCGGCGGGGGTCGCGGCCCAGAATTCGTCGGGCCGCCACCCCGCGACGCGCGCCATCACCCCGGCCAGCGCCATCGCTGCCCGGCCCAGCCCGCCGTCCGTCATGTCACCGCCCCTGCAATATCTGCCCCAACAAGGCGCGCAGCGCCGGGCTGACCGCCGCCAGCCCTTGCGTCACGACCGCCTCGCCGACCGCCTCGCGCGTCAGCATATCGGGCCGATCCTTCACGCAGTGCCAGAACAGCGTCGCCAGTTCGCCCAGCGCCAGCCGCCCGTCGGCGGCGCGTTCGACCAGCGCGAACAGCGGCCCCAGTTCGCTCTCCGCCGCGACCAGCGCGGCAAAGCTCGGTCGCAACACCAGCAATTGGCCGCCAACGCGCAGCTCGGCTTCGCCGCGCAGTCCGTTCGCCGCGCTCACAGGCTCGCCACCGCGCCGCTCGACTCCAGGTTGAGCGTGTAGTTGCGCTCGCCATTATAATCGCCCGCATAATCGAGCCGCGTGACCAGGAACCGCCCGCGCATCCGCTCGCCGCTTTCAAAGCTCAGCTCATAATCGTCGAGCACCCCCGACAGCGCCGCCGCGCGCAGCCGCACCTCGGCGTCGGACCCGGTAAAGATGCCCGCCGCGCTCACCGAAACCGACCGCACCCCGGCACCCGACAACAGCTCGCGCCAACCGCCCGAATCCTTCGTCGTGACGTTCACCGCCTCGCCGTTCACCGACATCTGCGTCGTGCGCAGGCCCGCCACCGTCCGGTAAGCGGGCGGCACCTCGCCGTCGCCGATCTTGAGCAGAAAATCGCTCCCATTTTCAATCGCCATCGTCTAATCTCCTCGGGGAAAAAATACTGCAAATGGGGAGTCGCAGGATGCTGATCACGACAATCGTTTTGGCGCTCATGGCGCAGTCGCCCTCGGCGGCCGTCGACACGACGCGCGCCGCCTTCACCAAATGCCTGCGCACCGACATGAAAAAGGCGCTGGAGGCCAAGATGGAAGAGGCCGAATATGAAATGACGGTGAAGGCGAATTGTTCGACCGAACGCGACGCGTTCCGCAAGGCGGTGATTGCGCTCGGCCGCTCGGGCGGCGATTCCGAAAAGCTCGCGACCGAAGACGCCGAAATGCAGATCGACGATTATCACGCCAATTTCACCGACAAGTTCAAGGATTATAAATCGTCCAACACGCTGCCGGGCGATTGATCCATCATCCTCGCTGCGGCGATGCCGTCGGCGGGCTTATGCTGCCAGGCACCGGCACCGCACCACCATGTCGTGCCGCCAGCCGCCGTCGCGGGCAAAGGTAAACCGCGTGCGGATCGTCCGCACGGCGACCACCGTCCAGTCGCCCGCCGCGCCGCGCAATGCGCCGACCACCGCCTCGATCCGCGCCGCCGCATCAGCGGCCGCATCGCCCACGCCCACCAGCGTCAGCGTCAGGCGAATTTCGCGCCCGGCGCGATCCTTTGTGCCCCACTCGCGGCCCTCCGCCGCGCCGATGGAGACATAGGGCGCACTGGCGCGTGGCGGCGTCCCGTCGAATATGCCGTGCACCAGCCCCGCCAGCGCCGCATCGCGCGCCAGCAGGTCCAGCACGCGCGCGCGCAGCGCACCGTCGACACCCGTCATCGCCCGCTGCCCAGCGTCAGGCGGCGCCACGGCTGCCACAGCGCCGCGATCGCCGCGGGCGGTGCCGCCCCCGTGCCGTCGCGCGCATCGTGCAAATGCTGCGTCATGCGGATGATGCCCTGGCGGATCGCCTCGGGCACGGCGTTCGCGCCGTCGGCCATCCCCGCGCGATAGGCGGCGCGCACCCGCGCCGCCCCGCCGGGGTCGCCGATCGTCACCCGCGCGGTGCCGTCGCGGCCGATGATCGTCCGATAATCGCCGGTGCCCAGCGTCTCCGCCCCGCCATCCGGTAGCAACAGGTCGACCGCATCGATCGCGACGATCGGCCGCGCGGTCGGCTGGAACGTCCCCGCCACCAGCGGCAGGATTTCCTCGCCCGCCCGCACGATCAGCCACTGGCCGATGAACGCCTCGCAGATATTGGTCGCGGCGCGGACCAGCCCCGCCACCACCGCATCGTCGACCGTCGCCCCCAGCCGCAGCCAGCTTCGCGCTTCGTTCAGGCTGACCGGGGCCTCGCCCGGCAACAGACTTTCCGCCATCACCGTTCCTCCACCCGCACCGTCATCGACCGCTCGTCGATCTGCCCGTCACTCAACGTCACGCGATTGGTAACGCGATAGACATGCCCGGCGACCCCGCCCGCCAACGCCACGGTCGCGCGCGTCAGGTCGTGCGCCGCCGCCGCGACCGCGACGCCGCCCGCCTCGCCCGGCGCGACCGTCCACGCGCTCGCCGTCACGGCCTGTCCGCCCGGATAGGCGGCGGCCCAGTCGAACTCGAAATCGATCCGGCTGTCCGGATCTTTCACCATCATCGTCATGCCGGTCCTTTCTTTCAGGGTTTGCGCAGGATGATGCGGCGGCCCGTCTCGCGGACCACGGGCACCGCAACCTGCGCCGCGGCGGGCGCGGGGCCGCTCCATTCGCTGGCAAGGTCGCGGCGCGCGACATCGCCGATCGCCCGCGCCCCCAGCGCCGATCCGCCGGTCACGCCGCAGCCTCCAGCGCGGCGATCCGGCGCGCCTGCGCCGCGATCAGGAACAGCGCCAGCTGGTCGGGGCGCAACCCGAACCGTTCGGCGCCGTCGGTATCGGCGGCGTCCCCCGCGTCCCACATGTCCCAGCACAAAAAGGCATAGGGCGTCGCCCCCGGCCGCCCGTCGGCGTCCAGCGGCGCGATCAGCCCTTCGTCGGCCATGATCGACCACACCGCCTGCGCGCGGACGCCGAAATGATAGCGTGCGTCGGCGGCGCCCTTTTCGGCGATCGCATCGCTCCACTGGTAAAATCCCAGCTCGGCGGCGATGCGGGTCGCGGCGCGCATTTCGGCATCGCTCGCCGCGCCGCGCCACTGCTTGCCGCGCGCATCGGACGTGTTGATGACCCCCGTCGCGGCGAACAGCTGCGACCAGCGCGCCGCCGCCGTGCCCAGCGGCTGCCCGCCGTCCATGCCGGGGCGGAACGCGCCATTGGGCTCGATCACCAGGCGCGGCCCACCCGCGGTCACATCGTAAAAGATCAGCGCCCCGACCCCGGCGGCGCCGACATTCTGCCCGATCCGCCAATCGCGATCGGGGGTCAGTATGCGCAGCTGCGTGTCGGTCGCGCCGACGTTGGTCGCCTCGATCGTCGCGATCGTCGCATTCGGCTGAGCGACGTGCAGGGGCGCCGTCGGCGCGACCGTCCCGATGCCCAGATGTCCCGACGCCGTCAGGCGCAACCGCTCGGTCCCGCCCGTCGCGATGCCGATCATGTCGGCGCCCGGACGGAACAGCCCGCTGCCCATATCGGCGGCAAAACCGATCGCGGGGGCCGCCGCGGCGCCATCCGGCGCATCCAGCGGACCGCTCAGCAGGTGGCGCCCGTCGGCATCGCGAAAGGCAAAGGTCGCCAGCGGCACATTGACCCAGCCGCCGCCGCGCCGGACGGTGACCAGATCGTCCGCATCGGCGGTCGCCGCGGCGTCATGCGTCGTCGACAGCGGCTGTTTTGCGGCAAGGCCGGTCGCCAGCGCCGCGATCGCGTCATCCTGCGCCACCTCGCCGGCACCGCTCCCCGCGAACCAGCTCGCCCCGACGGTCAGCGCGATCGTCTTCAGCCCGGGCAGGAAATCGACCGCCGCGCCGCCGCTCGACGACGCCGCAACCGCGTCGCGGACCAGCCGGCCCAGCCCGTCGATCCGCCCCTCACCGACTTCCCACTGGTCGGGATGGGCGATCCCGGCGACGGCATAATGAAACGGCATGTTCGCCGGAACGGCGGCTGCAAAGCGGCGATGGCCCGGCACCGCGCCCGTGGGCGTCAGCGGTCCGGTCCCGCCCTCCTGGCACAGCTCGCGCACCAGGTCGGCGAAAAAAAGGGTCGGCATGGCACGGCCATCCTTCTGTTGATGTCGGGAAAGATTGACGCCCGGCCTCGTCCCGAAAGGGAAAGAGGCGAGGGCCGGGCGTCCATCGCGCGCCAGCCGATCAGCTGGCGGCGAATTTCATCAATTTGATGGCTTGTGAATCGATGATCGCGCCGCCGACCCTTTTGGTTGCATAGAAATGCACGAAGGGTTTGTTGCTGAACGGATCGCGCAGGATGCGCGTCTCGCCGCGATCGGCGACCAGGTAACCGGCGCGGAAATTGCCGAACGCGATCGACAGGCTGTTCGCCGCGACGTCGGGCATGGCGCAACGTGCCCTCGACCATCTCGCCGCCCATATTGCTCTCCGCCACCACCCGGTCGGCGCCCCAGCGCGCCGCCGCGGCGGCGACCGCCTGCGCCCACATCGCGGGCGGCGGATTGTCGACGCTGGCATCCTCGACCACCGCCAGCCGCCCGTCGCGCAGCAACGCCGCGACGACGATCCCGCACGCATCGCCATGCGATGTCGCCGGCGGATCGACCCCGATCACGACGCGCACATATTTGCCGATGCTGTCCGCATCGACCCGGCACCCCTCGATCAACGCGCGCGGCCACAGCGCGCCTTCGACATCCTCCAGCAATTCGCCGTCCAGCTCCTGCCGCCCCAGCCGCGTCCCGCCGTAACTCGCCAGCATCGCCTCGACAAAGGTCGACGGCAGATAGGCATTGTCGTGCGTCCCGCCGCGCGTCTCCTCATATCCCGGCAACGCCATGATCCGCCGCATCAGCGCGGTCGGGCGCGGCGTCGTCGTCACCAGCACGCGCGGCGCCTCGCCCTGCCGCAGGCCCAGGATCAGATTGTCCCACGCCGCCTCGCCCTTGGGCCATTTCGCCAGCTCGTCGCACCACGCCGCATGATGTTCGGGCCCGCGCAGATTTTCGGGCGCCGCCGCCGAATAGAGCGTCGCGATGGCGCCGCTGTCGAAATGCAGCTCGCGCCGCCCGCCGATCCAGCGCGGCGTCTCGCCCGACCGCGCAACCGCCAGCAGCCCGCTCGGCCCCTCGATCATCACGCGCAGCCCGTCGGCGTCGTTCGCCGCGACCAGTGCGATCCGTCCCCCCGGCACCATGCGCGCCCATTCACTGATCCATTCGGCGCCCGCGCGCGTCTTGCCGAACCCGCGCCCGGCGCGGATCATCCAGATGCGCCAGTCGCCCGGCGGTTCGCACTGCCCCGGCTGCGCCCATCCCTGCCAGCGTTCGATCAGCTCGCGGCGATATTTCGCCCCCACCTGCCGCATCAACAGCCGCAACTGCCCCGCCTTCAAACCGCTCAGCTTTTCCAGCACGTCGCCCACGACGTCGCGTGTCGCCTGCGCCATGGCTTACAGATCGTCCCAGCCGCGCTGGCGGCGCAGCACCGCCAGCCGCGACAGGATCGCCTCGTCGGTTTCTTCGGGCGTCGGCATCCGCGCCGCGTTCGGCCGGGGGGTCTGGAACCGGCCGCTGCGCACCGTCGCGCGATAACGGCCGAGCAGCGCGATCGCCTGCTCCATCGTCATCGGCTCGACCAGCGGCATATCGGCGTCGGCATCGGCGTCGGCATCGCGCGCATCGGCGGCGCCCGCACCCAAATCCTCCGCGCCCGCATCCTCCGCGCCGGACTCGCCCGCGCCGGAATCATCCGCCGCGACACCGCCTTGCCAGGGCACGCCCACCGCGGCCCGCCGCGTGACGCGCGCCAGCGCGGCTTCGACCAGCGCCAACTCCAACCGTTCATACCCCGCCTCGATCGCCTGCTGCCACGCCGCGGCAAAATCGGGATCGCGCGCGCGCAGCCGGTATATCGTGCTGTGCGCAACCCCCGCCTGCTGCGCGGCGCGCGACATGTTACAGCTTTCGGCCAGCCGGACCAGAAACTCGTCGAGCCGCGCCTGCGGCATCTCGCGCCCCGACGCCGTGGCTTTCATCAATAACTGCTTGTTCCCGGCCCGGATAATATCCCCCATCGCCCATCGCCTCCCAAAGCAATCGGGCCGGAACACCCTCCCCCACTGGGGAAGGGCGCCGGCCCGACTCGCAATTCTTCATGATGTGACACTTGTGCCATATCAGCGTGACGATGTCAAGAGATTTTAACCGATATGGTAAATTAGAGTCATTCCGTTCTCACATTTTTCCAGATTGACCGCTAGCGGATCGGCGGCTTCGGGATTCAATTTGAAGGAAGCGGACATTCGTTTCGGAAGCCTCGCTGATGCACTCTATGCGCGTGAACGGAATGCCATTCGCTTTTCGGTACCCGTCATGCGGCAACGCCAATGGCACAGATCTTCACTCACACCGAAGTGCCGTGCAATATCAGACACGGATTGGCCACTACTTCGGTGATGATAGAGAGCCGCTTGGGGAAGCAGGAGTGCACCTCCAAGCCAGTCAGCTTCCTCCTCCTGCTCGTCCGAATAGTCTGAGAGCAGCACCAACCCCGCAGGCGAAACCTGAACGCTTGCGGGCGTGTGGTCTAAAATCGAATGCGCAAGCTCATGCATCAACGTTGAAGCTTGGCGACGCTTGCTCTGTGCGGAGTTGAGCACAATGAGGAGCAGGCCATCTTCTGCGAGCGTCATACCCGACCAACTGTCGGGGTCGCGCTGGAGCAGTTGGGTGGCATGCTGCGGCGGCAGATCGAGTTCGTCTGCGCCCAAAACGTGGGCCCCCAGCGATTCAGCGTAAATCCATGGATCAAGCTTCTCGAGCGGGCCCAGACCCAGCGACGCCCGCGCAGCCTCTGATAGCCTCTCGGACTCGGCCTTAAACCCCCGACGCATTCCTACTGTTGCTGCAACGCCAGTCGGGCATCTTTCGCCCTTTGAGCAGCCAAGATGAGCTCTGCCAACGACTCAGCAGTGTCAGGAGAAAAGGTCTTCTTCTTGCGAAAGTGGACGACCGCAGGCCGCTTAGCTGGCCCGTCATTTGTTTCGATTCCTAGGAAGATAGCCGGGTCAACGCCGAGCCAACGACATATCTTCGCGAAGGTCGCGAGATCAGGAACGTTGCCATTCTCAACTCTCGACAACGTAGCCGAACTGACTCCTGCTTCGGCAGCGGCCGACCTGATACCGCGGGTGCCACGCTTTTTAGCGATAAGGCGCCCCAAATCCTCGATGGGCAGGGTTTCCATGAAAATCTCCAACAGGGCCCTTGACTCCCCAGGGCCAGCGGCGATAGTGTCTCACGTGTAAGACAAGTCGTCTCGTGACTGATACTGCCTTACCTGAGAGACGGGGAATCACGCCGCGCTCGCTGAGTCAAGAGATAGTGCGGCAAGGTTTCGCTTCAATGAGCAGAAAGGCAGTAACATGAGTGGCAAGAACCAATATGTGGTTCGGAATGGTAATGGATGGGGCGTCCGTGGAGAGGGCAACAGCCGCCTCACCGGCTCTTTCGCGACGCAGGCTCAGGCGATCGAGCGCGGACGCGACATCGCCAGGAACCAAGGCGCCGAACTTCGCATCCAAGGGGCCAACGGCCAGTTCCGTGAGGCCTGGTCGTACGGCAACGATCCCTACCCGCCGAAAGGCTAAAATTGGGCCGCTCCGATTGGAGCGGCCTTTTCTTTATGGAGGCGTCAATGCGCAAACTGCGCACTTTGAAACCGCTGCGGCCCCTGAAACCGCTCGATCGGATGCAGAACATGAAAACGCTGCGTCCGCTTGGCAAGACAAAGTGGGTGAGGGCGCATTGGCGGTACGACTACGCCCGCCGACAGTGGGAATGGGTGCTCGGTCACTGGTCAAAATAGGAGATTCCGATGGTAAAGATCACCGGCTTCGACAAATTGCAAAAGATGCTGGAAGACGCATCTCGGGCATTCGAGGAACTCGACGGCAAGATCGGGGAAGTCAGCTTCGATCCGAATGACGCCGCGAGCATCGATGATGCGATCAGGTCGATGGAGATCGCGATCGACCAGAAAATCGGTGCCTTCAAGAGCAATCCGATGGTGGCTCAACTTATCCCGCAGATGAAAGCCAAATACCGGGACGGCATTATCGCTCGCGCCGAAATCGCGCGTAATAACCATAGCTAACACCGCGGTTCGCTTGTGATCCAGCTGTATCTCATAAACGGCCGATCCGCTTTGTGGAGGATATAATGGCAGATTACCAAGTAACATGTATTCGGCGGGACGGCGCGGATATTGACCGAAGGATTGACCGCTTGGGCGGTCCGGGTTGGAATGACACAATCGACAACGTAATCGCCTTCCTTCAAAGCGGCGCGCATCGCTTTTGGACTTCGGTGAACGGTGTCAGTGTCTGGATCGTAGTCCGCCAGCATCCCACTAGCCGACGTTATTATCTTGCTACAGAAAACGATGGCTACCCGCCCAACAATCTTCTCAGCTTGCCTGAGTGCGGCTAGCGCGACCAACCCCGTATCTCTGTGCAAAAACCTAGCGTCCGCTTTCGGAGTTGCTCGGCGGCAGCTTAACAGCCAACTTCAGGTGCATCGCTGCCGCCCCGGCCTGAAGGCGCGGGCATTCGCCCCCAATCACCCAATCCGCCCCAACCCATCCATCACCCCCGTCAGCGCCAGCGCATTCTCGCGCTCCATCGCGCTATGCCCCGCGTTGGTCACCACGTAAGACACCGGCTCCGCCCCCGCATCGCGCAGCGCGGCGACCAGCCGCGATGCCTGTGTCAGCGGGCAGACTTCGTCGAAACGGCCGTGGACGATATGGATGGGGATCGACGCCAGCACATCGATATGGTCGAAAAAATGCCCCGCGGGCAGGAACAGCTTGTTCGCGAAATAATGCGCCTCGATCTGCGCGAAACACAGCGCGAAATCGGCCTCGCCGAACTTGCCCGTGTCGGCGCTTTCGGGGATCATGTTGGAAATCACCCCTTCCCACAGGGACCAGGTCAGCGCCGCCTTCAGCTGCCGCTCCTTCTCCGCCTCGTTCGCGGGCACCATGTCGAAAATCGCCTTGTACGACGCCATGACGTCGCGGCGTTCGTCGGGCGACAGCACCGACAGCAGCGCCGCCCATTCGCCCGGATATTTGATATAGGCGCCGGGCGCGGTCAGCCCATAGGGGTCGTCCCCCCACGTCGCGGCATTGCCCTGATACAAATACAGCAGATCGTCCGCCGCGCCCAGGAAGATGCCGCGCAGGATCAGGCTGGCGCAATGCGCGGGATGCGCGATGGCATAGGCCAAGGCAAGCGTGCTGCCCCAACTGCCCCCGAACACATGCATCGGCCCCGCAATCTCCAGATGATCGCGCAGTTTTTCGATATCGCCGATCAGGTCGGCGGTGGTGTTTTTCGCCAGCGCGACCGCCGGACCCGCCGAGGCGACATTGGGCTCGCTCTTGCCGCACCCGCGCTGGTCGAACAGGATGACGCGGTATCGTTTGGGGTCAAAGAATCGCGCCATCACCGGCGCGCACGCGCCGCCGGGGCCGCCGTGCAGGAACATCACCGGCTCGCCGTCGGGATTGCCATATTCTTCCCAGTAAATGCGGTGCGCGGGGTCGCGATCGACCTCCAGCCAGCCGAAATTCAGGCACGGCGGCTGCGGATAGACCCAGTCGCCGCCGATCTTGCTCGATGCCTGCAATCGCGAAAAATCCATGTCCGTCCGCCCTGTCTCTGATCGTCCGGCCGCCGACCGGCCCGCGCGTCCGGCTTAACCTCCCGCGCCGCCATGTCCACCGCCTCCGCACCGGCGGTTGACCCGCGACCGCTTAACCGTCAGACCACCCGCGTCGCAAAAAGGGGAAGCATTTCATGCGCAAACTGGCATTGTTCGGGGCGAGCCTCCTCGCCCTTACCTCGCAACCCATTTTCGCGCAGGCGCCGCAACCGCCCGCCGCCGACCCCGCGCCCGCCGCCGCCGCCGAACCCCCCGCGCCGATGTCCGCGGCAGCGGCCGGCAGCGCGCGCAAAGGCCCCGAACGCCGCCTCACCGGCGCCGACCTGTTCGACCTCGCGATCGCCTCCGATCCGCAGATCAGCCCCGACGGCCGCCACATCGCCTATGTGCGCCGGTCGAACGACATCATGTCCGACCGCGCGGTCAGCTCGATCTGGCTGATCGACACCGCGACGGGACAGGAAACCCCGGTTGCGGGCCGCGGCGGCGGCGCCTTTTCGCCGCGCTGGTCGCCCGACGGAAAACGCCTCGCCTATGCCTCGACCGAGGGCGGCAGCGCGCAGCTCTGGGTGCGCTGGATGGACGGCGGCGAAGCGGTGCGCCTCACCGGCCTTCCCACCAGCCCGTCGAGCCTTGCCTGGTCGCCCGACGGCCGCTCGATCGCCTATACGATGCTCGTCAAGGACGATGGGCCGAAATTCGGCAGCGCCCCCGCGAACAAGCCCGAAGGCGCAAAATGGGCCGACCCGCTCGAGGTCCGCGACCTCCTCACCTATCGCGCCGACGGACAGGGCTATGTCGAACCGGGGTTCGAGAAAATCTTTCTCGTCCCCGCGACCGGCGGCGCGCCGCGCCAGCTCACCTTCGGCCCCTATCATGACGGCGGGCCGCTCAGCTGGTCGCGTGACGGCCGCACCCTCTATTTCAGCGCGAACCGCCAGCCCGACTGGGAACGCGATCCGCTCGAAAGCGAAATCTACGCGCTCGACGTGACCGGGGGACGGGTGACCGCGCTCACCGACCGCAACGGCCCCGATGCGAACCCCATCGTCTCGCCCGACGGCGGCAAGATCGCCTGGCTCGGCTATGACGACGCCGGGCGCGCTTATGAAAACACCAATCTCTATGTGATGAACCGCGACGGGTCGGGCCGCCGCGCCGTCGCCGAAAATTGGGATTACAGCGTCGATGCGATCCAATGGGCCGCGGACGGCCGCGCGCTCTACGCGCAATATGACGATCATGGCGAAACGAAAGTCGCGCGCATCGCCCTCGACGGGTCGGTGCGCGACGTCGCCAGCGGGCTGTCGGGCGGCGGCATCGACCGCCCTTATACGGGCGGCAGCTTCACCGTGTCCGACGGCGGCGCGGTCGCCTTCACCGGCGGCACCGCCACGCGCCCGGCCGAAGTCCAGCTTGCGCGCGGCGGATCGGCGCGCATCCTCACCGACCTCAACCGCAGCTTGCGCGAAGTGAAATCGCTGGGCGAGGTGCGCAAGATCACGACCCCCTCCAGCCACGACGGCAAGGCGATCGAGGGTTGGCTGACCCTGCCCCCCGGCTATGTCGAGGGGCAGCGCGTGCCGCTCATCCTCGAAATCCACGGCGGCCCCTTCACCGCCTATGGCCCGCATTTCTCGACCGACAACCAGCTGTACGCCGCGGGCGGCTACGCGGTCCTCTCGGCGAACCCGCGCGGGTCGACCAGCTATGGCGAGGCGTTCGCGCAGGAAATCGACAAGGCCTATCCGGGCAATGATTATTTCGACCTCATCTCGATCGTCGATCGCGCGATCGCGCTCGGCATCGCCGATCCCGACGCGCTGTTCGTCACCGGCGGGTCGGGGGGCGGGGTGCTCACCAGCTGGATCGTGGGCAAGACCAACCGCTTCAAGGCCGCGGTGACGCAGAAACCGGTGATCAACTGGACGACGCAGGCGCTGACCGCCGACGGCCCCGCCTTCTTCGGCCCCTATTGGCTCGGCGCCCAGCCATGGGAAAAGCCCGACCTATACTGGTCCCTCTCCCCCCTGTCGCTCGTCGGCAATGTCGAAACGCCGACGATGGTTGTCGTCGGCGCAGAGGATTATCGCACCCCGGTCAGCGAATCCGAACAATATTACACCGCGCTCCGCCTTCGCGGCGTGCCGACCGCGCTCGTCAAGGTTCCCGGCGCCAGCCACGGCAGCATCGCCGCGCGCCCCTCGCAATCGGCGGCCAAGGCGTCGGCGATCCTCGCCTGGTTTGAAAAATACAAGGACGGCTGGAAACGCCCGGCAGGGGATGCGCCAGCCAAATAGCGAGACGTCGCGACGCGCCGCAACACGCCGTTGACGCCGGGCGGCGATCGACCGCGATGCCTATGTCGCGTCGTGAAATATCACCCCCAGCGTGCGCCGCTGCCCTGCCCGGATCGCGCTCACCCCGTGGCGCATCGCGACGCGATAATCGCCGCGACTGCCTTTCACCGGGCGAACGTTGACCGCAAATACCACCGCATCGCCCTTGGTCAGCGGCACGACGGCGGCGCGCGACTGCATCCGCGGTCGCTGTTCGGTCAGCACGAACTCGCCGCCACTGAAATCCGTGTCCGGCTCGGACAGCAGCACCGCAACCTGCAAGGGAAAGACGTGCGTCCCGTACAGATCCTGGTGGAGGCAATTATAATCGCCCGGGCCATATTGCAGCAGCAACGGCGTCGGCCGCCGCTGCCCCGCCGCGTGGCACCGCGCCAGGAAGGCCGCATGGTCGGCCGGAAAGCGCGCCTCCATCCCCATGCGGTCGTGCCAGCGGTTCGCGATCGGCGCCAGCCGCGCGTACAGCATGGCACGCAAGGCCTCGACAAAGGGCGGCAAGGGATAGGCGAAATAACGATACTCGCCGCGCCCGAAGCCATGCCGCGCCATATGGACATGGCTTCGGAACCCGGTCGGCGCGTCATAGAGCGCGGCAAGGCTGTCGCACGTCGCGGCATCGACCAGGCCCGGCAGCACCGTCCAGCCTTCGCGGTCGAGCGTCTCTTCCAGCCCGGCGCCCGGCGGCGTCACGGCGGCAAGTCTTCGATTGGTCGTCATCCCGCTCCCATGCCGCCACCACCCGCGCGCCGCGCCCCGTTTCTTGCGGTCAAACAATATGTTGGTGATCCCCGCGTTCGCGCGATGACGAATGGCTGTGAAGGGTTCCGACGCCCTGGACGCTTCAATCCGGCGCGGAAAGCCTCTAGGGTCCGGGCTCTAGGCAGCGACATCACAACAGGAACCCCCGCCCCATGACCTTGCGCTCCGTCTCCGCTCTTCTTCTTGCCGTCGCAACGGCCGGTCCGGCTGCGGCCCAGCCGGGCATCGACGCCGACAAGCTCACGCAGACCGTCCGCACCCTCGCCTCCGACCAGTTCCAGGGCCGCGCGCCCGGAACGATCGGCGAAGAGCGCACGGTCGGTTACCTCATCGGCAGATTACAGGCGCTGGGGCTCGAACCGGCGGGCACCGACGGCGGCTGGACCCAGCCGGTGCCCCTGCTCCACACGCGCCTCGGCACCCCGACGACGCTCGCCTTCCGGCGCAACGGCACCGCGGTCCCGCTAAGCTTTGGCACCGACATCTATCTTTCGACGCTCCAGCCGAAAGATCGGGCTGTGGTCGCAAACGCCCCGCTGGTCTTCGTCGGGTACGGCGTCAGCGCGCCCGAACGCGGCTGGGATGATTTCAAGGGACAGGATCTCAAGGGCAAGGTCGCGGTCTTCCTGATCAACGATCCCGATTTTGTCGCGGCCAAGGGCGAGGATGCCTTCGGCAAGTTCGGCGGACGCACGATGACCTATTATGGGCGCTGGACCTATAAATTCGAGGAAGCCGCGCGCCGCGGTGCCATCGCCGCGCTGATCGTCCACGACACCGACGGCGTCGGCTATGGCTGGAACGTCGTCAAAAGCGGCGGCGGCGAAAATTACGGCCTCGTCACCCCGGCCGAAAAGGTGACGAGCCTGGCGTTGCAGGGCTGGATTTCAGGCGACACCGCGACAAAGCTCCTGGCAAACGCGGGGCAGGATCTGGCGCAATTGCGCGTCGCCGCACGCCGCAAGGATTTCAAACCCATCGACCTTGGCACCAGCTTCGACGCCGCGATCCCGGTGACGCAGGCGGTTGTGCAAAGCCAGAATGTGCTCGCCAAGATCCCCGGCACGAAACGCCCTGACGAGGTGATCATGTATGGCGCGCACTGGGACGCCTATGGAGAAGGCCCGCCCGACGAACAGGGCCGCATATACCGCGCGGGCGCCAACGACGATGCGCTCGGCGTCGCAGGACTGTTCGAGATCGCACGGCTGTTCAGGGCCGCGCCAGCCCCCGACCGCACGATCGCCTTCGCCTTCTGGACGGCCGAGGAACGCGGGCTGCTCGGATCGGAAGCCTATGCCGCCAACCCGCTCTTCCCGATCGAAAAAACGGTCGCCAACCTCGGCCTCGACATCCTGCAAACCGCGGGCAAGGCCAAAGACGTCATCCTCGTCGGGCAGGGACAGGGGACGCTGGAGGACGACCTCGCGCGCTTCGCCGCGAAACAGGGACGCACGGTGTCGGTCGAAAGCCTGCCCGAACGTGGCCTTTTTTACCGCGCGGATCATTTCAGCATGGCAAAGCGCGGCGTCCCCGTCCTGCTGATGATGGGCATCGCGGGCGCATCCGATCTTGTGGAAGGCGGCAAACCGGCGGGACAAGCGTGGGTCGATGCCTATACCGGCAAATGCTATCATCAGGCGTGCGACGCATGGGGCGCCGACTGGAACCTCGATGGCTCGGTTCAGGATATCGAGATTTTTTACCAGATAGGCGATGAACTCGCCCGCTCGTCCAAATGGCCGGGCTGGCAGGACGGCAGCGAGTTCAAGGCCATCCGCGACCAGAGCGCCGCATCGCGCAAATAAGCGAACGGCGATGGCCGGTTTCGACCGGAAGCGGACGTAAAGTTCCTCCCCATCGACTTGCGATGGGGAGGTGGCAGCCCGCAGGGCTGACGGAGGGGTAATGGCGCAACGTTGCCGCCCCTCCACCACCGCCTGCGGCGGCGGTCCCCCTCCCCATCGCAAGTCGATGGGGAGGATCGTCAACGCCCGCTCCCCACCGCCAAGCGACCCTCCGCACGGCCCGCCAGCGAACAGTCGCTGAAACATTATTGCGCCCGGCGCGGCAGTGCGCGACAAGCCGTCCATTCAATAGGAGAATTTGATGCGCTTCGCCCTCGCCCTGCTGCTGCTCCCCGTTTTACCCTTTGCCGCCGTGAACGCCCCCGCGCTCGCCCAGACCGCCCAGCCCGGCGCGCAGGACCAGGCGCTGCTCGCTTTCCTCGACCAGGCCTTCGATGAACGGCTGGAACTCAGCCCCGAATCGCAGACTCAGCTCGGTCTCAAGGCCGGCTACGACCGGCTCGACGATTATACCGACGCCGGCGCGGTGCGCGATCAGCAACTGGCCGAACGCCAGCTCAGGGACATGCGCGCGCGCTTCCAGCCCGACCAACTCAGCGAACGTGCGCGCGTCAGTTACCGACTATTTGAATATGAAGTCGAACGCGGCCGCGAATCGCTCCGTTTCCGCAAGCTCCGCTTCCCGGTCTCGACCAACGGCAGCCCCGCGGGCGCGATTCCCGTCCTGCTGATCAACAATCACAAAATCGACAGCGTGCAGGATGCCGAGGCCTATATCGCCCGCCTTCGCGACACCGACCGCGTGATGCGCGAAGTCGCGGCGACGATGCGCGAACAGGCCGCGGCGGGGATCGTCCCGAACAAGGTCAATTTCGCCCCCGCGCGCGCCGATGCGCTGAAAGTCATCGCGGGCGCGCCCTTTGACAGCGGCGCCGATTCGACCCTGCTGGCCGACTTCCGCAAGAAGGTCGATGCGCTGGACGCCCCGGCCGCGACGAAGGCCAAGCTGGTCGCCGATGCCAGCGCCGCGCTGACCGGGCCGTTCCGGCAGGGCTACACCGCACTGATCGCCGCGATCGACGAAATCGAGCCCCAGTCGAAGGGCAATTTCGGCGCCTGGAACCTGCCCGACGGCGCGGCCTATTATGCCGACCGGCTGAAAAGCTCGACCACCACCAACCTCACCGCCGATCAGATTCACGACCTTGGCCTTGCCCAGGTCGCGGCGATCCGCGGCGAGATGGATGCGATCAAGCGCGAGGTCGGCTTCACCGGCACGCTCGAACAATTTTTCGACCACATCCGCACCGATCCGCAGTTCAAATATCCGAACACCGAGGCGGGCCGCGAAACCTATCTCGCCGATGCCCGGGCCGTCATCGCGTCGGCGATGACCGCTGCTCCGCGCTATTTCCGCGTGTTGCCCAAGGCGCCGCTTGAAGTGCGCGCGGTGGAGAAATGGCGCGAAGGAACGGCATCGACCGCCTTTTACAACCCGCCCTCGGCCGACGGGTCGCGCCCCGGCATCTATTACGTCAACCTCGTCGACATGAACCAGACGCAGAAGGTGCAGGTCGCCGGCATCGCCGCGCATGAAGGCGCGCCGGGCCACCATTTCCAGATTGCCCGGCAGCAGGAACTCACCGGCATCCCGAAGTTCCGCAAATTCGGCGGATATGGCGCCTATATGGAGGGCTGGGGACTTTATTCGGAACGGCTCGCGAACGAAATGGGGGTGTATAAAACCCCCTATGACCGGTTCGGCATGTTGTCGCTCCAGGTGTGGCGCGCGATCCGCCTGGTGCTCGACACCGGCATTCATTCCAAACGCTGGACGCGCGAACAGGCGATCGCCTATTTCAAGGCGAACAGCTCGGTTTCGGACACCGACATCGCGCGCGAGGTTGACCGTTATTTCAACTGGCCGGGTCAGGCGACCAGCTACATGGTCGGCCAGCTCAAGATCGCCGAACTGCGCAAACGCGCCGAGACCGAACTGGGCCCACGCTTCGACATCCGCGACTTCCACGAAGCCGTGCTCGGCGAAGGCGCGCTGCCGCTCGACATCCTCGAAGAACAGGTCGTGCGCTATATCGCGGCGAACAAGATGTGA
>Ga0155548_115_pt1 | contig 20840 bp, 21 predicted proteins | sample RifCSPhighO2_12_FD_107205 | JGI IMG/M metagenome (GOLD analysis project Ga0155548, IMG submission 107205) | Sphingopyxis sp. RIFCSPHIGHO2_12_FULL_65_19
GTCTAGTGCCACATCCTTCTGAGAAAGCTTGCGCGATGAAAATCACCGGCGTTGAAATCCGTCCCGGCAATATTATCGAATACGAAGGTGGTATCTGGAAGGTCACCAAGATCCAGCACACCCAGCCGGGCAAGGGCGGCGCCTATATGCAGGTCGAAGCCAAGAACCTGATCGACGGACGCAAGCTGAACAACCGTTTCCGCAGCGCCGACACGGTCGAAAAGGTACGCCTCGACACCAAGGATTTCCAGTTCCTCTATGCCGAGGGCGACGACCTGGTGTTCATGGACAAGGATAGTTTCGAGCAGATCAACATTTCCAAGGATGTTGTCGGCGAAGCGCACGAATTTTTGCAGGACGGCATGGACGTCGTTCTTGAGCTTTGGGAAGAACGTCCGATCTCGGTCGAACTCCCCGAAACGATCGAAGCGACGATCGTCGAGGCCGACGCCGTGGTGAAGGGGCAGACGGCGTCGTCGTCGTACAAGCCCGCGATTCTCGACAATGGCGTGCGCGTGATGGTGCCGCCGCACATCACCAGCGGGACGAAGATCGTCGTGCATGTGTACGACCGCGAATATGTGCGTCGTGCCGACTGATTGAGTTCCCCTCCCGCTTGCGGGAGGGGCTAGGGGAGGGCCTGTCGAGGGACGCGCCCCCGCCCATGGCAACATTCCCTCCCCCGACCCCTCCCAAAAATGGGAGGGGGGAGAAAAACTATGGCCGTATCTGGCATCATCACCGTCATGGAGCGCGCCGCGCGCAAGGCCGGCACCAAGCTGCGCCGCGATTTCGGCGAAGTCGAGCATTTGCAGGTTTCGCAGAAAGGCCCGGCCGATTTCGTGTCGAAAGCCGACCAGGCGGCCGAACGCACGCTGTATGACGAGCTCGGCCGCGATCGTCCGGGCTGGGGCTTCGTGCTCGAAGAGGGCGGGATTATCGAAGGTGAGCCCGGCAAGCCGCGCTTCATCATCGATCCGCTCGACGGCACCTCGAACTTCCTCCACGCGATCCCGCATTTCGCGATCTCCATCGCGGTGCAGGAACCGAAACCGGGCGGCGGCTGGGGCGACGTCACGGCGGCGCTCATCTATCAGCCGGTGACCGACGAAAGCTATTGGGCCGAACGTGGCCGCGGCGCCTGGCTGCACGACCGCCGTTTGCGCGTCGCGTCGCGCCGCCACCTCAACGAATGCCTGATTTCGACCGGCATTCCGTACATGGGCCATGGCAATATGGCGCAGTGGAGCCGCATTTTCGGCGCCGTCGCGCCCGAAGTCGCCGGCATCCGGCGCTTCGGCGCCGCCAGCCTCGACCTCGCCTGGGTCGCGGCGGGCCGTTACGACGGCTTCTGGGAAAGCGATCTTCAGGTATGGGACGTCGCTGCGGGCATGTTGCTCGTTCGCGAGGCGGGCGGCTTTGTCAGCGATTTCCGCGGCGGCGACCGCGCGATCGAACGCAGCGAATTCATTGCGGGCAGCGCCGCGGTCCATTCCAAGTTGCAGAAGCTGGTCGCAGGCGCGCTGCGCAACGCATGATTTACTGGCCCTCCCCCTTGATGGGGGAGGGTTGGGTGGGGGTGAGTTCGCGTGCGTAAGTCCTCGTCCGCGAACTCACCCCCACCGCTGCGACGAAGCGGCAAGCCGCAAAGTCTCGCTGCCTCCCCCATCGAGGGGGAGGGGGAGCGGATCACTTCTCGAAAACATACTCGCGAAAACTGTCCATCAGTGACGCCCAGGTGTTGAACGTCTCCCCGACATTCTCGCGCGGGATGCCCGCGAAATCGAGGTCGACGTCCATTTCCAGCACCGGGTCGCCCGCGTCATCCTTGTACGCGCGGGCGAAACGCTTGTCCTTGTTCCACTGGTTGAGTCGCTCGAGCGAAACGTCCTTCGCGTCGCTGAACCCCATATAATATTGCAGCGTCTTGCACTTCTGACCCTCGTCGCAATTCATGAAGAGGACGAGGAATTTGAGGCCGCTGCGCGTGCTCTCGATATAGGGATCGTCACCATCCTTCGCCACGATCGTCGCGGGCCACCCTTGCGACTCGACGATCGCCTTGATCGTCGCGGGGTTCGTCGCGTTGATCAGTTCGGCGTGCGCCGGAGTCGCTGAAAAAAGCGCAGTGGCTGCCAAGGCCAGCGCGGCGCGAACGGTGATTGGTCCCATGGATGCTCCCTTAATCGAAGTTGCGCCCGAAAAGCGCGGCGCCGCGACCCTTTTCCGGTGGCGTATCACAGCGATAGGGGCGCTCGCCAGCGCGCAATATGCTTTTGGTCACATGCGATACGAAAATCCTGCCCGCAGTGCTTGCGAGGCGCGGCCCGCTGGCCTAAAGCGCCCGCAACAAGGGTGCCCAGACACCCCAATAGATGAACAACAGAACTGCGAGCTCCCATGGTCGATCTGACGCAATATTTGCCGATCCTGATCTTTCTGGTCGTCGCCGTCGGCCTGTCGTCCGCCTTCGTGTTCCTTCCGATGGGCGTCGCGCGGCTGACCGGGGCGCACAAGCCCGATCCGGCGAAGCTGACCGAATATGAATGCGGTTTTCCGGCGTTCGAGGACGCGCGCAGCCAGTTCGACGTGCGCTTCTACCTCGTCGCCATTCTCTTTATCATCTTCGACCTCGAAGCAGCCTTCCTCTTTCCCTGGGCGGTGAGCCTTGAGGAAATCGGCTGGGCCGGCTGGGCCACGATGATGATCTTCCTCGCCGAACTCACGCTCGGCCTTGTGTACGCGTGGAAAAAAGGCGCGTTGGATTGGGAATGAGCACTTCCAGCATCATCATGCCCGGCCAGATGCCGGTCGCTCCGGGAACGAACCCCGGCACATTTCCGGTGGCGCCGGGGACAAGCCCCGACGCGGGTTTCTTCGACCACCTCAACAGCGAGGTCGGCGACAAGGGCTTTCTCGTCACCTCGACCGAGGATCTGTTCAACTGGGCGCGCACCGGCTCGCTGTGGTGGATGACCTTTGGCCTCGCATGCTGCGCGGTCGAGATGATCCACGTCAACATGCCGCGCTATGACATGGAACGGTTCGGCGCCGCGCCGCGCGCCAGCCCTCGCCAGTCGGACGTGATGATCGTTGCGGGAACGCTGTGCAACAAGATGGCACCCGCGCTCCGCCGGGTTTACGACCAGATGTCGAACCCGAAATATGTCATCTCGATGGGCAGCTGCGCCAATGGCGGCGGCTATTATCACTACAGCTATTCGGTGGTGCGCGGTTGCGATCGCATCGTGCCCGTGGACATCTATGTCCCCGGTTGTCCGCCGACCGCCGAAGCCCTGCTCTACGGCGTGATGCAGTTGCAGCGGAAGATCCGCCGCACCGGGACGATCGAACGCTGATGGCCCATCCTGCTCCTCTCGTCGCGCCGCAGCCATCGCTGGCGGCCGAGCTGAAAAAGCTGATCGGCGCCGATCTGCTCGCGCATGTCTTCACCGTCGATGAAGACAGCATCACGGTGGCTCGCGATGCGGTTGCCGGGGTGATGATCGCGCTGCGCGACAATCTGGAATATCAGCAATTGATGGAGATTGCCGGGGTCGATTATCCCGGCCGGGCCGAGCGGTTCGAGGTCGTCTATCACCTGCTCAGCGTGACGAAGAACCACCGGCTGCGTGTCCGCGTCTCGACCGACGAGGCGACCCCGGTGCCGACGATCGTGCCCGTCTGGCCGAATGCCGGCTGGCTCGAACGCGAAGTGTTCGACATGTATGGCGTGCTGTTCGCGGGCAATACCGATCTGCGCCGCATCCTGACCGACTATGGTTTTCAGGGGCACCCGCAGCGCAAGGACTTCCCGCTGACCGGCTATACCGAACTGCGCTATTCGGAAGAGGACAAGCGCGTCGTGTATGAGCCGGTGAAGCTGGCGCAGGATTTCCGCAACTTCGATTTCCTCTCGCCGTGGGAAGGCGCCGACTATGTGTTGCCCGGCGATGAAAAGGCCGGCGGGACTGGCGAGGCGCCGGGCAAGGGCGCACCGACCCCGATGACCGCCAAGGATGTGAAGGCATCCGACGACAAGGCAAAGGCTTCGCCGCCGCCGACGCCGAAGACCACCGATAGCCCGACCCAGACCGGTGCGGGTGCCAAGGTGAACAAGGCGGCGTCGAAAACGAGCCGCGACGGCGCGAAATCCAAAGTCGCGACGAAAGAAGCGAAGACTCCCGCCACGACCAAGGCGGAAAGGGCGCCCGCCAAGCCGCGCGCGCCGCGCAAGCCGAAAGGAGGTGACGCATGACCGACACTCCTCATGTCAACCATTATGGCGGCGACCTGTTTGAAGGCTATCCGGTCGATACCGCGAACACCGCGGGCGACCAGGCGGTCACCAACTACACGATCAACTTCGGCCCGCAGCACCCCGCGGCGCACGGCGTGCTGCGTCTCGTGCTCGAGCTGGACGGTGAGATCATCGAACGCGTCGACCCGCACGTCGGGCTGCTGCATCGCGGCACCGAAAAGCTGATCGAGTATAAAACCTATTTGCAGGCTTTGCCCTATTTCGACCGGCTCGACTATTGCTCGCCGCTTGGCATGGAGCACAGCTATGTGCTCGCCATCGAAAAGCTGCTCGACCTCGAGGTGCCGGCGCGCGCGCAATATCTGCGCGTGATGTTCGCCGAGCTGACGCGGATCTGCAATCACATGCTCAACATCGGCAGCCACGTCATGGACGTCGGCGCGATGACCCCGAACCTTTGGGTGTTCGAGCTGCGCGAGGATTGCCTCAACTTCTTCGAGCGCGCTTCGGGTGCGCGTATGCACTCGGCCTATTTCCGCCCCGGTGGCGTCCATCAGGACGTCCCCGAAAAGCTGCTCGTCGACATCGGCGAATGGGTCGAAACGCGCTTGCCGAAGCTGTTCGGCGACGCGATGAGCCTGGTCATCGACAACCGCATCTTCAAACAGCGCAACGTCGATATCGCGACGGTGAGCAAGGAAGACGCGCTGGCGTGGGGCTTCTCCGGCCCGATGATCCGCGGCAGCGGCATCGCGTGGGATCTGCGCAAGTCGCAGCCCTATGACGCCTATGCCAAGATGGAATTCGACATCCCCGTCGGCACCCGCGGCGATTGCTATGATCGCTTCATGGTGCGCGTCGAGGAAGTCTATCAGTCGGCGAAGATCATCAAGCAGTGTCTGCGCGACATGCCCACCGGCCCGATCGCCAGCCTCGACCGCAAGGTCGTGCCGCCCAAGCGCGGCGAGATGAAGCAGTCGATGGAATCGCTGATCCATCACTTCAAGCTCTATACCGAGGGCTTCCACGTCCCCGCGGGCGAAGTCTATGTGGCGACCGAAAGCCCCAAGGGCGAATTCGGCGTTTATCTGGTCAGCGACGGCACCAACAAGCCGTACCGCTGCAAGATCCGCCCGACGGCGTTTTCGCATTTGCAGGCGATGGACATGATGTCGAAGGGCCACATGCTTGCGGACACCACTGCAATTATCGGCGCTATTGACGTCGTTTTCGGAGAGTGTGACCGATAATGGCTGACGCACCCCAAATCCCCGACGAAGCCGAAACCCGCGCGCGCTGGGGCGCTTTTGCGTGGACGGCGGAAAATGCCGCGAAGGCGAAGGCGGTTATCGCGCGCTATCCCGCGGGGCGGCAGCGTTCGGCGGTGATGCCGTTGCTCGACCTTGCGCAGCGCCAGGTCGGCGCCGAGACGCAGACGCAGGGCTGGCTGCCCGTGCCGGTGATCGAATATGTCGCGGCGCAACTCGATATGCCGTTCATGCGCGCCTATGAGGTCGCGACCTTTTACACGATGTACAATCTCGTCCCCGTCGGCCGCTATCATGTGCAGGTTTGCGGCACGACGCCGTGCCTGTTGCGCGGGTCGGACGATGTGATGGCGGCGTGCAAGAATCGCGGCATGGTGAAGGGCAAGACGACGCCCGACGGTCTGTTCACGCTGACCGAGGTGGAGTGCATGGGCACCTGCACCAACGCGCCGATGGTCCAGATCAACGACGATAATTACGAAGACCTTGATTACGACAGCACCGTCCGCATCCTCGATGCGCTTGCTGCGGGCGAACAGCCGAAGGCGGGGACGCAGCTTGCGAACCGCCACACCAGCGAACCCGACGGCGGCCCGACGACGCTGAAGGACATGGTCAAGGCCAACCACGACTATCGGAAGGAGTGGTAAGCCATGCTGGCCGATAAGGATCGCATTTTCACCAATCTCTACGGCTTCCAGCCGTGGAATCTCAAAAGCGCGCAGGCGCGCGGCGATTGGGACAATACCAAGGATCTGATGAAGCGCGGCCAGGACGCGATCATCGAGGAAATCAAGGCGTCGGGCCTGCGCGGCCGCGGCGGCGCGGGCTTCCCGACCGGGCTCAAGTGGAGCTTCATGCCGAAGGAGCCGCGCGCCGACCGCCCGAGCTTCCTCGTCATCAACGCCGACGAATCCGAACCGGGGTCGTGCAAGGACCGCGAAATCATCCGCCACGATCCGCACAAGCTGATCGAAGGCGCGCTGATCGCGGGCTTCGCGATGCGCGCGCGTGCGGCCTACATCTATATCCGCGGCGAATTCATCCGCGAGGCCGAGACGCTGTTCGCGGCGGTGCAGGAGGCGTATGACGCCGGCCTGCTCGGCAAGAATGCGGCGAAGTCGGGCTATGACTTCGACGTCTTCGTCCACCGCGGCGCCGGCGCGTACATCTGCGGCGAAGAAACCGCGATGATCGAGAGCCTCGAGGGCAAGAAGGGCCAGCCGCGCCTGAAACCCCCGTTCCCGGCGGGTGCGGGCCTCTATGGCTGCCCGACGACGGTGAACAATGTCGAGAGCATCGCGGTCGTCCCGACGATCCTGCGCCGCGGCGCGCCGTGGTTCGCGAGCTTTGGGCGCGAGAATAACAAGGGCACCAAGCTCTTCCAGATCAGCGGCCATGTGAACAAGCCGTGCGTCGTCGAAGAAGGGATGGGCATCACCTTCCGCGAGCTGATCGACAAGCATTGCGGCGGCATTCGCGGCGGCTGGGACAATCTGCTCGCGGTGATCCCCGGCGGCTCTTCGGTGCCGCTCGTCCCCGCGGCCGAAATCATGGACGCGCCGATGGATTTCGACGGGCTGAAGGCCGTCGGATCGGGCCTCGGCACCGCCGCCGCGATCGTGATGGACAAATCGACCGACGTCGTTCAGGCGATCAGCCGCATCAGCTATTTCTACAAGCATGAAAGCTGCGGCCAGTGCACCCCGTGCCGCGAAGGCACCGGCTGGATGTGGCGCGTCATGGAGCGCCTGCGCACCGGCGACGCCGACATCAGCGAGATCGACACTTTGTTCGACGTGACGAAGCAGGTCGAAGGCCACACCATCTGCGCGCTCGGCGACGCCGCCGCGTGGCCGATCCAGGGCCTGATCAAGCATTTCCGCCCCGAAATCGAACGCCGCATCCGCGAGAATGGCGGCGCGCTGGAGGCGGCGGAGTGAGCGCAGCGGCCGTCACTTTCTGGCAGGAATGGTCTCCGGTCGCCGGAGTCATTGGCGGCTTCGCAACCGGGATCGCCGCTGCTTTTGGGGGCGGCGCGCTGTGGTATGCCAGGACGCAGATCAAATCGAGCCGTCAGGTCGCGCTCGAGCAGGAAGCCCAAACTGTCTATTCGGACTATCTGCGCCTTTGCATCGAATATCCCGAATTCTCCTCGGCCACGCTTGCGAAAAAGAAGCTGAAAATCGAGAATTTCAAAGGGATTGAGGACGTTCTGACGGCGGATTCAGAGCGTTATTTGTGGATCCTCTCTTACATGCTTTCGGCGTGTGAGAAGATACGCCTCACTTGTCCCGGCGATCATGATTGGGAGGCGGCTATTCGTTCCCAGATATCTTATCACCGCAGCGCCCTCGCAGAAACCTGGGCTAAATCGAAAAAGCACTACTCGTCGGAACTGGGTTTGCTCGTGGACGATGTGCTTTCAAAGGACGGGGCTTTCCATGCCTAAAGTAACCGTAGATGGCGTAGAAATCGACGTCCCACAGGGCGCGACCGTATTGCAGGCGTGCGAGATGGCGGGGAAGGAAATCCCCCGCTTCTGCTACCACGAACGCCTGTCGATCGCGGGCAATTGCCGCATGTGCCTTGTCGAGGTCGCGCCCGGCCCGCCGAAGCCGCAGGCGTCGTGCGCGCTGCCGACCGCCGAAGGGCAGGTGATCAAGACCGACAGCCCGATGGTGAAGAAGGCGCGCGAAGGGGTGATGGAGTTCCTGCTCATCAACCACCCGCTCGATTGCCCGATCTGCGATCAGGGCGGCGAATGCGATTTGCAGGACCAGTCGGTCGCCTATGGCCGCGGCGCGACGCGCTATGATGAGAATAAGCGCGCGGTCACCGAAAAATATATGGGTCCGATCGTCAAGACGGTGATGACCCGCTGCATCCAGTGCACGCGCTGCGTCCGCTTTGCGGAGGAAGTCGCGGGCGTCGAGGATGTGGGCGCGATCTATCGCGGCGAAAATATGCAGATCACGTCGTATCTGGAACATGCGGTCGCGAGCGAGCTGTCGGGCAATATCGTCGACCTGTGCCCGGTCGGCGCGCTGACCAGCAAGCCCTATGCGTTCGAGGCGCGGCCGTGGGAACTGACCAAGACGCTCGGCATCGACATGATGGACGCGGTCGGCACCAATGTGCGTATCGACAGCCGCGGGCGGCAGGTGCTGCGCGTGCTGCCGCGCGTCAATGACGATGTGAACGAGGAATGGGCGAGCGACAAGACGCGCCACCATGTCGACGGCCTGACCCGTCGCCGCCTCGATCAGCCCTATGTCCGTGTGAATGGCGCGCTCCAGCCCGCGAGCTGGGCCGAAGCCTTCGCTGCGATCAAGGCGGTGAACGCCGGTTCGTCGGTTGCCGCCATTGCGGGCGACCTTGCCGACTGCGAGACGATGTTCGCGGCTAAGGCGCTGGTCAATGCGCTCGGCGGCAGCCTGCTCGAAGGACGGCAGACCGGGCTCGACTATGATGTCACCAGCCTGTCGGCGGTCAATTTCAACACGACGATTGCCGAGGCCGAGAATGCCGACGTGATCCTGCTCGTCGGCACCAACCTTCGCTGGGAAGCGCCGCTCATCAACACGCGCGTCCGCAAGGCGGCGTGGAAGAAGGGCGCGAAGGTTTTCGCCATCGGTCCCGAAACCGACCTGACGTATAAGGCCGAATGGCTGGGCGACGATGCCTCGCTCGTCGCGAAGCTGCCCGCGCATGTCCTCGACGCGCTCAAGGGTGCCGAGCGGCCGATGCTGATCTTCGGCGGCGGCGCGCTGTCGGTGCCCGGCGTCCATGGCGCGGGCCTCGCGCTCGCCAAATCGGTGAATGCGGTCAAGGACGGCTGGAACGGCTTCAACGTCGTCCATTTCTCCGCCGCGCGCATGGGTTCGCTGATGCTCGGTTACGGCCTGCCCGGCGGGATCAAGGATGTGATAGCTGCGAAGCCGAAGCTCGCCTTCTTCCTCGGCGCCGACGAGGTCGATTTCGCGGCACTGCCCGATACGTTCAAGGTCTATGTCGGCCATCATGGTGACAAGGGCGCGCACGCCGCCGACGTCATCCTGCCCGCCGCGGCGTGGACCGAAAAGGACTTCACCACGGTCAACACCGAAGGCCGTGTGCAGCGCAGCGAAAAGGCGGTGTTCGCACCGGGTGACGCGCGCGAGGACTGGAGCATTTTCCGCGCGCTGGCCGATGCGCTTGGCGTCGATGTCGGCTTCGACAGCTTCGATCAGTGCCGCGCGGCGATGATCGCCGCGGTGCCCGCGCTCGGCGTCGAGGGTCTTGCCGATTATGGCTGGACGGTGCCGAAGCTGCCCGCGAAGCCCGAGGCACGCGCGATCCCGTCGCCGATCAAGGATTTCTACCTCACCAACGCCATCTGCCGCGCGTCGCCGACGATGCAGCGCTGCTCGGAAGAGCTGATCCATGGTGTGGATTTTGCGGAGGCCGCGGAATGACCCCGGTGCATGCGATTGCCAGCGTGTTGCTGGTCGGGATGGGCTATTCGGTGTGGCGCGGGTTCAATCCGCGTAAGTCGGAAAAGCCCGGGCCGCATAATGGTTGGAAGAACCAGGACGGGGCCAAGAAATGACCGAGACCTTCAACCTCCGTGCCCCGGACTTGATCCGGGGCCCATCACCGGACCGATCCTCTTGCCGCGACGGCTGGAGATGGGCCAGCATCCGGTTGAACATGCCCCGCATGTTCAAGGATCGTCCGGGGGACGATCCGACCCGATGCTCCTTCGCAGGGGCACAGGTTCTTGAGGTGAGCGAATGACCGAGACCTTCATCTCCTGGGGTATGGACCCGAATTGGGCGTGGGGCGTTGCAACGATTTGCGGCATCCTGCTCATCGCGCTGCCGCTCATGCTTGCGGTTGCGATGATCATCTATGCCGACCGCAAGATCTGGGCGGCGATCGCGCTGCGCCGCGGGCCGAACGTCGTCGGTCCCTTTGGCCTGCTTCAGTCGTTCGCCGACGGTTTGAAAGTGTTCCTGCAGGAAACGATCATCCCGACGGGCGCGAACCGCGGGCTGTTCCTGATCGCGCCGATCATCACCTTCACGGTCGCGCTGCTCGCCTGGGCGGTGATCCCGTTCAATTCGGGCGCGGTGCTCGCCGACATCAACGTCGGATTGCTCTACATCCTCGCGATCTCGTCGCTCGGCGTCTATGGCGTAATCCTGTCGGGCTGGGCGTCGAACTCGAAATATCCCTTCTTTTCGGCAATGCGCGCATCGGCGCAGATGATCAGCTATGAAGTCTCGATCGGGTTTATCCTGATCGGCGTCGTGCTCTTTGCCGACAGCTTCAACATGAACGAGATCGTCAAGGCGCAGCAGGGCCACGGGCTCGGCATCGTCAACGCCTTCGGCTTCAACCTGCTGCTCTTCCCGCTCGCGGTGATGTTCCTCATCTCGTCGCTCGCCGAAACCGCGCGCGCGCCGTTCGATTTGACCGAGGCCGAAAGCGAGCTCGTCGCGGGCTATCAGACCGAATATTCTTCGATGAGCTTCGCGCTCTTCTGGCTCGGCGAATATGCCAATGTCCTTCTGATGTGCACGCTCAACGCGGTGCTGTTCTGGGGCGGCTGGCTGCCCCCCATCGACTGGGCGCCGCTCTATGTCGTGCCGGGCATCATCTGGCTGTTCATCAAGATCCTGATCTTCTTCTTCATCTTCAGCTGGGTCAAGGCGACCGTCCCACGCTACCGCTACGACCAGTTGATGCGGCTGGGCTGGAAAATCTTCCTGCCGATTTCGCTTCTCTGGATATTCCTGATCTCCGGCTATCTGATGCTGACGAGGTATGGGGATTGTCCGACCAGCGAAAAAGTTCATATCGCCCAGATATCAAACGAAAAAACAGGTGAACTCGTGCGCTTCGACTCGCCTCGAAATGGCTGGGAAGGCGTATGTCGCGAGAAAATCGAACCGCCCAAGGTGTCGTCATGAATAATATAACCCACCTCATCAAAAGCTTTACGCTGTGGGAGTTTGTGAAGGCCCATTGGTTGACGCTGAAGTATTTCTTCAAGCCGAAGGCGACGATCAACTATCCGTTCGAGAAGAACCCGCTGAGCCCGCGTTTCCGCGGCGAACATGCGCTGCGCCGTTATCCAAACGGCGAGGAACGTTGCATCGCGTGCAAGCTGTGCGAAGCGGTGTGCCCGGCGCAGGCGATCACGATCGAGGCCGAGCCGCGCGAGGACGGCTCGCGCCGCACGACGCGCTACGACATCGACATGACCAAATGTATCTATTGCGGCTTCTGCCAGGAAGCATGCCCGGTCGATGCGGTGGTCGAGGGGCCGAACTTTGAATTCGCGACCGAAACGCGCGAAGAACTGCTCTATGACAAGGCCAAGCTGCTCGCCAATGGCGACAAATGGGAACGCGCGATCGCGGCGAATCTTGCCGCCGACGCGCCCTATCGGTAAGGGCGCGCGCACATGATCCAACTCTTTGCCTTTTACCTGTTCGCGACGATCGTCATCGCCTCCGCGGCGATGGTGATTTTCGCGCGCAACCCGGTCCACAGCGTGATGTGGCTGATCCTCGCTTTCTTCAACGCGGCGGGGCTGATGCTGCTCGCGGGCGCCGAATTCATCGCGATGCTGCTCGTCATCGTCTATGTCGGCGCGGTTGCGGTGCTGTTCCTGTTCGTCGTGATGATGCTCGACATCGATTTCGCCGAATTGCGTGCGGGTTTCGTGCGTTACCTGCCGCTCGGCGCGCTCGTCGCGATCATCCTGGCGGCCGAACTGATCTTCGCGGTCGGTGCGTGGAGCGCGGGCGGGGTCGATCTCGCGGCACGCGCTGCACCCGCGGTGACCGACAAGAGCAATATCCAACAGATCGGCGAACTGCTCTACACCCGCTACATCTTCCTGTTCGAGGCGGCGGGTATCGTGCTGCTCGTCGCGATGATCGGCGCGATCGTGCTGACGCATCGCCAGCGTGGCGGCGTGCGCACGCAGAATATCTCGAAGCAGAACCAGCGCCGTCCGCAGGATGCGACGCGACTGGTCGATCCGGGCGTCGGGCAGGGGATGGAATTGTGATGCGGTCTAACGCCCCACATCCGTTTGCATCGAGCGTAGTCGAGATGCGTCTGGCGCAGCGCTTGCATGTCTCGACTTCGCTCGACACGAACGGAACTGAAAAGATCGCGATTGGAGCGGGCGCATGATCTCCGTCGGCCATTATCTCGCCGTTTCGGCGGTGCTGTTCACGCTCGGCGTGCTCGGCATCTTCATCAACCGCAAGAATATCATCGTCATCCTGATGGCGATCGAGCTGATCCTGCTGGCGGTGAACATCAACCTCGTCGCATTCAGCGCGGCGCTGAACGACCTGGTGGGCCAGGTGTTCGCGATGTTCGTGCTGACCGTTGCTGCGGGCGAAGCCGCCATCGGCCTTGCCATTCTCGTCATTTACTTCCGCGGCCGCGGCACCATTGCCGTCGACGATGCCAACCGGATGAAGGGGTAAACCGGTGATTCAGGCGATCGTTTTCCTGCCGCTGCTGGCGGCTATCGTCGCAGGCCTCGGCCAGCGCGTGATCGGCAATGTGCCGGCGAAAATCATCACGACCGGCGCATTGTTCACCAGCTGCGCGCTCAGCTGGCCGATCTTCCTGTCGTTCGTGACCGGGACGGGCGAGGCGGACGTCGTGACGGTGCTGCATTGGGTGTCGTCGGGCGCGCTCCAGTTCAACTGGGAACTGCGCGTCGACACGCTGACCGCGGTGATGCTCGTCGTGATCACGACGGTGTCGGCGCTCGTCCACCTGTATAGCTGGGGCTATATGGAGGAAGACCCGGACCAGCCGCGCTTCTTCGCCTATCTCTCGCTCTTCACCTTCGCGATGCTGATGCTCGTGACCGCGAACAATCTGGTTCAGATGTTCTTCGGCTGGGAAGGCGTCGGCCTCGCATCCTATCTGCTCATCGGTTTCTGGTATAAAAAGCCCAGCGCCAACGCCGCGGCGATCAAGGCGTTCGTCGTCAACCGCGTCGGCGACCTTGGCTTCATGCTCGGCATCTTCGGCACCTTCCTCGTCTTCGGCACCGTCTCGATCCCCGAAATCCTGGCCGCCGCGCCGGGCATGGCGGGCTCGACGATCAGCTTTATGGGGATGCGTCTCGACACGATGACGATCCTCTGCCTGCTGCTATTCATCGGCGCCATGGGTAAATCCGCGCAACTAGGCCTCCACACCTGGCTTCCCGACGCGATGGAAGGCCCGACCCCGGTGTCGGCGCTGATCCACGCGGCGACGATGGTGACCGCGGGGGTCTTCATGGTTTGCCGCCTGTCGCCGATGTTCGAAACCTCGGACGTTGCACAGGGCGTCGTGATGTTCGTCGGCGCCGCGACCTGCTTCTTCGCGGCGACCGTCGCGACGACGCAGTGGGACATCAAGCGCGTCATCGCCTATTCGACCTGTTCGCAGCTCGGTTACATGTTCTTTGCCGCGGGTGCGGGTGCCTATGGCGCCGCGATGTTCCACCTGTTCACGCACGCCTTCTTCAAGGCGTTGCTGTTCCTCGGTGCCGGTTCGGTCATCCACGCGATGCACCACGAGCAGGACATGCGATATTACGGCAATCTCAGGAAATCGATCCCGATCACCTATTGGGCGATGATGCTCGGCACGCTGGCGATCACTGGCGTCGGTATCGCGGGCGTCGCGGGCTTTGCGGGTTTCTACTCAAAGGACGGCATTCTCGAGGCCGCTTTCGCAAGCGGCGGCGGCGGGGTCATCGCTTTCTGGGTCGGCATTTTCGTCGCCTTCCTCACCAGCTTCTATTCGTGGCGGCTTGTGTTCCTGACTTTCTATGGCAAGCCGCGCTGGGAACAGAGCGAGCATATCCAGCACGCGGTGCATGACGATCACGGCCACGGGCATGACGATCATGCCCATGCGGATCATAATCACGACGCGCATAGCGACGGCACCGCGGGCTATCACCCGCACGAAAGCCCGCTTTCGATGCTTATCCCGTTGATCGTCCTGTCGATCGGCGCCGTGTTCGCGGGCATCGCCTTCCACCACCCGTTCATCTATCCCGAAGAGGGGATGGCGTTCTGGAACGGCAGCCTCGCGTTCGACGAGCATCTGATGCACGCCGCGCACGAAGTGCCTTTGTGGGTAAAATGGACGCCGTTCACGGTGATGGCGATCGGGCTATTTCTCGCGTGGAACAGCTATATCCGCAACACGACGTTGCCGGCGCGTTTCGTGGCGCAGTTCAAGCTGCTCCACCAGTTCCTGTACAACAAATGGTATTTCGACGAGCTCTACAACATCCTCTTCGTGAAGCCCGCCTTCGCGATCGGCCGCTTCTTCTGGAAGCGCGGGGATGAAGGCACCATCGACCGCTTCGGTCCCGATGGCGCCGCCGCGCTCGTCGCTGGGGGGACCCGTCTCGCGGTCCGGCTGCAATCGGGTTATGTTTATGGATATGCGTTTGTGATGCTGCTCGGTCTTGTCGGCCTCGCCAGCTGGGCCATGGTGAATTTCCTGTGAGCGGCTTTCCGATCCTTTCGCTGATGCTGGCGGTTCCGCTTGTCGGCGCCATCATCTGCCTGTTTGTTGGCGACAAGATGTCGCGCTTCGTCGCGCTCGGCGCGACGCTTGCGACCTTCGTCCTCGGCTGCATCCTGTGGGCCAATTTCGATATCGGCGGCGCACAGTGGCAGTTCACCGAACGCGCCGACCTGTTCGGACGTTTCCAGTGGGCGCTCGGCATCGACGGCATGGCGCTGATGCTCATCATGCTCAGCGTCTTCCTGATGCCGCTCTGCATCCTCGCCAGCTGGGACGCGATCAAGCAACGTGTCGGCCTCTACATGGCGATGTTCCTGATCATGGAAGTCGTCATGATCGGCGTCTTCATGGCGCAGGATCTGCTGCTCTTTTACATCTTCTTCGAAGCCGGCCTGATCCCGATGTATTTCATCATCGGTATCTGGGGCGGTGCGAACCGCAAATATGCGGCGTTCAAATTCTTCCTCTACACGCTGCTCGGATCGGTGCTGATGCTGATCGCGATGATCGCGATGATCGGCGAAGCGGGGACGACCTACATTCCGACGCTGCTGAACTATGATTTCCCGGTTCAGATGCAGACGTGGCTCTGGCTTGCCTTCTTCGCCAGCCTTGCGGTCAAGATGCCGATGTGGCCCGTCCACACATGGCTGCCCGACGCGCACGTCCAGGCGCCGACCGCAGGTTCGATGATCCTTGCCGGCGTGCTGCTGAAACTCGGCGCCTATGGCTTCATCCGCTTTATGATGCCGATGTTCCCCGATGCATCGGCGCAGCTGATGTGGATCGTCTTTGCGCTGTCGATGATCGCCGTGGTCTACACCAGCCTCGTCGCGCTGGTGCAGAGCGATATGAAAAAGCTGATCGCTTATTCCTCGGTCGCGCATATGGCGATCGTCACCGCGGGCCTGTTCGCGTTCAACCAGCAGGGCATCGAAGGCGCGCTGATCATCATGCTCAGCCATGGTGTCGTCTCGGCCGCTCTGTTCTTCTGCGTCGGCGTGATCTACGACCGGCTCCACACGCGCGAGATCGACCGTTACGGCGGCCTTGCGGTCAACATGCCGGCCTATGCGCTGTTCTTCATGCTATTCACCATGGCGTCGATCGGCTTGCCGGGGACCAGCGGCTTCGTCGGTGAGTTCCTGAGCCTGCTCGGCATTTACGAAGCATCGAGCTGGGTTGCTTTCGTGTGCACCACCGGGATCATCCTGGGTGCCGCCTATATGCTCTATCTTTACCGCCGCGTCGTGTTCGGCGAATTGACCAAGGACGATGTGAAGGCGATGCCCGACCTCAACGCGCGCGAATGGACGATCATGGTGCCGCTGGCCGCCGTGGCGCTGTGGATGGGCGTCTATCCCGAAAGCTTCCTCGCGCCGATGCGCGGCGATGTGACGACGGTTGTCGCGCGGCTCGCCCCGGCAAAGCCCGCGGGTGACGCGCATCTTGCCGCCGGCAAGCCGAAACCCGCGGCTGCACATGGCGAAACCGCCCACGGATCGAGCCATGCGGGAGGCGTCCAATGACCGGCGACCTGGTGCTCATCTGGCCCGAACTGATCCTGACGATCGGCGGGCTGATCACGTTGATGCTCGGCACCTTTCTTGGCGACCGTCAAATCGGACTCTACCAGCTCAGCGCGTTGCTGACACTCGCGGCTGCCGCGGCCGCCGTCGTTGCCCTGTTCGGTATCGAAACGACGGTCTTTTCGGGCACGCTGTCGGTCGACAGCTTCGGCGGCTTCGCAAAGCTCTTGATCTATGCCGCGAGCTTCATCTGCATCCTCATCGCGCCGCGGTTCTTCGGCGGCGGGATGCGTGCCGAATATCCGGTGCTGATCTTGTTTGCCGCGCTTGGCATGGGGATCATGGCGTCGTCGCGCGACCTGATGACGCTCTATGTCGGGCTCGAACTCAACAGTCTTGCTGCCTATGTGCTCGCCAGCTTCATGCGCACCGACGAGCGTTCGACCGAGGCGGGCCTTAAGTATTTCGTCCTCGGCGCGCTGGCTTCGGGCATGCTGCTCTATGGCATCTCGCTGCTCTACGGCTTTACCGGGACTACCGATTTCGCCGGGATCGCAAAAGTGATGGGCGGCGAAATCAACATAGGGCTGATCTTTGGCATCGTGTTCGTGCTCGCGGGCCTTGGTTTCAAGGTCAGCGCCGTGCCGTTCCACATGTGGACCCCCGACGTTTATGAAGGCGCGCCGACCCCGGTGACGACCTTCTTCGCCAGCGCCCCCAAGGTGGCGGCGATGGCACTGATGACGCGCGTCGTGATCGACGCGATGGGGCCGGCGGTCGGTGCCTGGCAACAGATCATCATCTTCCTCGCGCTCGCGTCGATCATCCTCGGCGCCGTCGGCGCCATCGGTCAGAAGAATATCAAGCGCCTGCTGGCCTATTCGTCGATCAACAACGTTGGCTTCATGCTGATCGGCCTCGCTGCGGGGACGCAGCAGGGGGTTGAGGGTGTCCTGACCTATCTGCTCGTCTATGTCGTCACGACACTCGGCGCCTTTCTCGTGGTGCTCCAGCTGCGCGATGCCGATGGTAATGCGATCGAGAGCATCCCGGCGCTCGCCGGCCTGTCGCAGCGCCGCCCCGGGCTGGCCGCAGCGATGGCGGTATTCATGTTCAGCCTCGCCGGCATTCCGCCGCTCTTCGGTTTCTGGCCGAAATATCTGGTGTTCGAGGCCGCAGTGAATGCGAACCTTGTGCCGCTGGCGGTTGCGGGCATCGTCGCCTCGGTGATCGGCGCCTTCTATTATATCGCGATCATCAAGATGATGTATTTCGATGACAAGTCGGACACCGAAATCCCGGCGGGCGGCGGCGTAATCGTCGAGGATGCCGTGATTACCGCCAGCGCGCTGTGGCTGTCGGTCATCGGCTATCTGTTCATTCCCGTGCTGGCGGTCGTTACGGCCAGCGCCGCTGCGGTGCTGTTCTGATACCGCCCATCGAGCGGATCGCGCAGACAGGTTCGACAAACGCCGACCTGCTGGCGCGGCTGGCAGGCGGCGAGCATGTCGGCGAGGGGCATTGGCTGATCGCCGACCGGCAGACTGCCGGGCGGGGCCGCCTTGGCCGCGGATGGAATGACGGGCAGGGCAATTTCATGGGCTCGACGGTCGTCCACCTGACCGTCGGCGATCCTTCGGCTGCGACGCTCGCGCTGGTCGCGGGCGTTGCGCTTGCGAAGACCGTGTCCGCGCTTGCGCCGAACGTCGGCGCGCAGCTTAAATGGCCCAACGACCTGCTGATCGACGGCGCGAAATGCGCGGGCATATTGATGGAACGCACCGGCAATTCGGTTGTGATCGGCATCGGGGTGAACCTCGTCGCCGCGCCCGATCTGCCTGATCGTCCGACCGCGACCCTGGCCGGCAAAGGCGCCACACTCGACCGCGACCATTTTGCCAATGCGCTCGGTATCGCGATGATCGACGCGCTGTGGACCTGGCGGCACGAGGGTGTGGCGAGCATCGTCCGGGCGTGGCTGCCACAGGCGCATCCCGTCGGGACGCCGCTGCGCGTGTCGGAGCAGGGCATCGATGGCTTTTTCGACGGGCTTGCCCAGGATGGCGCGCTGCGCTTGCGCCGGAGCGGCGGCGAGACCATGCTGGTCCATGCCGGAGACGTCGAGTTGCGCCGCCCGGTCGAGGAGAGGGAATAGATGCTGCTCGCGATCGATGTCGGCAATACCAACGCAAAATTCGCGCTGTTCCGGGGAACCGAACTGCTCGCGCGCTGGCGTATTGCGACCGACGACCGGCGCACGGCCGACGAATATATGGTGTGGCTCGACCAGCTGATGCGGATCGAGGGGCACGACCGCGCTCACGTCGACGCGGTGATCATCTCGACCGTCGTGCCGCGCGCGCTCCACAACCTCCAGCTTCTTGCGGTCAAATATTTCGGCGTCGACGCGCTGGTGGCAGGCCGCGAACCTGTGACTTGGGGCATCGCGCTCAAGGTCGATGAGCCGCAATCGGTGGGCGCCGACCGCGCCGTGAATGCAATTTCGGCGCAAGCGGTGGAGCCGGGCAAGGATAAGCTTGTCATCAGCTTTGGCACCGCAACGACGCTCGACCATATCGGCCCCGACGGCGCTTACCTTGGCGGCATCATCGCGCCGGGGGTCAATCTCTCACTCGAAGCGCTGGTCGCCGCCGCCGCCAAGCTGCCGCGCATCGCGATCGAGGCGCCTGCGACCGCCAGCGTCATCGGTCGCACCACCGAAAGCCAGATGCTGATCGGCGTCTATTGGGGCTATGTCTCGATGATGGAAGGTCTGATGGCGCGGATGAAGGCCGAGATAGGCAAGCCGCTCACCGTCATCGCGACCGGCGGCCTTGCGACCCTTTTTCAGGAACAGGCGCACCTGTTCGACCGCATCGAACCCGACCTGACGCTGAACGGGCTGATGCACCTCTATAACCAACGGAACCAAACAATATGACGACTCCGAACAAGGAGCTGCTCTTCCTCGCATTGGGCGGATCGGGCGAGATCGGCATGAACGCCAATCTTTATGGCTGCGACGGCAAATGGATCATGCTCGACCTGGGCGTGACCTTTGGCAGCCACGATTATCCCGGCATCGACATTGTGATGCCCGACCTTGAATTTATCGAGGATCGCAAGAAGGACCTGCTGGGCATCGTGCTGACGCACGGGCACGAAGACCATATCGGTGCGCTGCCCTATCTCGCCGCCGACCTTGGGGTTCCGCTCTATGCCAATCGTTTCACCGCGGGGCTGATCGCGCACAAGCTGGCCGAGGAGGGGCTGGAGAATGCGGTCACGCTCAAGACGGTCGACATCGACGATAATTTCCAGCTTGGGCCCTTCGGCATCCGCCTGATCCCGCTTGCGCATTCGATCCTTGAGATGAGTGCAGTGGTGATCGACACGCCCTATGGCCGCGTCTTTCACACCGGCGACTGGAAGCTCGACGAGGAGCCGATCCTTGGGCAGCCCGCGACCGCCGCGGCGCTGACCGCGGTCGGCGACGAGGGCATCGACGTCCTTGTCTGCGATTCGACCAACGCCTTCAATCCCGAAGCTTCGGGAAGCGAAGGGGGGCTTCGCGCCGGGCTGGAACAAGCGGTTGGCGCGGCCAAGGGCAGGGTGGTCGTCACGACCTTTGCATCGAATGCGGCGCGGCTTGCCACATTGGGGGCCGTCGCCAAGGCGACGGGACGCACGCTCTGCGTCGCCGGGCGCTCGCTCGACCGCATTCTGGGCGTTGCGCGTTCGGTCGGCTACCTCAAGGATTTCCCGCCTACGGTCGATTTCGACGAGGCGATGCGCCTGCCGCGCGACAAGGTGATGGTAATTGCGACCGGCGGGCAGGGCGAACCGCGCGCCGCGCTCGCGCGCATGGCGGCCGACGGCCACCAGATCAAGCTGGAGGCGGGCGACACCGTCGTTTTTTCGTCGAAACAGATTCCCGGCAACGAGGTCGCGATCGGGCGGATCATGAACCAGCTCGCCGCGAAGGACGTGCTGACGGTCACCGAAAAACAGGCGCATATCCACGTCAGCGGTCATCCGGGACAGCCCGAACTGGCGGCGCTTTATGGCTGGCTGCGGCCAAAGCTCGTCCTGCCGGTGCATGGCGAAATCCGTCATATGCACGAACAGGCGCGCTTCGCCCTCGAAAAGGGCGTCCCTGATGCGCTGGTGCAGGAAAATGGCGACCTGGTGCGGCTTGCGCCCGGTGCAGCCAGGATCGTCGAG
>Ga0155548_115_pt4 | contig 20322 bp, 17 predicted proteins | sample RifCSPhighO2_12_FD_107205 | JGI IMG/M metagenome (GOLD analysis project Ga0155548, IMG submission 107205) | Sphingopyxis sp. RIFCSPHIGHO2_12_FULL_65_19
CGGAATAAGCGTTGCCGGTCTTGGCGATGATGAAGCTGGCGATCAGCGGCAGGAAACCCCCGAAATATCCCGTGCCCAGATGATAGGGGATCGACAGCGACGAATAGCGGACGTGCGGCGGGAACATTTCGGACAGCAGCGCCGCGACCGGGCCATAGGTAAAGCCCGACAATGCGCTGAGACCGAGCAGCGCCAGGAAGATGATCGCGATGCTGCCGACCCCGGGAACCTGCTTCGCAAAATCATAGCCCATCGCCTCGAGCGCGGGTTGCAGCAGCGCAGGATCTTCGCTGGCGACCTCGCGGTTGCCGATGCGAATCTGGACGCTGTCAAAGCCGCTGTCGGTCTGGACGACGGTGTAAGGCACGCCGAGCTTCGTCAATTCGCCCAAGGTGCGCCCGCAGGCCGTCGCCTGACCCTGCGCAAACGGGTCGAAACTGCACTGCGACCCGGTGACGGTCACGGGCGCGCGTTCGGCCGCTGCGGTCAGCGCCGGGTTGCCGACGCTGCCCATCCACCAGAACAGCGGGAAAAGCAGCACAAGCGTCGCGGCATAGCCCCAGACAATCGGTTTTTTGCGCCCGATGCGATCGGACAGCCGACCCGCCCAGATGAAAAATATCATACCGACCGCGGCGGCACAGCCGACGATGATCTCGGCGGCGGTATCCTCGACCTTCATCGGCCCTTTCAGGAAGGACAGGCCAGAGAACATCGCGGTATACCAGATCACCGTCAGGCCCGCGGCGATACCGAACAGCGCGATGAAGATGCGGCGCGGGTTGCCGGGATAGGTGAAACTTTCCTTCAGCGGGTTCTTCGCCAATTCGCCTTCGGCCTTCATCGCCTGAAAAACCGGGCTTTCAGACAGTTTCAGCCGCATCCACAGCGAAATCGCGAGCAGGATGATCGACAGCAGGAAGGGCACGCGCCAGCCCCAGCTTTCCCATATGGCATCCGGCATCAATGCCTTGCACCCGAGCACGACGATCAGGCTGAGTACGAAGCCGCCGACGACGCTCGCCTGGATGAAGCTGGTATAAAAGCCGCGCTTTCCGGGCGGCGAATGTTCGGCGACATAGACGGCGGCGCCGCCATATTCTCCGCCCAGCGCGAGCCCCTGGAGCACGCGCAGAAGAATGACGATGATCGGCGCGGCGATGCCGATTGTAGCCGCCGACGGGATCAGCCCGACGCCGGCGGTGGCGACACCCATCAGGGTGACGGTGACCAGGAAGGTATATTTGCGCCCCAGCCGGTCGCCCAGAAAGCCGAACAACACCGCGCCCAGCGGACGAAAGCCGAAACCGACCGCGAAACCCGCCCAGACGAGCAGGATTTCGAGCGTCGCATTGTCGCTGGGAAAAAACGCCTTGCCGATGATCGCCGCGAGTGTGCCGTAGATGAAGAAATCATACCATTCAAACACCGTCCCCGCCGACGATGCGGCGATGACCATGCGGATATCCTTCGCGGTCGGCTCGTAAACGGCGCCGGGTCCGGCGGCGACACTGTCGGTCATAGACTCTCCCCCACCCCATCGCGTTCTGACGGGGCTTTGACCCATCTCTACCGGGCAGGCTCCGCCGCGCAAGCCTTCTTGGCGTAACGTCAATCCGGTGGCAGGATGCGCCCATGCAGTTCATCGACCTTTCGATCCCGATCACCAACGACGTCGTGTCCGACCCGCCGGTGATGCGCCCCAACATCACCTACATGACCCATGAGAATACATGGGAGCAGATCGCGATGTTCTTTCCCGGGCTGACCCGCGACGATCTGCCCGACGGCGAAGGCTGGGCGGTCGAGATGCTGTCGTTGAGCACGCACAACGGCACGCACATGGATGCGCCGTGGCATTATCATTCGACGACCGACAGCGGCGCCTCGCCCGCGCCTTCGATCGACGAGGCACCGCTCGACCTCTTCTTTCGCCCCGGCGTGAAGCTCGATTTTTCGGATCGTCCGCACGGCCATGTCGTCAGCGGCGCCGAGGTCGAAGCCGAGCTGGTACGGATCGACCACGATCTCCAGCCGCTCGACATCGTGCTCGTCCAGTCGGGCGCGATCTATGGCACCGACAATTTCACCGATCAGGGCTGCGGCATGGGCGCCGAGGCGACGCTATATTTAACGGAGCGCGGCGTGCAGGTCGTTGGCACCGATGCGTGGAGTTGGGACGCGCCGTTCAGCCACACGGCAAAGCGATGGGCCGAAACGCGCGATCCGTCGATCATCTGGGAAGGCCACAAGGCCGGGCGGATCAAACCCTATTACCAGATCGAAAAGCTCACCAATTTGGCCGCGATCCCCGCGACGGGTTTCACCTTCAGCTGTTTTCCGGTGAAGATCGAACGCGCGAGCGCGGGGTGGATACGGGCGGTGGCGCTGGTGGGCTAAAGGTTCGTCGTCGCCAGCATCCAGAGCGTCCAACCGGCCAGTACCAGCAACGCGCCAAAGGTAGCGAGGACGCCGATCTGCCGTCCGAGCGGCGCCTTGCCGGGCTCCGAGGGTGTGTACAGCCCGATCACATGCGCGACGCGACCGATGAGGAAGACCGCGCCGATGATCATCAGTCCCATATGGTTGGCGCGGGCGGTTTCGAGCAGCCCCAGCAGGATGATCGTGATCGGCGCATATTCGGCGAGATTGCCGTGCGCGCGGCTGGCGCTGATCAGCTTGGCGTCGCCGTGATCGCCGAACGCTGCCTTTACGCGCAGTCGCTGGCGCACGGTGTCGATCGCGGTGACGAGCAATAGCAGTGCACAAACGGCCGCCACAAATGCAGTTACCGGTAAAGTCATGATCTCTCTCCCCCTGCGTCCGTCGGGGAGACTAGCCGCGATGCGCGGCGCGGGGAAGGTCAGAAGAGACGCGACCCGTTTGGCACAAGACGGTCGGGCGCGAAGAGTATGACCGCACCCTCATCATCGGCAAAACCGAGCGTCAGCACTTCGGACATATATTTGCCGATCTGGCGCGGCGGGAAGTTGACGACCGCGGCGACCTGCCGCCCCGGCAAATCTTCGAGCGTGTAGCGGTCGACGATCTGCGCGCTGCTCTTCTTCATCCCGATCGCGGGGCCGAAGTCGATCTTCAGCTTGAAGGCGGGCTTGCGGGCTTCCGGAAATGGCTCGGCCTCGACGATCGTGCCGATGCGGATGTCGACGCGGAGGAAATCGTCGAAGGTGATGGGGGCGGACGCCGGGGCGTCGGTGTCGTGATTCAGGTGCATTTCTTGGGTCCGTCATAGCGAGCGAAGCGAAGCAATGTCCAGCTATCGCCCTGTATAACCGATGGCTGGAGATTGCTTCGTCGCTTCGCTCCTCGCAATGACGAAGATCATTCCATCTCCAGAATCACCGCATCGACCGCCAGGCTGTCGCCCTGCGCCGCATTGACCGTCTTTACCACGCCCGCTTTCTCGGCGCGCAGGATATTCTCCATCTTCATCGCCTCGACCGTCGCGAGCGGCTGACCGGCCTCGACCTTGTCGCCTTCGCCGACGTGCAGCGTGACGAGCAGGCCCGGCATTGGGCAGATCAAGAATTTCGACAGGTCGGGCGGGATCTTTTCGATCATATGCTGGGTCAGCGGCGCAACGTGCCAGGGCAGCACGCGCACATCGTGAATGCGGCCGCGCGTCGTCATGCGCCAGCCGGTGCGCGTCTTCGCGACTTTCACCGCCAGTTCGGTCTCGTCGATCTCGGCCACGACAAGCCGGTCGCCCGGCGTATATTCGAGCGCGATGTCGATCGCCTCGCCGTCGACCTTGATATGCTTGTGGCCGAGTTTGACCTTGTGCGCGGTGCCCCCCACGGTCACCTGCCATTTGGCGGGCGGGTCGAGCCGGTCGCCGAGTTGGCCGTCGGTGCGCCGCGCACGGTCGGCCTCGGCGCTCGCCATGAAGCCCGCGATCGCGGCGAGCGCGCGGATCACATCGTCGCCCGCATCGGCGCCGTGGAACCCCTCGGGATATTCCTCGGCGATGAAGCCGGTCGTCAATTCGCCCGAACGAAAGCGCGGGTGCTGCATGATTGCCGAGACGAAATCGATATTATGGCCGAGCCCCTCGATCTCGAAGCGGTCGAGCGCCGCGACCTGCAAATCGGCGGCTTCGTCGCGCGTTTCGCCCCACGTTACCAGCTTGGCGATCATCGGGTCGTAAAAGATCGATACCTCGCCGCCCTCTTCCACGCCCGCATCGACGCGCACACCATCGACGCCGCGCGCGTCGCCTTCCCACGCCGGAACCGGCGTCCTGTAGCGCACCAAGCGGCCCGTGGACGGCAGGAACCCGCGATAGGGATCTTCGGCATAGACGCGGTTCTCGATCGCCCAGCCGTCGATCTTGATGTCGTCCTGCGTCATTTCGAGCTTCTCGCCCGCCGCGACGCGGATCATCTGCTCGACCAGGTCGATGCCGGTGATCGCCTCGGTCACCGGATGCTCGACCTGCAGCCGCGTGTTCATTTCGAGAAAGTAGAAGCTCTCGCCCGTCGGGTCGGCGCCCGACACGATCAGTTCGACCGTGCCCGCGCTGTAATAGCCGACCGCGCGCGCCAGCGCGACGCATTGCTCGCCCATCGCCTTGCGCATCTTTTCGGTGACGAACGGCGACGGCGCTTCTTCGACCACCTTCTGGTGGCGGCGCTGGATGCTGCACTCACGCTCGTTCAAATAGAGGATATTGCCGTGCTGGTCGCCGAGGATCTGGATCTCGATGTGGCGCGGATTGAGGATGAATTTCTCGATGAACACGCGGTCGTCGCCGAAGCTGTTCAGCCCCTCGCGCTTGGTTGCCTCAAAGCCTTCGCGGACGTCCTTTTCGTCATAGGCCAGCCGCATGCCCTTGCCGCCACCGCCGGCGGACGCCTTCATCATCACCGGATAGCCGATCTCGTTCGAGATGCGCACCGCATGTTCGGTATCATCGATCTCGCCGACGAAGCCGGGAACGACGTTGACCCCCGCTTCCTTCGCGAGCTTCTTCGATTCAATCTTGTCGCCCATCGCGGCGATGGCGTTCACCGGCGGGCCGATGAAGGCGATATTTTCCTTGGCCAGTGCCTCGGCGAAGCTGGTGCGTTCGGACAGGAAACCATAGCCCGGATGCACCGCCTCGGCGCCGGTCGCCTTGCACGCGGCGATGATCTTGTCGGCGACCAGATAGGATTCGGACGCGGGCGACGGCCCGATGTGCACCGCCTCGTCCGCCATCTGCACAAAGGGTGCGCGGGCGTCGGCGTCCGAATAGACGGCGACGGTCGCGATGCCCATGCGCCGCGCGGTCTTGATGACGCGGCAGGCGATTTCACCGCGGTTGGCGATCAGGATTTTCTTGAACATCAATTTTCCCTTTGCGATTGCATTGGAAGGCGATCGGCATCGCTTACGAGGGCGTCTAGCCGACGAAACGTCGCTGCGCTTACACTTCGTTGACCCGCCCAAGTTTCCGGAAGAGACATCCTCACCGGCTCTTCCGGGCCGTTGTAGATCACTTCACCAAAGCACTCGTCGTAGTTGAAATGGAAAAAGAGCAGATGGTCCGCCTTGGTTTCGACCAATCTGAAGGCTGCACCTCGCGCTGTACCGCTCGCTTTCACCTGCACGGAACGACCGTCGACCGCATATCCGTCCACGCCTTCGTTGCTCCGTCCAGTAAGCTTAAGTCCGTACAGTTCAGCCGCAACGGCCTCGCCCAAATCGCCGACCAGATTTCCATCAAAGGTGAAGTGCAAATCGACGTCGGAGAAATGATCTTTCAGTTCATTTCTTGCCGCGACTAGTTTGCGCACTGACGGTGGAAGTTCGAACCTCACTCCGCCGCTTCCATCTGCGCGCTTTGCCGCATCGGCTCTTCGCTCTCCATCGGCCGCAGCCCCAGCTTGGCGAACAGCGCCGCATCCTTGCTGTCGCCCGCGTTCGCCGTCGTCAGCAGCTTGTCGCCGGTGAAGATGCTGTTCGCGCCCGCCATGAAGCAGAGCGCCTGCGTCGCTTCCGACATGCTCTCGCGCCCCGCGCTCAACCGCACCATGCTCCGCGGCATGGTGATGCGCGCGACCGCGATCGTGCGGACGAACTCGATGTCGTCGATCTTGGCGAGCGGGGTGTCGGCCAGCATGTCGCCGAGCACGGTCCCCTTCACCGGCACCAGTGCGTTGATCGGCACGCTGCCCGGATGTTCGGGCAGGGTCGCGAGCGCGTGGATGAAGCCGACGCGGTCGGCGCGGGTCTCACCCATGCCGACGATGCCGCCGCTGCACACATTGATCCCGGCGCTGCGCACTTCCTCGAGCGTATCGAGCCGCTCCTGAAAGCTGCGCGTCGTGATGACATTGCCATAATTTTCCGGCGAGGTGTCGATGTTATGGTTGTAATAATCGAGCCCCGCGACCGCCAATGTCTGCGCCTGCTCCTTGCTGAGCATCCCCAATGTCATGCAGGTTTCCATGCCCATCGCGCGCACGCCCTCGACCATCTCGACGATCGCGGGCATGTCGCGGTCCTTGGGGTTGCGCCACGCGGCGCCCATGCAGAAGCGCTTCGATCCCGAATCCTTCGCCTGCGCCGCCGCCTGCAGCACCGCGCGCACGTCCATCAGCTTGGTGGCTTTCAGCCCGCTGTCGGCGCTTTTGGACTGCGAGCAATAGCCGCAATCCTCGACGCAGCCGCCGGTCTTGATGCTGAGCAGGGTGCAAAGCTGGATTTCGCCGCGCGCATGGTGACGGCGGTGGACGCTCTGCGCCTCCCACATCAGCTCGTCGAACGGCAGGTCGAACAGGGCGGCGATTTCGTCGCGGGTCCAGTCGCGGCGACACTCGTCGCCGCGCCCCTGCGAAGGCAGGGGCCCATCTCCTGCGCGTGCATCGAACGCTGCGCCATTTTGAGAGACTTGGTGATGGGCCCCTGCCTTCGCAGGGGCACGGTCGGTATTATAATTCACGCAGCTTCTCCAATCGGCGGCATATTATGCCCCAGCAAACGCAGCACATCGGCGGCGCATTCCACGACGTTCGAGCCGGGGCCATAAATCCCCTGCACCCCCGCGTCGCGCAGATATTGATAATCCTGCGGCGGGATGACGCCGCCCGCGATCACCTTCACATCGCCGCGCCCCGCTTCTTTCAGCTTGGCGATCAGTTCGGGGATCAGTGTCTTGTGCCCCGCCGCGAGGCTGGAGGCGCCGACGACATCCACTTCGTTTTCCAGCGCCAACACCACCGTTTCCTCAGGCGTCTGAAACAGCGGCCCCGACACGACGTCGAAACCCATGTCGCCGAAGGCCGAGGCGATCACATTGGCGCCGCGGTCGTGACCGTCCTGCCCCATCTTGGCGACGAGCAATTTGGGTTTGCGCCCCATGCGGCGTTCGACCGCCTTCACGCCTTCGAGCACCTGGCTCCAGCGGTCGTCGCCCTCATAGGGCGCGGCATAGACGCCCTTCACCGGCGTCGGCTGCGTCGCATAGCGCTGGAAACTTTCCTCCATCGCCGACGAAATTTCGCCGAGCGTCGCGCGCGCGCGCGCGGCTTCGACCGCGTGCGCGAGCAGATTATTCTCGATCGACTGCTCACCCGCCGCGGCATCACGCAGCGCCTTCAGCGCCGCTTGACACGCCGCCTCGTCGCGGTGCGCCTTCATCTTGTTGATCCGTGCGATCTGGCCTTCGCGGACCTTGGCGTTATCGACCTCGAGCGTTTCGAGCAGGTCCTCATCCTTCAGGCGATATTTGTTCACCCCGACGATCACATCGTCGCCGCGGTCGACGCGCGCCTGCCGCGCAGCAGCAGCCGTCTCGATCATCGCCTTGGGCCAGCCGGCGGCGACGGCCTTCGCCATGCCGCCTTCCTTTTCGACGCGCTCGATGATCTCCCACGCCTTGTCGACGAGTTCCTGCGTCAGCGCCTCGACATAATAGGAGCCGCCGAGCGGATCGACGACCTTGGTCATCCCGGTCTCTTCCTGGATGACGATCTGCGTATTGCGCGCGATGCGGGCGGAGAAATCGGTCGGCAGCGCAATCGCTTCATCAAGCGCGTTGGTGTGCAGCGACTGGGTGCCGCCGAGCATCGCCGCCATCGCCTCGATCGTCGTGCGCATCACATTGTTGTACGGATCCTGCTCGGTCAGCGACACGCCCGACGTCTGGCAGTGCGTGCGCAGCATCTTCGACCGCTCGTCCTTGGCGCCAAGGTTGGTCATCACGCGGTGCCACAGCACGCGCGCGGCGCGCAGCTTCGCTATCTCCATGAAGAAGTTCATGCCGATCGCAAAGAAGAAGCTGAGACGTCCGGCGAACTTGTCGATGTCGAGACCGCTGGCAACGCCGTAGCGCACATATTCGGCGCCATCCGCAATCGTGAAGGCCAGTTCCTGCACCTGCGTCGCGCCGGCTTCCTGCATATGATAGCCCGAAATCGAGATGCTGTTGAACTTCGGCATCTCGCGGCTGGTGTAGCCGAAGATATCGCTGATGATCCGCATCGAGGGTTCGGGCGGGTAGATATAGGTGTTGCGGACCATGAACTCCTTGAGGATGTCGTTCTGGATCGTGCCGTCGAGCAATTTGCGATCGACCCCCTGCTCCTCGCCTGCGACGATGAAAAAGGCGAGGATCGGGATCACCGCGCCGTTCATCGTCATGCTGACCGACATCTGGTCGAGCGGGATGCCGTCGAACAGGATCTTCATATCCTCGACGCTGTCGATCGCGACCCCGGCCTTGCCGACGTCGCCGACGACGCGCGGATGGTCGCTGTCATAGCCGCGGTGGGTGGCGAGGTCGAAGGCGACCGACAGCCCCTTCTGACCCGCGGCGAGGTTACGGCGATAGAAGGCGTTCGATTCCTCGGCGGTCGAAAAGCCCGCATATTGACGGATCGTCCACGGCCGCCCCGCATACATCGATGCGCGGACACCGCGCGTGAAGGGTGCGAAACCGGGCAGGCCGGGGTCGGTGGTGACGTCCTCGGCCGTGTAGAGCGGCTTGACGGCGATCCCCTCGGGCGTGTGCCAGGTGAGGTCTTTGCCTTTGACTTCCTTGGCGGCGGCAGCGGCCCATTGATCGAGGGTTCGTTTGTCGGTCATATGCAGTCTCTAATCCCAAACCCCCTCTCCCCTTGCGGGAGAGGGATGCGAAGACTTGGCGAGTCCCGAGCTTGTCGAGGGGGCCGCCTAGTCGTAGCTGGGAGAGGGGTCGCGAGCCGCAGGCTCGCCAACCAACCCCTCTCCAAGTTCCGGTAGGGGACAAGTCCCCAACCTCCACTTTCCTCCCCCGCAAGGGGGGAGGAGCAATTAATGCGCCCCCTTCGGCGTCTCCATAATCTCGGTGAGCACCCCGCCCATATCCTTGGGATGCAGGAAGAAAATCAGCGTCCCATGCGCCCCGATCCGCGGTTCCCCCAGCACCCGCTTGCCCAGCGCCTCGAACGCCGCCTTGGCAACATGAATATCGGGCACTTCGTAACAGACATGATGCTGCCCCCCCGCCGGGTTCTTCTCCAGAAACCCCGCGATCGAAGTGTTGCCGGGCAGCGGCTCGACCAGCTCGATCTGCGTCCCGTTCAGCGCCCCTTCGGCTCCCGGCGTATCGACAAAACACACCTTCACCCCCTGCTCGGGCAGGTCGAAGGGTTCATGGATCTTCGTCGCGCCCATCACGTCGCGGTAGAAGACGATGCTGTCGGCGATCGACGGCGTCGCAACGCCGATGTGGTTGAGGCGGCCTAGTTTCACATCAAAACTCCAAATATCTGAAGGGCGATTGAAGCGACGAACATTAATGCAAAAAACCAAACCAGGACCGCCATCACCCTCTGCCACACTACGGCCGCCCGAAACCCTTTGTCAGCGCGGCGCCAAGGTCGAGGGCGCCGCATCTCGACCCATTCTTCGGGAATCTCGCCCTGATCGTGCCAAGTGGCGGCCTGTCGCCAAAACCATAGCCCAAGGAGCGATAAGGCAATTGCTGAAGCGGCTTTGACTGCAATCATTAGCATGGGTCACAGCGGAATATTGTCATGCTTCTTCCACGGGTTCTCCAGCTGCTTATTTCGCAGCTTCCGCAGCCCCAACGCGATGCGCTTCCGCGTATTATGCGGGTGAATAACCTCGTCGATATACCCCCGCGACGCCGCGACGAACGGGTTCGCAAAGCGGTCCTCATATTCCTTCGTCCGCTGCGCGATCTTTTCGGGGTCGCCGATGTCGCTGCGGAAGATGATCTCGACCGCGCCCTTCGCCCCCATTACCGCGATCTCGGCGGTCGGCCAGGCATAGTTCAAATCGCCGCGCAGGTGCTTTGACGCCATCACGTCATACGCGCCGCCATAGGCCTTACGCGTGATCACCGTGATCTTGGGCACCGTCGCCTCGGCATAAGCGAAGAGCAGCTTGGCGCCATGCTTGATGATGCCATTATATTCTTGGCTCGTGCCAGGCAGGAAGCCGGGGACGTCGACGAAGGTGATGATCGGAATCTCGAACGCATCGCAGAAACGCACGAAGCGCGCCGCCTTCTTCGACGAATTGATGTCGAGCACCCCCGCCAGCACCAGCGGCTGGTTGGCGACGATGCCGATCGTGCGCCCCTCGATCCGCCCGAAACCGCAGATGATGTTGCCCGCATGCGCCGGCTGCACCTCGAAAAAATCGCCTTCGTCGACCGTTTTGCGGATCAGCTCGTGCATGTCATACGGCTGGTTCGCATTGGGCGGGATCAGCGTGTCGAGGCTGGGTTCGGCGCGGTCGAACGGATCGCTCGTCGGGCGCACCGGCACCCCGCTGCGGTTGTTTTCGGGGAGATAGTCGAAGAAATCGCGCGCCGCGAGCAGCGCCTCGATATCATTCTCGAACGCCAGGTCGGCGACCGAGCTTTTCGTCGTATGCGTGATCGCGCCGCCCAGTTCCTCCTGCGTCACCACCTCGTTGGTCACTGTCTTGACCACATCGGGGCCGGTGACGAACATATAGCTCGAATCCTTCACCATGAAGATGAAGTCGGTCATCGCCGGGCTGTAAACCGCCCCGCCCGCGCACGGACCCATGATCAGGCTGATCTGCGGCACCACGCCCGACGCTAGCACGTTGCGCTGAAACACCTCGGCATAGCCGCCCAAGGACGCCACGCCTTCCTGAATGCGCGCGCCGCCGCTGTCGTTCAGGCCGATGATCGGCGCACCGACCTTAATCGCATTGTCCATGACCTTCATCATCTTCTGCGCGTGGCGCTCGGACAGCGATCCGCCGAAGACGGTGAAATCCTGGCTGAAGACATAGACGAGGCGGCCGTTGATCGTGCCCGACCCGGTGACGATGCCGTCGCCGGGGATTTTCTGGTCCTGCATCCCGAAATCGGTGCAATTATGCTCGACATAGGTGTCGAGCTCCTCGAACGACCCCTCGTCGAGCAGCACGTCGAGCCGCTCGCGCGCGGTCAGCTTGCCCTTGCTGTGCTGTGCGTCGATGCGCTTTTGCCCGCCGCCCAAGGCAGCGGCGGCGCGACGGCGTTCCATTTCGGCGATATTGGCGGACATTCGGCTCTCCGGTTTTCTGGAGCATGCCGTCTGCGCCCGCGCGGGCCCCGATGCAAATGTGAATTTGCAAAGTTGCAAAGTCGGGTTTTGCAAAGTACAAAAAGTCTCTCCCCTTGCGGGAGAGAAAGACTTGGCTTGGCAGCTTGCTGCCTAGCAAGTCTTGAGAGGGGGCTGACGCCCCGCCCCCTCTCCAACTCCGGCTAGGGGAGAGGAAAGGAGTGCGATGACCCCCAACCGCCTCTACGCCGGACGCCAACTTCGCGGGCTTCGCGAAACCCGCGCGATCCGCCAGGCCGACTTCGCGGCGCAGCTCGGCATTTCGGCGTCCTACCTCAGCCAGATCGAGCATGACGACCGCCCGCTGACCCCGGCCCTCCTCGATCGTCTGCAAAAGCTGTTCCCGCTCGAATGGGAGGACGTCGCAGCCGATACGGGCGACCGCCGCGCGGGAGCGTTGCGCGAGGCTGCGGCCGACCCGCTCTTCGCAGGGTCGCCTTTGCCGCCCGAACAGCTCGAACGCGCCGCGCTCCAACAGCCCATGCTGGCCGACCAGTTCATTGCGCTCCACGCCGCCTATCGCCGCGCCGGGCAGCGCCTCCAGATCATCGACGAGGCGCTCACCGGCGGCACTGCCGAGGGGAGCCGGCTGCCATGGGAAGAGGTGCGCGACTGGTTCCACGACGCGGGCAATTATGTCGACAGCATCGACCGCGCTGCCGAGGCGCTGGCAGGGCGGCTTCGCGGCAAGGAGCCGTCGCCCGCAATCGAGACGATCGAGCGAAGGTTGCGCGATGCGCTGGGCATTTCGATCGTCTATCAGCAGACGCAGACGCTGCGCGATTATGACGCAACGATGCGGCATCTGGTTATCGACCCGTCGCAACCCGCCGAAAGTCGGCGCTTCCAGCTTGCCCACCAACTCGCCGCGCTGGCGCTGGCGCGTGAGATCGCTGCGGTGGTCGAGGCGTCGCCGCTGCGCACGGCCGCGGCGCGCCAGCTTCTTCATGTCGGCCTCGCCAATTACGCTGCGGGCGCGGTGCTGATGCCCTACGCGCCCTTTCGCGCCAGCGCCCGGGCCGTGCGCCACGACATCGACCGACTGCGCATGGACTATGGCGTCAGCTTCGAGCAGGCGTGCCACCGCCTCTCGACGCTCCAGCGCCCCGGTGCGCGCGGCATTCCGATGTTTTTCTGCCGCGTCGACATGGCGGGCAATATCACCAAGCGGCACAGCGCCACGCGGCTGCAATTCGCGCGCTTTGGCGGCGCGTGCCCGCTGTGGATCGTTCACGAGGCCGCCGCGATCCCCGACCGCATCCTGTTCCAGCTTGCCGAGACGCCCGATGGCCTGCGCTATGTCTCGATGGCGAAGGGACTGGTCAAACCGTCGGGCAGCTACGCGCGCAGCCCGCGCCGCTACGCCGTCGCGCTGGGCTGCGAGGCGCAATATGCGGCCGATTTCGTCTATGCCGACGGGGTCGACGTCGCCGCGCCCCAAGCCGCGACGCGCATCGGCCTGTCGTGCCGCATCTGCCCGCGCGACGATTGCGATCAACGCGCCTTCCCGCCGAGCGATCGTCCGATCCTGGTCGATCCCGACCGGCGCGACGTCGTGCCCTATCGAATCGGGTGATCTTCTCCCCTCCTGTTCGCGGGAGGGCGCGATATGCTACTTCAGCAACACCAGCTCTTCGGCCATGCTCGGATGCAGCGCGACGGTGTTGTCGAAATCGGCCTTGGTCAGCCCCGCCTTCACCGCGACCGCCGCGGCTTGCAGGATTTCGGGCGCATCGGGACCGATCATGTGGAGCCCGACGACCTGGTCGGTCGCGGCGTTGACGATCATCTTGTACAGCGCGCGCTCGTTGCGCCCCGCGAGAACATTTTTCATCGCGCGAAAATCGCTGGTGTAGACGCGGATCGAACCAAGCTTGTTGCGCGCCTCGGCCTCGGTCATCCCCACCGCGCCGATCGGCGGATGGCTGAACACCGCGCTCGGCACATTGGCATAATCGACCAGCGTCGGCTTGTTGCCGAAAAAGGTGTCGGCGAACGCCTGCCCTTCGCGGATTGCCACCGGGGTCAGCTGGATGCGGTTGGTGACGTCGCCGACCGCAAAGATGCTCGGCACCGACGACTGGTTCCGCTCATCGACCTTGATTGCGCCATGGTCGTCGAGTTCGACCCCCGCTTCTTCAAGGCCCAGCCCCTTTGTGTTCGGGACGCGGCCCGCCGCGACCAGCACGGCGTCGGCCTGGATCGGGTCGCAATTGTCGAGATGGACGGTCAGCGACCCGTCCGCGTTACGCTCGATCGATTGGAACGGCGCATTGAACCGGAACTCGATTCCCTTGGTCATCGAAATCTGGAGCAAGCGATCGCGGATCTGCTCGTCATAGCCGCGCAGGATCGTGTCGCCGCGGTTGACGATCGTCACCTTGCTGCCAAATTCGTTGAAGATGCCTGCAAATTCATTGGCGATGTAACCGCCCCCGGCGATGACCACGCGTTTCGGCAGCGTGTCGAGATGGAAGACCTCGTTTGAAGTGATCGCATGTTCGCTGCCCGGAAATTCGGGGACATGCGGCCAGCCGCCCGTCGCGATCAGGATGCGTTCGGCACGGATCTCCTGCCCGTCGGCCAGCCGCACCGTCTGTGGTCCCACCACCGTGGCGCGCGTTTTGAAAACCGTCACCTTGTGGTTTTCAAGCGTCTGTCCGTACAGGCCTTCGAGGCGGGTGACTTCGGCAAGGACATTGTCGCGCAGACGGTCCCAATCGAACTTGCAATCGGGCACATCCCAGCCAAACTGCCGCGCATCCTTCAGGTCTTCGGCAAAATGGGCGCCGTAAACCAGCAGCTTCTTGGGAACGCAGCCCCGGATGACGCAGGTTCCGCCGACCCGATGTTCTTCGGCTACCGCGACGCGCGCGCCGTGCGATGCAGCGATACGCGAGGCGCGAACCCCGCCCGACCCGGCACCGATGACAAACAGGTCAAAGTCGAAATTGCTCATGGGAACCCCTGATCTGGACGGCCGCCTGTTATGCGCGCCGGCAGCCTATGTGGTTACGCCGCGCAGCGATGCCAATCGAATTTTGCACTGACAGCGAGTGACGCGACCTTAATTGCCCATCGCGGCGTGCATCAGCGCCTGTGTGGCGGGGTCGAATTCGATCGTCCCCTCGGCAAGACCCTTTGCCATTTCCTTGCCCAGTTCGACACCGAACTGGTCGAACGGATTGATGCCCAGCAGCACCGCATTGGCGAACACCCGATGTTCGTAAAAAGCGATCAGCGCGCCCAGGCTGTGCGGCGTCACCTGGTCGAGCAGGATCGTCGTCGAGGGGCGATCGCCCGGATAGTGGCGTGCCCCGTCGGCGTTGGCGCGCCCGGTCATCAGCGCCGCGCCCTGCGCGATGCAGTTGGCGACGAGCGTTTCATGATGTGCTTCGTCCAGCAGATGGTCGGGTTCGCGCGCAACGACGAATTCGACCGGGACGAGATGAGTCCCCTGGTGGAGCAATTGGAACACCGCATGTTGGGCATCGGTGCCCACTCCGCCCCAGGTGATCGGTGCACTGTGGCGGCCCACCGCCGCGCCGTCCAGCGTCACCGACTTGCCGTTCGATTCCATTTCCAGCTGCTGGAGATAGTCGGGAAGCAGGCGCAGCCGCTCGTCATAGGCAAACACCGCGCGCGTCTCGCAGCCGAGCCGGTTCGCATAGATCTGGTCGGCGAACGCGGCGAGCAGACAGATATTGTCGGCGCCGTCGGCAAGCCGGAAATGGCGGTCCATCTCGGCCGCGCCTTCGAGCAGGTCGGCGAAGGCATCCCAGCCGAGTGCGAGTGCCGCGGGAAAGCCGATCGACGACCAGAGCGAATAGCGGCCGCCGACGGTTTCGTTGAACGGCAGGATGCGCGTTTCGTCGACACCCCATTCCATCGCGCGTTCGGGCATGGCGGTCAGCGCGATGACGCGCCCGATCGGATCGTCGACCCCGCCCTCTTCGAGCCATTGCAGTGCCGACGCGGCGTTGAGCAGGGTTTCGGTGGTGGTGAAGGTTTTCGACGCGACGGCGATCAGCGTATGTTCGGGGCTGAACCGCGCCAGTGCTTCGTCGAGCGCAGCGCCGTCGACATTCGAGACGACCGCGACGTCATAGCGCGACCCGTGCCGCCCCAGCGCATCGATCAGCAGGTCGGGGCCAAGTGCCGACCCCCCGATTCCGATATGAAGCAGGTGGCGGATTTCACCGAACGCCCCCGCCTCGATCGCGTCGACCATCATCCGCATTCGCTGGTGCAGCGCCTGCGCGCGGTGCACCGATTCGGGTGCGCCGTCGCCGCGTTCGGCGCTATGTTCGGCGGCGCGCGCCTCGGTCGGATTGGCGATCCCGCCAGAAAACAAGATTTTGCGCCGACCCGAAAAATCCTGCGCGTCGGCCAGGTCGGAGAGGATGGCAATCGCCCGCGGATCGAGATGGGTCTTGGCAAAGTCGAAGCGAATGTCCGCGACGCTGCGCACCAACGCCTGCAACCGCGTCTCGGGATCGGCGGCGACAAGGTCGGTCAGCTTTTGCGGTTGCCAGTCGGAAAGGGCCTGCCAGGCCAGGGGAGCGGTCGTCATGAAATTCTGTCCTCGGACGGGTGAAACTTTCCCATTCTCTAGGCCCGCCGCCCACCGCGCGCCAGTGGCGTCCGCCGATATTTGCTTGACGTGGCAACCTATTCATCGCCAATGCCGCGCATGACCAACGCCAGCTTTACCGCCGATGTGACGCCCCCTCCCGGCCCCGCGCCGTCCGCTCCGACCCCGGCCCCCGTTTCGGCGAAGGAAGAGGCGGTCGACACCGTCCGTTTCCTTGCCCTGCTTGCGATCGCCGTGCTGATTTTCCGCAGCTTTTTCCTGTCTCCGTTCAACATTCCCTCGGAATCGATGCAACCGCGCCTGCTGATCGGCGACTATCTGCTCGTCAACAAAATGGCTTATGGCTATTCAAAATACAGCCTGCCGTTCAGCGCACCGCTGATTCCGGGCCGGATTTTCGCGCGCACGCCCGAACGCGGCGACGTCGTGGTGTTCAAGGCGCCGCCGGTTGCCGACAACGACTATATCAAGCGCGTCATCGGCCTGCCCGGCGACAGCGTGCAGGTGACCGGCGGCATTGTCTGGCTGAACGGAAAGCCCCTCAAGCGCGAGGCGATCGCCGATTTCGTTATCCCGGTGACCCCGAACATGATCGCGGCATCGCGCGCGACGGGGACCCTGCCCTGCTATTCGCCGGAGTTTGAAGAAGTCGCCGCCGACGGAACGCGCCAGTGCCGTTACAAGCAGTTCCGCGAGACGCTGCCTAGCGGCAAAAGCTACAACATCCTCGACATCACGACGATCGCCGAGGACAACACCCCGCTCGTCGTCGTGCCCGAAGGCCATTTGTTCCTGATGGGCGACAACCGCGACCGCAGCGCCGACAGCCGCTTCCCGGCGATGGAAAATCAAGGCATCGGCCTTGTCCCCGAGGAAAATCTGGTCGGCCACGCGCTTGTCGGCATGTTCTCGACCGACGGATCGGCAAGCTGGCTCAACCCGATCAGCTGGTTCACCGCGGCGCGCTGGGAGCGCATCGGGGACGGCTTTTGAGCGATGCCCTCGACACCGGGGCGCTGGCCGAAATCATCGGCTTCACCCCGGACGACCCGGCGCCCTATGAACTGGCGCTGACGCACGGCAGCACCGGGCGCCCCGATTACCAGCGGCTCGAATTTCTGGGCGACCGGGTGCTGGGCCTCGTCATCGCGTCCGAACTTTACACGCGCTTCCCCACCGCCAGCGAGGGCGAAATGTCGTCGCGGCTGCACGTACTGGCGTCGGGCGCAACCTGCGCGGCGGTCGCGCAGCGGCTGAACCTGACCGCCCTCGTCCGCTTTGGCGCGCAGGCGCGCAATGATGGTGGTCGTTACAGCGACAATATCGCCGCCGACGCGATCGAGGCGCTGATCGGCGCGCTCTATCTCGATCGGGGCGCCGACACTGCGCGCCGTTTCATCCTGGCCCATTGGAACGAGATGATCGACGGACAGCAGGCGGCCCCCAAGCATCCGAAGGCGGCGCTCCAGGAATGGGCGCTCGCACGCAAACGTCGCCCGCCCGAATATGAAATCGTCGCGCGCGAGGGCCCCGACCATGCGCCGCGTTTCCGCGTCGCGGTCAGCATCGGCAAGCTCGCGCGCGCCGAGGCCGAGGGTGCCAGCAAACAGGCGGCCGAAAAAGCCGCTGCGACGGCCCTGCTCGCCGAACTCGAAGGAATGAAGCCATGACCCACCGCTGCGGATTTGTCGCCGTCGTTGGCGCGCCCAACGCGGGTAAATCGACGATTGTCAACGCCCTCGTCGGCCAGAAGGTCGCGATCGTCAGCCCGAAGGCGCAGACGACGCGCACTCGGTTGATGGGCGTCGCGATGGACGGCGAGACGCAGATCGTGCTGATCGACACGCCGGGCATCTTCGCGCCCACCCGCAGGCTCGACCGCGCGATGGTTGCGGCGGCCTGGAACAGCCTCGATCAGGCCGAGGCGATCCTGGTGATGATCGACGCCGCAGCGAAACTCGGCGAGCGCGCCGAGCGCGTGCTGCAGGGGATCGAGGGGCGGCCCGAGAAGAAGTTTCTCGTCCTCAACAAGGTCGACCTGACCAAGAAGGACAAATTGCTGACGATCGCGACGCAGCTCAATGAACGCGTGGCGTTTGACGAGACTTTCTTCATCTCGGCCAGCACCGGCGACGGGGTTCCCCAGCTCAAGGCGACGCTGGCAAAGCTGATGCCCGAGGGACCATGGCATTTCCCCGAGGACGAGGTCAGCGATGCGCCCGAACGCATGCTTGCAGCCGAAATCACCCGCGAACAGCTCTATCGACAGCTCCACGAGGAACTGCCCTACCAGTCGACTGTCGAGACCGAGAAATTCTCGACGCGCCCCGACGGCAGCGCCGAAATCCACCAGCAGATACTGGTTGCCCGCGACAACCAGCGCGCGATCATCCTCGGCCACAAGGGCGAGCGGATCAAGGAAATTGGCAGCAAGTCGCGCGCCGAGCTTGCCGAGCTATTGGGCCGCAAGGTCCACCTGTTCCTGCATGTGAAGGTCAAGGCCAATTGGGACGAGGACCGCGGTGTCTATCGCGACATGGGGCTCGACTGGGTCGACTGACCGTTAAATCCGGCGGCAGTCGTTCGGCGGCGGAGTGCCGTCGAAGCGCGCGCTGATCCAGCCGATCGTTTCCTGCGCGCTGTCGCGGGCGCTCGACCCGTGATCGCCGGTCATGTCGATCCAGCGTAACGCCGTGCCCCGTCGGCACACGGCCTTGGCGAATTTGCGCGTCACCGATGGCGCAACGATCGTGTCGTTGCGGCTCTGCGCGATCAGCAGCGGCCCCGGCACCCGCGCGGCATCGACGCTGTTGGCGCGCGCGAAGCTGCCGAAGGGTTCGATCTTGGCGATATCCTTGTTCTTCGTCGCGCGGACGATGGTCAATATGCCCAGGATCGTGCCAAGCTTGGGCTTCTTGTCGAGGCTGACGCAATTATTCTGTGCCAGCCGGTTGATGATGCCTTCGTTGGTGCGATTGACGACGCCGTCCATCGAGAAACCGTACAGCGTCGACCAGCTGTGCAGCGCGAAAGACAGCAGCAGCGCGCGCGCATTTTTGTCGCTGCCATCGCGCAGGTTGGCGGCAAGGTCGGTCGGCGGCGCCGCGGCGGCGGTGGCGATCAGGGTCAGGTCGGGCGCGTAGGCTCGCGCCGTGGTGGCAGTCCATAGTGCCGCGTGGCCGCCCTGCGATTCGCCCCACACGGCGAAGTCAGGTCCCGCCGCGGCGCCCGGAATTTCCCGCGCCGCGCGCACACCATCGAGCACCGCCTGCGCGGTATCGGGGCCGACGAGAAACGGGTGCATCGTCGGGCTGGCGAGGCCGATATAGTCGGGTGCGACGACCACATAACCGCGGCTGACGGCGTCGATGCCGGCGGTCGCGGCAAAGAAATTCGGACTAAGCGATGGCGCGCATTTTTCGGCGACGCCCCATGCGCCATGGGTCCACGCAATGACGCGGCGCTGGCGGGTTGGGATCGCCTCGCGCGGTGCCGCAACGATGCCGGTGACCTCGAGCGGCTGACCATATTGGTTCGTGGTCCAGTATCGCACCCGCCAGGCCTGAACGCCCGCCGGCGAATCGACCACCGGGACAGCCGCAATCAGCCGCCCCGCCTGTTGCGCTGTGGCGGGTAGCGCGAAGCCCAGCGATAGGCTGAGCATGACGGCGACAAGCAGGTGGCGCATGGACGGTCTCCCCGGATGTACGCTTCCTATCATGCCTTCGCTGCGGCAGGAATGCCCCAGCACCTATTCCCGCTAAGGCGGGAATCCATCACCGGATGCTGCGGCCCGAAATGTCGGGTGATGTGTCCCCGCCCTCGCGGGGACACGGCACCTTATGAGTCTTCGGTCGCCTTTTTCTTCGCGGCGGGCTTTTTCGCAGCGGACTTCTTCGCGGGTGCCTTCTTCGCGGCAGCCTTCTTCGGTGCTGCCTTCTTCTTGCCCTTCGCCGGGCCCTTCGCCGCGCGCGCGTCGATCAGCGCGATCGCTTCTTCGAGCGTCAGCGTCGCCGGGTCGGCGCTCTTCGGCAGCGTCGCATTGGTCGTGCCGTCGGTGACATAGGGACCGAAGCGCCCCTCCATCAGCTTCATCTCGCCGCCGCTGGTCGGATGCGGGCCAAAGGTGTTGAG
>Ga0155548_126_pt5 | contig 20073 bp, 13 predicted proteins | sample RifCSPhighO2_12_FD_107205 | JGI IMG/M metagenome (GOLD analysis project Ga0155548, IMG submission 107205) | Sphingopyxis sp. RIFCSPHIGHO2_12_FULL_65_19
TGGTTTCGGCAGGCGCGATATCCAACGGCACGCGAATGACCGGCTTCGGGGTCTGCGGCTCGGCGGTCTGGGGCGTCGCCACCGGCGCGGTCATGCTGGGTTCGGCGACCGTCGGCGGCGTTTGCGGCGCGGGTGCAACCACCGGCGGCGGTGCCACCGGGGACGTCATGGGGACGCTCGGCGTTTCCTGCGCAAAAGCGCTGGGGGCGGTAAGGACCAGGAACGCGGCAATCGCGCTCGTGGCGGGGCGGGAGAGGGCGATGTTTCTTGTCATAGTGAAAGAGGAACGAGCCGCCGCGCCAAAATGCTGCCCGAAACAACGGGATTCCACGATGAGCCGTGCGCACCGAACGGCGCGGCGAAGAATGGGGGGCGTTGGTCGCACGGCGAACAGGTTTTCGCGACCGGACGAGCGGTGGTGATCCCGGCCCGCGCGACGGCGGGAGCGGTCGGTTTTTTCTGGCAACACCGGCTGAAATGACAACTGCCTTGCAGTTCGGTGTCACGGGTTTCACCGATCCGTCATGGCCGCGCAACCTTCGCATGGTCGATGAAGCGCATGAAAACGACCGATCTTGCCCCGACCCGGCTGCCGGGCCGCCTGCGCGAAACACAGCGGCTGCTCTTCATCGCTAAACATGCGCGCTGGACGGGCGGCCTTCATCCCGATGACGGCAACCACGCCCCCTATCACCGCGAAATGCGCGAAACGCTGGAAGGGATCGGCGTCGAACTGCTGATCGCGGACAGCTATGCGGCGCTGTTCGACCGGCCCGCTGCCGATTTCGTATTCCCGCTGCTCAACCGCGGTGGCTTCTTCAATTCGGAAATGCTGTTGCCCTTGCTCTGCAACCGGCACGGTCTGCCCTATCTTGGCGCGTCGCCGATCGTGCGCGGTCTGTCCGACGACAAGCATCTGACCAAGCTGGAGGCGGCCGCGCGCGGCGTGCCGACCGCCCCGTGGGCGCTGTTCCGGCGCGGCGCGCCCATTGATGTGTCGCGGTGCCCGCCGTCGCGGCGCTGGGTGATCAAACCGAACAACAGTTCGGCGTCTTGGGGCGTCCGCGACGCGCACGACCGCGTCGAGCTGGCGCGATCGGTGGCAGAAATCCATGCGCTCGACCATGACGCGCTGGTCGAACCCTTTATCGACGGCAGCGATATCGAGGTGCCCGTGATCACATTGGGCGGCGCGCCAGCGATGCTGCCGATGATGATCTTTGAGCAAGCCGATCCTAGCCAGTTGCGGACCTATCAGGAAAAGCGCGACCTTGTCGGCCAGGTCGGATACCGGATCAAGCGGTTCGACGATCCCGCGATCAGCCGGAATATCATCGAATATACCCAGCGGATGGCCGATGTCTTCCGTCCGTTCGATTATGGCCGGTTTGAATTTCGCGTCGATCACACGACCGGCGACGTGCGGTTGCTGGAGGTCAATCTGAACTGCAACCTGTGGTCGGAAAAGCTGTTCTCGCGCTCGGCGGTCGCAGCGGGCTTTACCCATTCGCAGCTTGTCGAGACGATCGTCGCCGAAAGCATGATCCGCCAGATCGCCCCCGCTGCGGCGCGGCGCGACGCCGCATGAGCGGTTCGATCCTGATCCTCGCCGGACGCCGTGCCGGCGCGATCGACCCACTCGCCGCGGCGCATGGCGTGGCCAACAAGTGCCTCGTCCCGGTCGCAGGCCGCCCGATGATCGCCCATGTTCTGGAAAGCGCCGCGGCGAGTTCGGCCGACCGGGTGTTCGTGTCGACGCACCACGCGGCGCTGCTGGCCGACCTGGCTGACCCGGTGATCGCATCGTTGGGACGGCGGTTGGTCGTCGTTCCGGCCGCGGACAATCTTGCGGACTCGGTCCTTGCGGTCGCAGGCGTCGCCCGTTTTCCCTTGCTCGTCACCACCGCCGACAATTGCCTGCTGACCGCGGCAACGATCGCCGAGATCGCAGCCGAGGCAGAGCGGCTGGGTGCCGACGCGGGGGTCGCGCTGGCGCGGCGCGAAGATGTGCTGGCGGTGCACCCCGAAGGCCAGCGGCGCTTTTACGAGTTTTCCGATGTCGCGGTATCGAACTGTAACGCCTATTGGATCGGCCATCCCAATGCGCTGCGTGCGGCGGAGGCCTTTCGCGGCGGCGGCCAGTTCGTCAAGAAGCCGCTCCGCGTCATGCAGGCGTTCGGGCTAATCAACCTGCTGCGCTTTCGGTTCGGGCTGGGACCGATCCACCATATTTTCGCCCGCATTTCGCGCCGGTTGAAGGTCGAAGTGGCTCCGCTGTTGATCGGCAACGGAGCCACGGCGATCGACGTCGACAACGAACGGTCGCTGGCGGTGACCGAGGCGCTGATGCGGCGCCCCGATACCGTCAATCCGCGACCCAGTTCCCGTGGAACCCCGGCGGAACCCGGTGCGGTAGATGCACGACAGCTTGTGGCGACCCGGTAAAATCATCGGCGTTGAGGATGACGAGGTCGGTCGTTTCGTCGTTCATGTCGACAACAAGGCCAATCAGCCAGCCATCATCTTCGGCGCCGTCGTTGCTGCGCGGGACGAACACGAACTCGCCGGGGTGGCGGCCGGGACCAAAGTCGTGGATGTCGGTCATACCCTTGTCGAGATCGTGCTTGAACAGCCGCGTGTCGGCGAGAGCCCATTCGGCTGACACGCCGTCGGGAATCGCGATCGTATAGGCATAGCGATAGGGTTTGGCGGTCAACCGTTCGTCATAGCGCGGAAATTCCTGTGCGTGATCGTGGATGACGGTGCGGGTCGTCGTTCCGGCGACCGGATCGATCGTCCAGCGTTCCATCCGCGACTTTTCGCTGTCCGGTCCGCGCTTTGAGCTGGCGAACATTGTTTCGTGCGCGACGAGGTCGACGATGACCTTGCCGTCCGCCGTTTCATAGGCGTTGGCTGGGTGGAAGACATAGCAGGGCTCGACCGGCACCCAGACGACGCTGTCGCCGCTGCCTTTCCGCGGAAGGAGGCCGACGCGCGCCGGGTGCGCGTCGTTCCACGCATAGGGGAAGCGGTAACCGCCGAGCAGCATCTTCATCGAAAAGGTGACGGGCAGGTCGAACACGAGCACATAATTTTCGGTGATGGCGCAATCATGGATCGAGGGACCGTCGCTGACGGCAATCGGTTCCTCGCGGACGACATGCGCCTGATTGTCGAGGACGACGTGCCAGACCTTGTTCGGCTCGTCGCCGCGATAGGTGATCGCGTGCATTTCGTTGGTCGCGGGGTCGTGATGCGGGTGTGCCGTGAAGGCGCCGGCGAGCGTGCCGTCGAACGGGTTATGCGCGATCGTGTTCAGCTCATAACCCAGTTCGACGGGTTTGCCGCCCGCCTCGACAATCGCAAAGGTGCGGCCTGCGAGGCCGACGACATTGGTGTTCGGTGCGTCATTGCGGTCGGCGCGCGGGCCAGGGGGCAGGTCTTCGCCGAGCGCTTCGCACGCTTCGCTGCCGCGGACCCAGCGATTGCGATACCAGTCGGCCTTACCGCCCGCGATGCGGATGCCATGCACCATGCCGACGCCGGTGAACCAGTGGTAGCTGGCGGGGTCGGGCGCCGCGGCGGGGTTCGGCCCGTTGCGCAGGTAGCGGCCGGTCAGCGCAGCAGGGATTTCGCCATCGACGCGCAGCGCCTCGATCGTGAATTCCTCGGTCATCGGTTTGTGAATGCCGGTCAGGAAGGGGTGGGCGTCGGTCGGGCGGGGCAGGCGCTTGCGATTGAAATCGGCGACCTTGCCGATGCCTTTGACGACGGCGCCGCGGATCAGGGTTTCGACGTTGCTTGCCATGGTGATGCTCCTTACGGATGGTGACGAAAGTGTCGCGTGGCGTGGAGGGGATTGCGCTGGCGACTCGGAATGTTTACGGTGACAACATGGCGAATGAAGATAACAGTGTCAACATAAAAGGCGATGGGGCGAAAGCAGCGGGTGCCTATCATCATGGCGACTTGCGCGCCGCGGTGATCGCGGCGGGACTGCGGCGGCTGGAGACGGGCGACGACGGCGAACTGGGCCTGCGCGCCCTTGCCCGCGATGTCGGGGTCAGCGCCACCGCGCTTTACCGCCATTTCCCCGACAAGGAGGCGCTGCTCGACGCGCTGGCCGACGAAGGGCTGCGGCGGCTGGGCGCGTTGCAGGCGCAGGCGTGGCTGAAGGCAGGGGGCGGCCGCAACGGGTTCAAGGCGACCGGGACGACCTATGTCCGATTTGCGCATGACGAGCCGGCGCTGTTCCGGTTGAGCTTCACGCGCCAGATGCCCGACCGCAAGCAGGGCGATGATGGCGGCGAAGTTGCCTATAACCTGCTGCGAGCCGGGGTTGGCGAGGCGCTGCCGGGGGTCGAAAACCCCGACACTGCGGCGCTGCACGCCTGGGCGCTGGTCCATGGCCTGGCGATGCTGATCCTCGACCGGCGGCTGGAGTGGGATGAAGCGATGGTCGACGAAGTTGTCGGCCTGACGTTTGGCGGGATCGACTAGTCGCGGCGAGACCCGATAGCTGGCCGCAGAATATTAGCGGTTTATTTTCCCCTTTTCGGTTATTTGGTCACATGACCCGGTCGCTGTCCCCCAAAGTCGAGGCGGTCTTTTGGCTCCTGCTGAGCGCAACGGGATATTTCCTGCTGGCAAGCTTGTCGTTGCACGCCACCAAAGGGGCCGACAATATCGCCGCGGTTTGGCCGCCGAGCGGCTATTTCCTCGCGCTGCTGCTGTTGATGCCCGCCTCTGCGCGCGTCGCCGCCTTTGTCGGCATGGCGGCGGCCAGCCTGGCGGCGAATATCCATGGCGGCGCGCCGCTGTGGTCCTGTTTCGCCTTCACCTTGTCGAACCTGTGCGAGGCGGTGGTCGCGCTGTGGCTGATCCGGCGCAGCGAGCCGGGCGAACTGTCGTTCATGGTCCCGCGATCGGTCATCCGGTTCTGCGTGGCGGCATTCGCGGCGAGCACGATCAGCGCGGCGATGGCGTGGGCGCTGACCGGCAAAGGGCTCGATTTCCTGCTGTCGTGGTTGACGACGGTGCTGCTCGGCATGTTGATCGTCACCCCGCCGATCGTGATGCTTGCGCGGATGATCGGAACCAATGCGTTCGGAAAAGCGCCTGCCGGAATGAAAACCGAAGCGGCCGCGATCCTGACCGCCACGGGGCTGGTCACCATTTTATCCTTTTCGCAGTCGGCGTTTCCCGCGACCTTCCTGCCGTGCATCGCGGTCGTTGCCGCAGCCTATCGGCTGGGGCCGTTCGGCGCCGCGGCGGGCGTGTTGATCGTGACCATCATCGTGTCGCTGTTCACCGGGCAGGGATATGGCGTGATCGCCGCGATGGACACGGCGCCCAAGGTCAAGGTGCTGTTCCTGCAATTCTACCTGGTGATCCTGCTGTTCGCGACCTTGCCGCTGGCGGCGTTGCTGATCGGTCGGCAGCGACTGGCAAAGCGGCTGGAGCAAAGCAACCGCTGGCTGTTGCAGGCCGAGGCGGCGGCGCTGGTCGGTCATTGGCGCGTCGATCTGGCCCATTGGACGATCACCTGGTCGGATCAGACCTATCGCGTCCATGGGCTGGAACCCGGCGTGCCGGTCGACGTGGAATATAGCGTCAAGCAATATGTCGCCGAAGACCGCGTCGCGGTGCGGAAGATATTGGAAGCCGCGGTGCGGACCGGCGAGCCTTTCGAGTTTCAGGGCCGCATCCGCCGCGCCGACGGCCAGATACGGCATGTGAAATCGCACGGGTCGATCGAGATGGGGCGCGGCAAGCGGGCGATCGGCATTTTCGGCACGGTCCAGGACGTCACCGAGACGGTCGAGAATGCGCGCATCCTCGAAGCGGCGCGCAGCGCGGCCGAGCGCGTCGCGAACACCGACATGCTGACCGGCCTGCCCAACCGCCGCCACACGCTGGCCTTTCTCGAAAAGGCACTGAGCGGCGCGCGCGACCATGGGGCGCCGCTGGCGGTGGCGATTTTCGACATCGACCATTTCAAGCGCATCAACGACACCCACGGCCATGCGATGGGCGACCGGGTCATCCACCGCGTCGCGCAGCGGGCGAAAGCGGCGCTGCGCGACGAAGATATGCTGGGGCGGATCGGCGGCGAGGAATTTGTCTGCATCCTGCAACGGTCGAGCGCGCAAGCCGCCGAAATGGTCGCCGAACGCGTGCGCCAGGCGGTCGAGGCGGGGACTGCGGATGAAGAGGGCCTGCCCAACGCGACGATCAGCGTCGGGCTGGCGGTGTATGACGGCGAACCCGACGTCGAGGAATTGCTGCACCGCGCCGACAAGGCGCTGTATGTCGCCAAGCGCGAAGGACGCAACCGGCTGCGCATGGCCGCCTGAGGAGGCGAGGGCGATCGTGCGGCAGGGGGCATGTCCCTGTCGCGCGGGGACGGGGACGTAAAAAAAGGGGCGCGGAACTTTGGTCCCGCGCCCCTTTTCCAACAAGCGATCGTTTTAGTTGGCGGGCTTTTCCGTGGCCGTCGTCGTGGCCGCGGTCGCATCGGCTTGCGGCGCGGGCGCGCCGGTTGCCTGTGCCACGGCCGCTGCGAACTGTTCGGCGGTATAGGCCGCCGCGAGACCGGCCGGCGACATCAGGAAGGCGCTGCGCGGCAGGCTGACGTCGTCGCCCGACGGGGTCGTCACGACCACGGCGCTGGCGCTTGCCGATTTGACCTTGCCGAGCACGGCCGCGCCCTTGAGGCTGCGGACGTCGGCGCCCGCCACCAAGGCGGCGGCCACTGCCGCGTCATCGGCGGCCGCAGCCGTGTTCACTTCCTGCATCGCGGCGGCGAACTGTTCGGCGGTGAAGCTGGTCGCAAGACCGGCCTGGCCGACGAAAAAGGCGCTGCGCGGCAGTTTCACGTCGCCGGTGGGGCTGGTGAGAACCACGCCGTCGGCGGCGACAAGCTTGACCTTGCCAAGAACCGAATTGCCGTTGACGCCGCGCACCTCTGCGCCGGGCTGAAGGGCGGCGGTCAGCTTGGCTTCATTGCCGGCAGCGGCTTGATCGACCGCGGCCATGACCTGCGCCTTGGTGGCGCCGATCGTCGGCCCCTGTTCCAGCTTGCCGAAAGAATTGGCGGGCAGGGTTACCTGCTTGCCGGCGCCGAGATCGACGACGACATTGGCGCCCTGGGCGCTGGCAATGGTGCCGAGTTCGGCGCCTTCGGAATCGAAAACCTTCGTGCCGACCGACAGGTCGACGGTCGCCGTGGCGGCAGCATCCTGTGCCAGCGCGGGGGCCGCCACAACGGCAGCGGCACCGAGAGAGAGAGTTGCGACAAAGCCTGCGAGTTTCCGCATTGCTTGGGGTCTCCTTTGGGAATTGATGATTGGAACGATGGAAGTTGAACGCGCTTGATACGATAAGGACCACGCCAAGGCTGACGAACCGTGCCTGATGCGGGACGAAGCGAGTTTTGACGATGTGGTTCACGGCGGGCTGGGGATTTGGCCGCGTTGGCTTTGCGGATTTCGGGCGTGGGTCAGGCCGTGCGACGCGAAGGGGATTCGGGGCGCGTCCGGGATTTGCCGGGGGTGGGCGTTCTGGCCTGTTCCTGCCCGTTCGCTCGGCGTCGGGCTCTTTCGATGGGTGTCTCGACTTCGCTCGACACGAACGGGCAGGGAGGTTCGTCGGCTGGCGACCAATTGCGGACATCGATGCTAATCCGGGTATGGCAGACCTTCGCCCCGGTGAAATAGAATCTCCTGCCTGGCGATCGGCGTGAAACCGGTGATGTCCGCAGTCAGAAGGATGCCGCGGTCCCTCCAAGCGCACCCAAGAACTTCTGCCGCCCTTTGTTGAAGCATTTCGCTTGCGCTTGCGTCGCGCGCCACCTTTTCAAGCTCAGGTAAGGCTTCGTCGAGCGAGTCGATCATGAGAGCGGCATAATCCCGCTCCCAGTCATTCGCGTCGGGGTTCCTAAATATTTCAAGAGCCTCCTGAGGCGTCCTTGGAGCCAGCAAGCCACCCTCTCCAATCACTAGCGCGAGGTAAACTGATGTCAGCTCTAGCACCGGAGGGACTTGAAGCAAATGTCTGCTTCCCACCCCAAAGCCGACATCGGGCGTGGCGTGGCGGGCGCGGCGTTGACACCGCGCGCCGCAAATCCTATATCGCCCCCACACCCCATCGTCCGAGATAGAGCCTGACTTTGCGCAACGGGCTGTACGGATAGGTCGCTGGGGATTTCGACAGGCGTTGGAAAGCTGCGGTAAACCGGCAACGGTTGCCTGCGGCTTTTTTCGCGTCGATGCGCTCGCGACCTGATTTTTCTTAAGGCGAGACAATCACTTATGGCGACCAAGGCGAAGTCGGTGGGCAAGGCCCTCGAAGCAACCGCAAGCAAGCGAATCCGTAAGCTGTTCGGCAATATTCACGAAGCAGTGGAGATGCCCAACCTCATCGAGGTGCAGCGCGAATCCTATGAGCAATTCCTGCGGTCCGACCCTTCGGTCGGCTATGTTTCGGGCCTGGAGAAGACGCTGCGCAGCGTTTTCCCGATCCGCGATTTCGCCGGCACCGCCGAACTCGATTTCGTTCACTACGAACTCGAAGCGCCGAAATATGACGTCGAGGAATGCCGTCAGCGCGGCATCACCTATGCAGCGCCGATGAAGGTCACGCTGCGCCTGATCGTCTTTGAAGTCGACAGCGAAACCGACACGCGTTCGGTGCTCGATATCAAGGAGCAGGACGTTTACATGGGCGACATGCCGCTGATGACCGAGAACGGCACGTTCTTCGTCAACGGCACCGAGCGCGTGATCGTGTCGCAGATGCACCGTTCGCCGGGTGTCCTGTTCGACCATGATCGCGGCAAGACCCACTCGTCGGGCAAGTTCCTGTTCGCCGCGCGCGTGATCCCGTATCGCGGTTCGTGGCTGGACTTTGAATTCGACGCCAAGGACATCGTCAACGTCCGCATCGACCGCAAGCGCAAGCTGCCGGTTACCAGCCTGCTGTATGCGCTGGGCATGTCGGGCGAAGAAATCCTGAACACCTTTTACGACCGCCTTGTGTTCGAGCGCGCCGAAAATGGCTGGAAAGTGCCGTTCGTCGTCGAAAACTGGCGTGGGTCGAAGCCCGCGTTCGACGTCGTCGACGCCAAGACCGGCGAAGTCGTCTTTGCCGCCGGCCACAAGATCAGCCCGCGCCTTGCGAACAAGGCCGCAAAGGATGGTCTCGACACGCTGCTGATCCCGACCGAGGAAATCTTCGGCCGTTACAGCGCCTATGACCTGATCAACGAAGCGACCGGCGAAATCTATATCGAAGCCGGCGACGAAGTCAGCGCCGACAATCTGGAAAAGCTCGACGCGGCGGGGGTCGACAAGCTCGTCCTGCTCGACATCGACCACAACAACACCGGCCCGTGGATTCGCAACACGTTGAAGGTCGACAAGGCCGAAGATCGCGACCAGGCGCTGTCGGACATCTATCGCGTCATGCGCCCCGGCGAACCGCCGACGCGCGAAACCGCGGAAGCATTGTTCGGCGGCCTGTTCTTTGACCCCGAGCGTTACGACCTGTCGGCCGTCGGCCGCGTCAAGCTGAACATGCGCCTCGGCCTCGATGCCGAAGACACGGTCACCACGCTGCGCAGCGAGGACATTCTGGCTGTCGTCAAGGAACTGGTGAACCTGAAGGACGGCAAGGGCGAAATCGACGATATCGACAATCTCGGCAACCGCCGCGTGCGTTCGGTCGGCGAGCTGCTCGAAAACCAGTATCGCGTCGGCCTGCTCCGCATGGAGCGCGCGGTGAAGGAGCGCATGAGCTCGGTCGATGTGTCGACGGTGATGCCGAACGACCTGATCAATGCGAAGCCCGCGGTCGCCGCGGTGCGCGAATTTTTTGGTTCGTCGCAGCTCAGCCAGTTCATGGATCAGACCAACCCCTTGTCGGAAGTCACCCACAAGCGCCGCGTGTCGGCGCTTGGGCCGGGCGGTCTGACGCGCGAGCGCGCGGGCTTTGAAGTCCGCGACGTTCACCCGACCCACTATGGCCGCATCTGTCCGATCGAAACGCCGGAAGGCCCGAACATCGGCCTGATCAACTCGCTCGCCACCTTTGCGCGCGTGAACAAATATGGCTTCATCGAAACGCCGTATCGCAAGATCATCGACGGCAAGGTGACCAACGAGGTCGTCTATCTGTCGGCGATGGAAGAACAGAAGCACACGGTTGCGCAGGCGAACGCCGACCTCAACCCCGACGGCAGCTTCATCGACGAGCTGATCTCGGCGCGCGAAGCGGGCGAGTTCCTGATGGCGCCGAAGGACCAGATCACGTTGATGGACGTGTCGCCGAAGCAGCTGGTTTCGGTCGCGGCGTCGCTGATCCCGTTCCTGGAAAACGATGACGCCAACCGCGCGCTGATGGGATCGAACATGCAGCGTCAGGCTGTGCCGCTGATCCGGGCCGAAGCGCCCGTCGTCGGCACTGGCATGGAAGAGACGGTTGCGCGCGACTCGGGCGCGGCCATTGCGGCGCGTCGCGGCGGCGTGATCGACCAGGTCGACGCTACCCGCATTGTTATCCGCGCGACCGACATGGTCGAACCCGGCAAGTCGGGTGTCGACATCTATCGCCTGCAAAAGTTCCAGCGGTCGAACCAGAATACCTGCATCAACCAGCGTCCGCTGGTGAAGGTGGGCGAAGTGGTCAAGACCGGCGACATCATCGCCGACGGTCCGTCGACCGAGCTGGGCGAACTGGCGCTCGGCAAGAATGTGCTCGTCGCGTTCATGCCGTGGAACGGCTATAATTATGAGGACTCGATCCTCATCAGCGAACGCATCGTGAAGGACGACGTCTTCACCTCGATCCACATCGAGGAATTTGAAGTCACCGCGCGCGATACGCGGCTTGGCCCCGAAGACATCACCCGCGACATTCCGAACGTCGGCGAGGAAGCGCTTCGCAACCTCGACGAAGCGGGCATCGTCTATATCGGCGCCGAAGTCGGTCCCGGCGACATCCTGGCCGGCAAGATCACCCCCAAGGGTGAATCGCCGATGACGCCGGAAGAAAAGCTGCTGCGCGCGATCTTTGGCGAAAAGGCCAGCGATGTGCGCGACACCTCGCTCCGCCTGCCGCCAGGCGTGTCGGGCACGGTCGTCGAAGTCCGCGTCTTCAACCGCCACGGCATCGACAAGGACGAGCGCGCGATCGCGATCGAACGCGAAGAGATCGAGCGCCTGAAGCAGGACGCCGACGACGAACGCGCGATCCTCAACCGCGCGACCTTCTCCAGCCTCAAGGAACTGCTCATCGGTCAGGCGACCAGCGCGGTGCCGAAGGGCCTGAAGAAGGGCGATGTCGTCACCGAAGAGATGCTGGTCGACCTCGACCGCGCCGACTGGTGGAAGCTGGCGGTCGTCGAAGACAATGCGCAGGCCGCATTGGAAGCGATCAAGGCGCAGTATGACGACGCGATCAAGCGGATCAGCGCGAAATATGAAGATCGCGTCGAAAAGCTGCAGCGCGGCGACGAACTCGCCCCCGGCGTGCTCAAGATGGTCAAGGTCTTCGTTGCGGTGAAGCGCAAGTTGCAGTCGGGCGACAAGATGGCCGGCCGTCACGGCAACAAGGGCATCATCAGCCGCATCCTGCCGGTCGAGGACATGCCGTTCCTGGAAGATGGCACGCATGTCGATTTCGTGCTGAACCCGCTGGGCGTGCCGTCGCGCATGAACGTCGGGCAGATTCTGGAGACGCATCTTGGCTGGGCATCGCGCGGCTTCGGTCGCCAGATCACGGCGGCGCTCGAAGACTGGCGCGTGGCAAATCCCGACCCCGAAGCGGGCGCCCCGCCCGAGGCGGTTCGGGAGGCGCTGCTCCAGGCCTATGGCGACGAATATGCCGACGAGATCAAGGCGCGGACGACCGAAGAGATTGTCGAACTCGCCGGAAACCTGTCGGTCGGCGTGCCGTTCGCGACCCCCGTGTTCGACGGTGCGCGCGAAGGCGACGTGTCGGCGATGCTGGAACGCGCCGGTCTGGACCGTTCGGGCCAGGTCGACCTGTACGACGGCCGTTCGGGCGATCGGTTCGACCGCAAGGTGACGGTGGGATATATGTATATCCTGAAGCTGCATCACCTGGTCGACGACAAGATCCACGCGCGTTCGATCGGGCCGTACAGCCTCGTCACCCAGCAGCCGCTGGGCGGTAAGGCGCAGTTCGGCGGCCAGCGCTTCGGTGAAATGGAAGTGTGGGCGCTCCAGGCTTATGGCGCCGCCTATACGCTCCAGGAAATGCTGACGGTGAAATCCGATGACGTGATCGGCCGCACCAAGGTTTACGAAGCGATCGTCAAGGGCGACGATACGTTCGAGGCCGGCATTCCCGAAAGCTTCAACGTGCTCGTCAAGGAAATGCGCTCGCTGGGCCTGAATGTCGAACTGTCTTCCTATGCGGAAGAAGATCCCGACAATCTCCCGGATGCCCTTCCCGAAGCCGCCGAATAATGATTTTCCTCACCCCCTTCGCCCGCGGCGAAGGGGGAAGAGTGGAGCTTAAAATATGAACCAGCTTACCAACTTCATGAACCCGGTCGCGAAGCCCGAAACCTTCGACATGATCAAGATCGGCATCGCGAGCCCGGAACGCATCCGCTCGTGGTCGTTCGGCGAGATCAAGAAGCCCGAAACCATCAACTACCGCACGTTCAAGCCCGAACGCGACGGCCTGTTCTGCGCGCGCATTTTCGGTCCGATCAAGGATTATGAATGCCTGTGCGGCAAGTATAAGCGCATGAAATACAAGGGCATCGTCTGCGAAAAATGCGGTGTCGAAGTCACGGTCACGAAAGTGCGCCGCGAGCGCATGGGCCATATCGAGCTTGCGGCCCCCGTCGCGCACATCTGGTTCCTGAAGTCGCTGCCGTCGCGCATCGGCCTGTTGCTCGACATGCAGCTCAAGCAGCTCGAGCGCGTCCTGTATTTCGAGGCCTATATCGTTCTTGAGCCCGGCCTGACCCCGCTGGAGAAGTTCCAGCTGCTGACCGAAGACGAGCTGCTCGACGCGCAGGACGAATATGGCGAAGACGCCTTTTCGGCCGGCATCGGGGCCGAGGCGATCCGCGTGCTCCTCGAAAATCTCGACCTGGAGCAGGAACGCGTCGACCTGATGGAAGATCTCGCGACCACCAAGTCGGAGCTCAAGCCCAAGAAGATCATCAAGCGTTTGAAGGTCGTCGAAAGCTTCATCGATTCGGGCAACCGTCCCGAATGGATGATCCTGGAAGTCGTGCCGGTCATCCCGCCCGAACTGCGCCCGCTGGTGCCGCTCGACGGCGGCCGTTTCGCGACGTCGGATCTCAACGACCTGTACCGCCGCGTCATCAACCGTAACAACCGTCTGAAAAGGCTGATGGAACTGCGCGCGCCGGACATCATCGTCCGCAACGAAAAGCGCATGTTGCAGGAAGCCGTCGACGCCTTGTTCGACAACGGCCGCCGCGGCCGCACGATCACCGGCGCCAACAAGCGTCCGCTGAAGTCGCTGTCCGACATGCTCAAGGGCAAGCAGGGCCGCTTCCGCCAGAACCTGCTCGGCAAGCGCGTCGACTATTCGGGGCGTTCGGTCATCGTGACCGGGCCCGAACTCAAGCTGCACCAGTGCGGCCTGCCGAAGAAGATGGCGCTCGAACTGTTCAAGCCGTTCATCTACGCGCGCCTCGACGCCAAGGGTCTGTCGATGACCCTGAAGCAGGCGAAGAAGTGGGTCGAAAAGGAACGCAAGGAAGTCTGGGATATCCTCGACGAAGTCATTCGCGAGCACCCGGTCCTGCTGAACCGCGCCCCGACGCTTCACCGCCTGGGCATCCAGGCGTTCGAGCCCGTGCTGATCGAAGGCAAGGCGATCCAGCTTCACCCGCTGGTTTGCGCCGCGTTCAACGCCGACTTCGACGGTGACCAGATGGCCGTCCACGTCCCGCTCTCGCTGGAAGCCCAGCTGGAAGCGCGCGTGCTGATGATGTCGACGAACAACATCCTGAGCCCCGCGAACGGCAAGCCGATCATCGTGCCGTCGCAGGACATGGTGCTGGGCCTCTACTATCTCTCGCTGGAGCGCGAAGGCGAACCGGGCGAGGGCATGTTGCTGGCCGACATGGCCGAAGTGCACCAGGCGCTGTTCACCGGCGCGGTGACGCTGCACACCAAGGTCATCAGCCGCGTTCCGCAGACCGACGAGCAGGGCAATGAGTATCTCAAGCGTTTCGAGACCACGCCCGGCCGTATGCTGATCGGCGAATGCCTGCCGAAGTCGCACACCGTGCCCTTCGACGTCGTCAACCGCCTTCTCACCAAGAAGGAAATCGGCGACGTGATCGATCAGGTCTATCGTCACACCGGCCAGAAAGAGACCGTGCTGTTCGCCGACGCCATCATGGCGCTGGGCTTCCGCAACGCGTTCAAGGCCGGCATCTCGTTCGGCAAGGATGACATGATCATCCCGGCGTCGAAGGAAGGCATGGTCGACGAAACCCGCGCGCTGGTGAAGGATTTCGAGCAGCAGTATCAGGACGGCCTGATCACGCAGCAGGAAAAGTACAACAAGGCCATCGACGCCTGGTCGCAGTGCGGCGACAAGGTGGCGAACGCCATGATGGACGAAATCCGTGCGACGCCGAAGCTGGACGACGGCCGCCTCGCCCCGATCAACTCCATCTATATGATGGCGCATTCGGGCGCGCGTGGTTCGCAGGCCCAGATGAAGCAGCTGGCCGGTATGCGCGGCCTGATGGCGAAGCCGTCGGGCGAGATCATCGAAACGCCGATCATCTCGAACTTCAAGGAAGGCCTGACCGTTCTCGAGTATTTCAACTCGACCCACGGTGCGCGTAAGGGCCTGGCCGATACGGCGCTCAAGACGGCGAACTCGGGTTACCTGACCCGCCGTCTGGTCGACGTGTCGCAGGACTGCGTCGTGATCGAGGAAGATTGCGGCACGACGCGCGGCATGGAAATGCGCGCGATCATCCAGGGCGGTTCGACGATCGCCTCGCTGGGCGAGCGCATCCTGGGCCGCACGACGCTCGAAGATGTCGCCGACAAGGACGGCAACATCATCGCGCCCGTCGGCACGCTGCTCGACGAAGCCACCACCGCGCGGATCGAGGAGGCTGAAGTTCAGTCGGTCAAGATCCGTTCGCCGCTGGTTTGCGAAGCGACGCTGGGCGTGTGCGGCAAATGCTATGGCCGTGACCTTGCGCGCGGCACGCCGGTCAACATCGGTGAAGCTGTCGGCGTCATTGCCGCCCAGTCGATCGGTGAACCCGGCACCCAGCTGACGATGCGCACCTTCCACATCGGCGGTGCGGCGCAGGTCAACGAACAGTCGAACGCCGAAGCGATTTCGGACGGCACGATCGAATATCGCGACATGGCGACGATCGTCGACCAGCGCGGTCGCCGCCTGGCGCTGTCGCGTTCGGGTGAAATTGCGATCATCGACAGCGAAGGCCGCGAACGCGCGTCGCACAAGCTGCCCTATGGTGCGCAGATCCTGCACAAGGACGGCGAAAAGGTGAAGAAGGGCGACCGGATTGCCGAATGGGATCCGTTCACCATGCCGCTGATCACCGAAAAGCAGGGCGTCGTGAAGTATCAGGATTTGCAGGACAGCAAGACCCTGATCGAACAGGTCGACGAAGCGACGGGCATCGCCCAGCGCGTCGTGATCGAATATCGTTCGGCGGGCCGCGCCAAGAAGGAAGACCTTCAGCCGCGCCTGACCTTGCTCGACGATCAGTCGGGCGAAGCCGCGCGCTACCTGCTCGCGGTCGGCACGATGCTGTCGGTCGAGGACGGTCAGGAAGTGCAGGCGGGCGACGTGCTGGCGCGTGTCAGCCGCGAAGCGTCGAAGACGCGCGACATCACCGGCGGTCTGCCGCGGGTGGCGGAGCTGTTCGAGGCGCGCATTCCGAAGGACAACAGCGTTATCGCGAAGATCAGCGGCCGCATTGAATTCGTCAAGGATTACAAGGCGAAGCGCAAGATCGCGATCGTTCCGGAAGAAGGCGATCCGATCGAATATCTGATCCCGAAGTCGAAGGTGCTGGAAGTGCAGGAAGGCGACCAGGTCAAGCGCGGCGACGCGCTGATCAGCGGTTCGCCGAACCCGCACGACATCCTCGACGTGATGGGTGTGGAGGCGCTGGCCGAATATCTGGTCGCGGAAATCCAGGAAGTCTATCGATTGCAGGGCGTGAAGATCAACGACAAGCACATCGAGGTGATCGTTCGCCAGATGCTGCAAAAGGTCGAGATCACCAACGGCGGCGACACGACGCTGCTGCCCGGCGAGCAGCTCGATTATCTGGAGATGATGGAATATAACGCCAAGCTGCCGAAGAATGGCGTGCCCGCGGAAGGCCGTCCGGTCCTCCTCGGCATCACCAAGGCGTCGCTGCAAACGCGCAGCTTCGTTTCGGCGGCATCGTTCCAGGAGACGACCCGCGTCCTCACCGAAGCATCGGTGCAGGGCAAGATCGACTCGCTGCAAGGCCTGAAGGAAAATGTCATCGTCGGCCGCCTGATCCCGGCGGGCACCGGCGCTGCCATGAACCGCGTCCGCGTCACCGCCTCGTCGAAGGATGCCGCGCTTCGCGCCGCCATGCGCGCCGCGAACCAGGAGCATCTGATCGCCCCGACGACCGCCGCCGAAGAGCATGCCGCCGAACTGGCGCAGGGCCCGGAAGCCGCGATCGGTGACGATCCGCTGGGCAAGGTGCAGGGCGAAGATTTCACCACCGACGATGTCGCGGTGCTGGATCGCCCCGAAGGCGAAGGCGAGGAATAAGCTTCCTCGGCTTTGAAGCCTGACAGAAAATGGCCCCGCCGGAGCGATCCTGCGGGGCTTTTTCTTTGGCGGCTTTGGGGTGGGAAGCGGACGAAACCTAAAGGCCAGCGAACACCGAGTAGTATGACTTTATAGAGGCTATTTGGTCGTCCTTAAACTGGACGGTATAGATGACATATCCGCCGCTCTGTGCGGGGAGCGCGATCCGCCAATTTCCTGAAGCTTCGGCTACCTGTTGGCGATCGTGGTCAAAGAGATATTCGCCTTCCAACTGCTTTCGTGCGTCGTTTCGAGATTGCCCGACGATAAAAGGGCCAACTGCACCATTTCGGAAAGTATATTGATAAGCCCAAAGGCCGTCATCGAAGGACATCCACGCAGCCAAATCCGGACGGTCTCGCCCATAAGCTGATCTGACGCCGAGGTGACCCGCGACAAGCGCCAATAATACAGCGGCAGATATGATCCCGGTGCGCTTTGACATTCAACACGCTTACCATAGCGGCCAGCGTCCACAATCGGTCGTTTCCCGACGTTCGTCATTCCCCGATCAAGTCCGGGTCACGATGGGCGGTCCATTCGGCAGGGCTTTTTCTTTGGCGGCAAGCTGATAGCTTCGCCTTCTCGATGGGGAAGGAGAGGAACGATGCGTATCGGTCTTTTGGGAATGGCGCTGGTCGCGGGGACGATGCCGGCGATCGCGCAGGACGATAGCAATATCAGGGGCGAAGTGGTCGTGACGGGACAGCGTGCCTCGGCCGATTACCTGTCCGACGAACAGACCGTCGTCGGGTTGCGGCGCCCCGCCGACAGCGCGATCCAGCCGGTAAAATTCACCTCGGACTCGCGCGACGCCGATGTCCGCAAGCGCGAGATTCATGCGATGATCGAAAGCGCGATCCGCCGCGCCGATGCCGCCGGCGTCGAACTGGTCACCGGCGAATTCGAGCTGACCAGGGTGACGCTCGCCAACTACCGCGACCTTGCCTTTCGGGGCGGCGGGCGCCCCGATACCAGCGAAATCGCGGTTTATGTGAAGGCGAAGCTGGGCGGATCGGTCGGCAGCGCGCAGTCGCGGATCGACAATTTCGTCAAGGCCGTGCCGGCCGAGGGACGCGCGCTGATGGAACGGCGCGGCGCGCTGACGCTGACGATCATCAACCCCGACCAATATCGTCCCGAGATCGTCAAGCTGGTCGCGGCGGAGGCGCTCAAGACCGCGGGCGCTTTCGGCGCCGATTATGGGGTCGAGGTCGCGGGGTTGAACGAGCAATTGATCTGGGCGCAGGCGAGCGCAACCGAGGTGTTCCTTTATATTCCGTACCGTTTCACGGTGCGCCCCAAATGAAAAGGGCCCACCGGGGTGGCCGGTGAGCCCTTGGTCCTGGGAATATGCGGGCCGGTCCGATTGCGCCTGTGAGGCGGCCGGCCCTGATGCTCTGTCCTACGGCGCGAGGATCGCGACGGCGAGGTACAGCAGCAGAGGAAGGCCGAAGCCCAGAAGCGTCAGGGCGACAAAGCCGACGCGCGTCCACAAGACGTCGATGCCGAACTGGTCTGACATGCCGGCGCACACGCCGAAGATCATCCCGTCGCGACGATTCTTGCGAAAACCCTGTTTCATTTCTTTCCTTTCCATCCCGGCCGATGCGGCCGGCGTTTATCGAGGGCCGACGCAGCCGGTCAGGCGAGCAGGCTGTTCGGGCCAGCAGCGGCGAAGAGCATGACCGAGCAGTAAAGCGAGGCAACCGCAGCGATGGCGTAGCTCTTGAACGATTCGACGTTGAAATGGGCCATGATATTTTCCTTCCTTGAACCTTCCATCCGGGCCATCCGGTGGATGCCAACTGTAATGCAGGGAGCGTGCCAATTTCATTCATTGGCGGTTAAGCGGGGTTTTTCGGTTCGCGACATATTATTTCAGCGCGAAAAATACGCTGAGATGGCAAAAAGTCCCGTTAGTCGGAAAAATTTCAACGAAACCATCTGGCGCGATGCGCTGGCGTCGTCGAAGCGGCTGCGGTAGGCGGGCAGGCAAATGACGCTGACCCGCCTTTCGCTGACCGATTTTCGCAATCATGCCGGCGCGGACATGGCGGCCGCTGCCGGGCTTGTGGCGCTGCACGGCGACAATGGCGCGGGCAAGACCAATATATTGGAGGCGCTCTCGCTGCTCGCACCGGGGCGCGGACTACGCCGTGCCGCGCTGTCCGACATGGTGCGCGACGGGGCAAGCGGCGGCTTTGCGGTCTTTGCCGAGGTTCAAGCCGGAGCGGATCTTGCGCCGGTGGCCCTGGGAACGGGGATCGAGCCCGCGCAGCCGGGGCGGCGTATCGTGCGCGTCAACGGCGCCCCGGCGGCCGCGACGGCGCTGGGCGAATGGCTGGCGGTGCTGTGGCTGACCCCGGCGATGGACCGGCTGTTCGTCGAGACCGCGGGCAACCGGCGGCGCTTCCTCGACCGGCTCGTGCTCGCGCTCGACCCGCGTCATGCCCAGCACAGCAATCGTTATGAGGCGGCGCTGCGCGCGCGCGGGAAGTTGCTTGCCGACCCGGCGCAGGCCGACCAGCAATGGCTCGCCAGCCTGGAGGCGCAGCTCGCGGAGCATGGCGCGGCAATGGATGCGGCGCGCCAGCAGATGCTGGCGGGATTGTCGGCCGAACTGGCGGGGCAGCCCGATGCGCCGTTCGCGCGGCCGCTGTTGACCTTGGTCGACAGTGAGGGGGCGCCGCGCGTGGCCCCGCACGATGTCGATGCGCTGAAGGCGCTGTTCGCGGGCCGCCGCCGGATCGATGCCGCCGCCGGGCGCGCGACCGCGGGGCCGCACCGCGACGATCTGTCGGCGGTTCACGCCGCGACCGGGCGGGCGGCGGCACGTTGTTCGACCGGCGAGCAAAAGGCGATGCTGCTCTCGCTCGTCCTCGCGCACAGCGACAGCGTCGCGCGCGCGCGCGCGCAGCGGCCGGTGCTGCTGCTCGACGAGGTCGCGGCGCATCTTGACCCGCTGCGCCGCGGGGCGCTCTATGACCGGCTGGCGGGGCAGGGCGGGCAGGCGTGGCTGACGGGGACCGAGGCGGCGCTGTTCGACGACATGCCGGGGCCGGTGATGCGCTTCCGGGTCAGCGGCGGACGGATCGCGGCGGATTAGAGGATGTCGCGCACCCGGTCCTGCGGGCGGCACAGGCGGACACCCTTGTCGGTTTCGACGAACGGGCGCTCGACATAGGCGGGGTGGGCGGCCAT
>Ga0155548_123_pt6 | contig 19995 bp, 23 predicted proteins | sample RifCSPhighO2_12_FD_107205 | JGI IMG/M metagenome (GOLD analysis project Ga0155548, IMG submission 107205) | Sphingopyxis sp. RIFCSPHIGHO2_12_FULL_65_19
GGCGTGCTGCCGCTGTTCGAGGCGGCCGAAAGCGACGAGTTGGGCCCCGAAGAGGATGCGCAGCTGCCGCCCACGCCGCTCGTCGAACAGGTTCTCACCGACTATCAGACGACGCGGCTGTCGCTGAAAGGTCATCCGATGGCGTTCCTGCGCCGCGATTTCGAGCGCGAAGGGGTGCTGAGCGCCGCCCAGGTCGCGGCGGCAAAAAACGGGTCGATCGTCCGCACCGCAGGTATCGTGCTGGTCCGCCAGCGGCCGGGCAAGGGCAATGCGATCTTCATCACGATCGAGGACGAGGGCGGGATCGTCAACATCCTGCTGTGGGCGCGCCATTTTGAACGGTATCGCCGCGCTGTCATGGCGTCGCGGCTGATGCTCGCCGAGGGCGAGGTGCAGCGGAGCAAGGAGGGTGTCATCCACCTGATGGCGACGCGGATCACCGACCGCACCGAAATGCTCGACGCGCTGGGCGACGGACGCGAAATACGCCCCGACCTGTGCCGCGCCGACGAGGTCGCGCACCCACAACTGCCGCGCGGTTATGCGGCGCAGCACGGCCACCCGCGCAACGTCCGCATCCTGCCCAAGTCGCGCGATTTTCACTGAGGTGGACGAACCCGCCACGCGGCATGGGGTGGGCCGACGCAGCGGCATTGGGGTGGCGTGCCTTCTTCGCGATCCCGATCCGACCGCGGACCCGGTCGGCGCGAGGACCGCGCCATATTCCAAAGTTCAGGAAAGTTCAGCCCTGTGCATCGCCCGATCCGCAGGTCGCGGTGCGCCGGACATGCCCGACACGCCCCGCCGTACCCGCACCCTTAAGTCGGACGGCGACCGCCGTTATCCACCAAATGAACGAGCCGGGCCAAAGGCTGGCACGGCCGGATAATGTAGGAAAGGATTATTTGACGGCGGCGTTGGCTTTGGGGTCGTGAGGAGACGTTCCCTTGTTCGTCATCCCGGACTTGATCCGGGGTGACGATGAAGGAGAACGCAGCTTCCGGTCGGCACCCGCCGATCGCACAAAAATGATGCCCCGGCTGTGGGGGCCGGGGCATCGGATCAGGCTATCTAAGGGACCAACCGAATATAGCCTGAAACTGTTCGCGGATTTTAGCCGCGGAGCAGGTTCATCACGCCCTGCGAGCTCTGGTTCGCCTGGGCGAGCATCGCGGTCGATGCCTGTGCCAGGATGCCGGCGGCCGCGAGGTTCGTCGATTCGACCGAGAAATCGGCGTCTTCGATGCGCGACTTCGCTTCGTCCAGGTTGGTGACACGCGACGTCAAATTATCGACAGCCGAGGTCAGACGGTTCTGCTGCGCACCGAGGTTGGCGCGTTCTTCGGCGACGATGGTGATCGCATCGTCGATCGTTGCGAGTGCGCCCGTGGCGCCCGCAGCGGTCGCGACCGAAACCGCGTTGACGCCCAGACCCGTCGCCGACAGGCTGGCGACCGTGATGTTCACGACTTCGGTATCGTTGATGCCGGTCTGGATGTCGAAGCCGGTGGCGACGCTGCCGTCGATCAGCTGGTTGCCGTTGAACGTGGTCTGCGTCGTGATGTCGCCGATCTGCGAAATCAGCGCGCCGACTTCTTCCTGCACCAGCGCGCGGTCGTCGTCGCTCAGCGTGCCGTTCGAGGCCTGCATCGCAAGTTCGCGCATCCGGATGAGGATGTCGGAGATGCTGCCCGCGGCGCTATCGGCGGTCTGGGCGAGCGAAATTCCGTCATTGGCGTTGCGAACGGCCTGGGTGAAACCGCGCGATGCGGCTTCCATGCGGGTTGCGATGGCGAGGCCGGCGGCATCGTCCTTCGCAGCGTTGATGCGCTTGCCGCTCGACAGGCGTTCCATCGCCTGCGACTGCATTTGGCCTGCGACCCGCGAATTGTTCTGGGCGCGAAGCGCGCTCACATTGGTGTTGATGACAGTCATCTTTGTTCCTTTCCGGCCTCGACGGCCATTCCCGTTATGTGAGGGCTCGAGGAGCGGTCACGGAAAGCAGTAACGGCGGGCAGCGGGGGCGATTAAGTCGGTGCGTCAAAAAAATGCCGAAAGCGGCCGACGGGCAGCATCTTGATCGTTCAAGTGCATGAAAATACGTAAATAATATTTCTGGCACGAGCTTTGCATTCTTCTTTGGTGCGTGCGGCGCAGCGCCGCGCAAAGGACGGATGAAAAGCAATGAGCACGATTGACCCGAGCCGACTGCTGCAAATGCGCAGTTCGATCCTCAATCAAAACCAGGCCCTGCAACGCGCCGCCGGCCGCGGCGGGATCGGCGGGGCTGAGGGCGGCGTCGACGGCGCCGGCGGGACGCCCGATTTCGGCGCCGCGATCAACAATGCGCTGCAACAGGTCAACGCCCAGCAGGCCAAGGCAAGCTCGATCAGCGAAGCCTATGAACGCGGCGACACGCACGACATCGTCAGCGTGATGATCGAGCGGCAAAAAGCCTCGCTCGGCTTCGAGACCACCCTGCAAGTGCGCAACAAGCTGCTGTCCGCGTATCGCGACATCATGAACATGCCGGTGTAACCCATGGCCGAAACTCAAATTCTGACCCCCGTTGACGACGGGTCCGCGAACCGCCTCCCCGCCCCCGTCCTTGGCGGCCGCCTCGCCCCGTTGACCGGATTCATGCGCCAGCCCGCCGTACAGCGCGCGCTGCCCGCAATCGCGATGACCTCGGCGATCGGTATCGCCGCGCTGGCCTATTTCACCATGCAGACCGCCCCGCAGGCCCAGCTGTTCGCGGGACTCGACGACAGTGACAAGGCCGCGGTCGCCGACGCGCTGCAAACGCAGGGCATCGCACACAGCATCGACCCCACCACCGGCGCGCTGACCGTCGACGCCAGCAAGCTCCACGCGGCGCGTATCGCGCTCGCCGGGCAGGGCCTGCCGAAAGCCGCGCCCAGCGGCGACAGCCTGATCGCCGCGCTGCCCATGGGGTCGAGCCGCGCGATCGAAGGCGAAGCGCTGCGTTCGGCCCGCGAAGCCGACCTGTCGCGAACGATCGAGACGATCGACGCGGTCAAGAGCGCGCGCGTCCATGTCGCCGCCGCCGAACCCAGCCTGTTCGTCCGCGAAGACAAACCCGCGACCGCATCAGTCATGCTGACGCTCCAGAACGGCCGCTCGCTTTCCGACGGCCAGGTGCAGGCGATCCGTTTCCTTGTCGCTTCGTCGATCCCCGGCATGAACGCCGATCAGGTGTCGGTGATCGACCAGCGCGGCGCGCTGCTGTCGGACACGGCGAGCGGCAGCGACATGAAGGCCTTCCAGCTCCAGCTTCAGGTCGAGGATCGGTTCCGCCGCGCGCTCGACACGCTGCTCGGCCCGATGCTCGGCGCCGGCAATTACACCGTCGAGGTCCATGCCGACGTCGATATGTCGGAAAGCCAGGCGACGCGCGAAAGCTTCCCCGAAAACGACCGCGCGCTGACCAGCGAACAGATCACCCGCTCGACCAGCGGGACAAGCAACGCCCCCGCCGTCGGCATCCCCGGCGCGCTGTCGAACCAGCCGCCGCAGGCGACGACCATCGCCGCGACCGGACCGCAGCCGGTCCCCGCCGGCGCGCCCCCGGCACCCGGCACCGAAAGCAATGAAAATGCCGCGCGCGCCTATGAAGTCGGGCGCGAGATTTCGGTAACCCATTCCCCGCAGGGCAAGCTGCGCCGTGTCTCGGTCGCCGTCGCGCTCAACCAGGGCAAGAAGGCGCTGACCCAGGCCGACCTCACCAAGATCGACGCGCTGGTCAAGGGTGCGATCGGTTATGACGCGACGCGCGGCGACCTGGTCGCGATCAACCAGCGCCCCTTTGCGAAGGTCGAGGACAGCGCGCCCGCTTTTTACGACCAGGGCTGGTTCATGCCGCTGGTCCAGCAGGTCGGTGCCATCCTCGCGGCCTTGCTCGCCTTCCTGTTCATCGGCCGCCCGATGATCCGCGCCGCCAAGGAGCGCGCCGCCAAGCGCGCCGAACAGAATCAGGCGCTCGAGGCGTCGCTGCTCGCCGCGACCGATCGCCCCGCCCTCGCCAATGGACAGGGTGGCCGCGAAATCACGCTCGAAATGATCGAACAGGCGCCAAGCTATGAAACGCGCGCCAACCTTGTCCGCGCCTTTGTCCGCCAGGATTCGGCGCGCGCCGCGCTCGTCGTCCGCCACCTGATGCAGGAGGGCGCCCGTGCCTGACGCCGCCGAAATGGACACAGTCGCCGCAACCCCCGCAATCGACGGGTCGTCCGCCGCCGCCATCCTGTTGATGCTGCTCGACGAAAGCGAAGCCGCCACAATCCTGAAGCAGCTCGCCCCCGAAGAGGTCCGCCAGCTCGCGAAATCGATGTTCGACACCGCCAATGCCAGCGAACAGCAGATCGGGCAGGCGCTCGACCGCTTCGTGACGCGCAGCCGCGACGTCAGCGCGCTGGCGATCGGCGCCGACACGCGCATCCGCACCGTGATCAACGAAGCCGTCGGCAATGTCCGCGCCGACAATATCCTGGCTGCCGTCGCGCCCCAGCGGAGTGCGGCGTCGCTCGAAATGCTGCGCTGGATGGATGTCGATGCGATCAGCGCGCTGCTCGGCAGCGAACATCCGCAGGTCGGCGCGCTGATCCTGTCGGTGCTCGTTCCCGACGTCGCGGCGCGCGCGATCGAGACGCTCGACGAAATCCTCCAGGCGGACCTCGTGCTTCGCGCCGCGCAGCTGACCTCGGTTCCCGCCGCCGCGATCGAAGATCTCGAATCGGTGCTGGCAAGCGCCAATGTCGACGGCCAGCGCGTTGCCAAGCAGGCGATCGGCGGCCCGAGCGACGTCGCGAAGATCATGAAGAAGATGCCGAAACAGCTCTCCGAACGCACGCTCCGCTCGCTCAAGAAACACGACCGCATCCTCGCCCAGGCGATCGAGGAAGAGATGTTCATCTTTGAAAACCTGCGCGACCTCGACAAGAAGAGCCTCAGCAGCGTGCTGCGCTCGGTCGATGCCGCCCAGCTCGCGATCGCGCTCAAGGGTGCCGACGACGAGATGGTCGACATGTGCCTTGCCACCATGTCGCAGCGTGCCGCCGAAACGATCCGCGACGAAATGGCCGAAATGACGATGGTCAAACGCGCCGACGTCGACGACGCGCAAAAGAGCGTGATGCAGATCGTGCGCCAGATGGCAGCGGCCGGCGAAATCATGATTGCGGGCGGGGGCGACGACTATGTCTGATCGCACCGCGGAAACCGGCTTTGCACCCGTCACGCTGGCCGACGCCATGGCGCGCAGCAGCGGTTTTCGCCCGCTGTCCTTCGTCGCCGGCGTGCGCGAGGCCGAAATCGCTCCCGAAAGCCCCGTCGATGCCGACGATCCGTTCGCACGCGGCCTTGCAGAGGGCCAGCGGCTTGCCGAAGCCGCCTTCGTCGCCGAGCGGCACCAGCTGCTCGCCTTGCTCGCCGGTGCCGAAGCGTTGCAGGACGAACCGAGCGAAGAACTGGCGCAACTGATCGCCGAGACCGTCGAACGGCTGGTGCGCCAGATCGTCGCCGCGGCGCCGATCGACGCCGACTGGCTACAGGCGCAGGCAGAGATCGCCGCGGCGATGGTCGCCGACGCCGACAGGGCACGCACCCTGTGGGTCCATCCCGACGACGCCGCGCTGCTTGCCGATTGCCCGTTGACGCTGGCGATCGAAAGCGACGCCGCGATGATGCGCGGTACCGTCCGCCTCGAAACCTCGACCGGCTGGATCGAACATGGCCGCGCGGTCTATCTTGAGGAACTGCGCGCCGCGCTCGGCGAAAGCGAAGCCGCATGACCCGCCGCCTCGCCCTGTCCGCACAGCAGTTGCTTGATCCCGTCGACCTGGCACACGCCAGCCCGCGCCGTATCGGCACGCTCGTCTCGCACGAGGGGATCATGCTCGAAGTATCGGGCTTCCCGATGCCGCTGGGCAGCAATGTGCGTATCCGATCGGCGGACAACGACTATGTTTATGGCGAGGTCGTCGGCTTTCGCGGCCACCGCAGCCTCGTCCTGCCTTTTGACACCAACAAGCCGCTCGTCACCGGCGCGCCCGTCGAACCGCATGGCGCGTCGAGCATGGTTGCCGTCGGCAAGACGCTGCTCGGCCGGATCATGGACGCCCAGGGCAACCCGCTGGACGGCCGTCCGCCGATCAAGTCGCAGTTCCAGTGGCCGCTGGCGGGGCGCAAGGTCAACCCGCTGCGTCGCGGCCGCGTCACCCGCGCGCTGAACATGGGCGTGCGCGCGATCAACGGCCTGCTCACCGTCGGCGAAGGCCAGCGCGTCGCGATCATCGCGGGGTCGGGTGTCGGCAAGTCGGTGCTGATGGGCCAGATGATCGCGGGCACCGAATGCGACGTCATCGTCGTCGGCCTGATCGGCGAGCGCAGCCGTGAAGTCAGCGATTTCGTCGAAACCAAGCTGCCCCCCGACGTGCGCAAGAAATCGGTCGTCGTCGCGGTCCCCGCCGACCATCCGCCGCTGCTCCGCCTGCGCGCCGCGATGCGCGCGACCGCAATCGCCGAAGCCTTTCGCGCCGAAGGCAAGAAGGTGCTTCTGCTGATCGACAGCCTGACCCGCGTCGCCCATGCGCAGCGCGAGATCGGACTGACGCTGGGCGAACCGCCGACGATGAAGGGTTATCCGCCCTCGGTCTTCGCGCTGATCCCCTCTTTGTGCGAACGCGCGGGCATCGACCGCGAAACCGGCGGGTCGATCACCGCGCTTTACACCGTGCTGGCCGACGGCGGCGACATCGACGATCCCGTCGTCGACAGCGCCCGCGCGATCGTCGACGGTCATATCATCCTGTCGCGCCAGCTGGCCGAACAGGGCGTCTATCCCGCGATCGACGTCGCGCGGTCGCTGTCGCGCACGATGGTCGATTCGGTCGACCCCGACCATGCCGCCGCCGCCGCCCGCTTTCGCCAGCTCTGGTCCGCCTATGAAGAGAATCGCGACCTGATGCTGATGGGCGCCTATGTCGCCGGCGGCGACCCCGTGCTCGACGAAGCCATCGCCCGCCATGCCGACCAACTGGCCTTTGTGTCGCAGCCCGCCAAGGCGCAGGTCGATTTCGATATTTCCCGCCAAGCCCTGATTGAAGGATATTCCGCATGAACGCCCGCACCGCACGCCGCAAACGTATCATCCGCGTGCGCACCGTCGAACATCAGCAGGCAGAAGCCAATCTGGCGCGCGCCAATGGCGAACTCGCGAACCTCGTCGAGCTCGCCAAACGGCTCGAAACGCTGCGCGTCGACCTAGCGATGGCGAAGGGCGCGGTTGCCGGCCGCGCGCTCAACACGATCGGCGAGCTCGCCATGCGGCTCGACATCGCGCAGGAAAGCCTGGCCGCACCGCTGGCGGGCGCGAGCCAGCGCCGCGACGAGATGGGGGTGCGCGCGCAAAGCGCGATGGTGAAGGAGGAATCGGCGGTCCGCCTCTACGAACGCAGCCGCAAATCGGCGGAGGCCGAACAGGAACGCCGCAGCGACGCCAACCGGCCGCACCGCGCCCGGACGGGCATGCGGCTGCGCCTGATCGAGGGGGGCGCGGCATGATGGGCGCTCCTTCCCTCCCCGCGCCGCAGGCCGCGATGCCCGCGGGCTTCGCGGCGTTTCTGGCAAATATCGGCCAAGTTCCCGACGGCAGCGGCGAAGGCGCCGGTTTCGGCCAGCTGCTCGCCGCGACCCCGCTGACGGCGGCGCCGATCGCGGCCGCGGCCGCGCTGACGCAGCCGAGTGAGACGACGATCGTCAAAGCCGATGCGATGCTGGCGGCCGAAGCCGAGGCCGGCGAGCTGCCCGTCGACATCGCGCCGGACACGGTCGCCGTTGTGGTCAAGCCCGCGGCGACAAAATCCGAACCGGCCGATGCCGCCGCGCTCGCTGCGACGCTGCTTGTCGCGCTCGGTGGCGCCGACCCCGCCCAAGCGTCCAAAGCCGGAAGGCCGGCGGCAACTGGAACCAGCCCGACGCCTGAAACCACGAAAGCGGACGAGACGCCGACGGCGCCCGCGGCCGCAAATTGGGCGGCAATCATCGCCGCGGTGGTTCCGGATATCGAGGGGCGCGCCAAGCCTGAGACTGCCAAACCGGCGGCAACCGTTGCCGCCACGCCGAACATGGCGCCCGAAGCGCTTGCCGCCGACATCCCTGCCGCTCCGGCCGCTTCGCGCCCGACCAGCGCGGTGATAGCGGTGGCTTCTGCCGACGCGCCCGTCACGAAAACCGCCGACACGCCTTCGATGACCATCCTGTTCGCCCAGCCCGCCGCTCTTACGTCCGCCGCACCCTTCGATACCAGCGCCCCGGCGCTGATCGCCGAACGCGTGCTCGACATGGACAGCGACAGCGCCTGGATCGACCAGCTGGCGCGGGACATTGCCGCGACCAAATCGGACGGCGGCGACGTCAGCTTTCGCCTGATGCCGCGCCACCTCGGCCGTCTCGATGTCGCCATGCAGATGAGCGATGAAGGTCTGTCGCTGAAAATGGATACGCACCATGAAGCGACCGCGACGATCGTGACCGCCGCGCAAGGGCGGCTTGTCGACGAGCTGCGCCAGCAGGGCGTGCGCGTCGCGGGCGCCGAAGTGACCTGCACCCCCGGCGAGACCGGGCGCCAGTCGCCCGGCCAGGGTCAGGGCCGCGCGGGCACCCCCGATACCACCCACCTTATAGAAACCGCGGCCGAGCGCGCCGAAACGCGCGCGGCGGCCGATAGCGATGAGCGCGCCGCCGACCGCCGCGGCCGCTTTGCCTGATCAGAAAGGGTCCGACCATGAGCAAGGATAAAGTCGAAGCCGAGCCCAAGAAGAAGGGCAAGTTCAAGAAGTTGCTGATGATCGGCGTCGCGGCCGTCGCGCTGATCGGCGCCGGCGCCGGTGCCGGCATCTATTTCGGGGCGCTGTCGGCGCACGAGGCCAAGCCCGAGGATCATTATCCGAAGCTGGTCGAGCGCAGCACCGAAGAAGAGGCGCCCGCCGCCGAAGGCGAGGACAAGGAAGCGCCGCCCAAGGTCGGCACGGTGTCGGTCCCGAACGACAAATTCAAGGTCGACCCGCGCAAATATGAAATCACCTATTATCCGATCACCGACGCCTTCACGACGAACCTGGCCGACGGATCGGGATTTTTGCAGGTCGGTATCAGCCTTTCCACCTTTTATGACGGCAAGGTTATCAATAATATCAAACGCCAGGCCGTGCCGATCCGCTCGGTTGTGCTTATGGTGCTCGCCGAACAGGACCCGTCCTTGCTCGCCACGTCACAGGGGAAACAACGGCTACAGCGTCAGCTGACCGCCGCGATCAACGACGTGTTGCGCGACAAGGAGGGATTCGGGGGGATCGACAATGTTTATTTCACGAGCCTGGTAATCCAGTGACCGTCCGTACAAAATCGGTAAGGGCCATCGAGGCGCCTGCCGCGCCGGTGGCCGAACCGGCCGATGCCAAGGCGTCGCTGCTGCTGCGCAAGGCCGCCGACGGCTATGCCTTTCCCGCGCTCGAAAGCGTCGCGACCCAGTTTGCGCGCAGCTTGCGCGACCTTCTCCGCGCCCTCGGCGCGCCGGCGATCCAGGTCGAACGCGCGGGGTCCGAACAGACCAGCTTCGGCGAATGGAGCGCGTCGGCCGCCCCGGCGATCTTCTGGCGCTATCATGCGCCGCCGTTGAAAGGTCCGGTGCTGCTCGCTGCCGCGCGGCCGCTGATCCTGCAACTCGTCGACATCTTTTATGGCGGCAAAGGCAAGCTCGCGGGCGAACGCGAAGAACTGACCGATGCCGAAGAACGCTTCGCAGCCCGCCTGGGCCGCGACATGGGGTTGCAACTCGCCTCCGCCTGGCGCGACAAGCTGGGGCTCGAACCCGAACTTGATTGCGTCACCGGCGATCCCGCGAAACTTGCCGCGGTGCGCGCCGACGACGACATGCTCGTCCAGCGTTTCGTGCTGCGCGGCGCCCCGTTCGAGGGCCGGACGATTGTCTGCGCCTATCCCGTCGCCGCGCTGCGCGGTGTCGTCGGGGCCGAACTGCTTCCCGAAACGCACAGCGCCAGCACCGCCGATCCGCTGTGGTCGGGCGCGCTCGACAAGGCCTTGCGCGACGTGCGCATGCCGGTGCGCTCGGTGCTCGCGCGCCCCGAAATCAGCCTCGTCAAACTGCTCGCGCTGGAAGTCGGCGACATCATCCCGCTCACCATGCCGCGCCATGTGCCGGTGACCGTGGCCGGACGCAGCTTTGCGTTCGGCAGCATCGGCGAAGCCAATGGCAATGCCGCCATCATGATCGACCATATCGAAAAAGGACCGGACCATGACTGATATCAGCGACGCCCCGAAGGCGGCTCGCGCCGACCGGCGTGACAAGTCGATCGCCGCCGCCCCCAATTTCGACCTGCTCGCCGGCGTTTCGCTGCGCGTGTCGGTGGAGGTGGGATCGACGTCGATGACCCTCGCAGAGCTGCTGTCGATCGACGAGGGCAGCGTGATCGAACTCGACCGAGCGGCGACCGATCTGCTCGACATCTACGCGAACGGCACGCTCATCGCGAAGGGCGAGATCGTCAGCATCGACGGCCGCTATGGCATCCAGGTCGCCGAAGTCGTCGCGCCGGCACGCGGCCTCGAAGGCTTTGAGCGGAGGGCCTGATGCTCGAATATATCCTCCGCCTGCTGATCCTGTTGCCGATCGTCGGCGGCATGGCGTGGGGCAGCCTGTGGCTGTGGAAGCGCGTCCAGATGGGCGTGCCCTTGATGGGCGGCGGCGCAAAGGCGCGCGCGGTCGAAATGGTCGACGTGCTGCCGCTCGGTCCCGGATCGAAGCTGGCGGTGATCGAATTTGCCGGGCAGCGGATCCTGGTGGCGGTGTCGCGGAGCGGCATCACCCGCATCGCCGATGACGGCCAGGGCGACTTCCATGCAGACTGATCGCCGTTTCTGGCTGCGCGCCGCGGCGCTCGCCGGCGGTGCCGCGCTGCTTTGTGCCGCGCCCGCCGCTTATGCCCAGGCCACCGACGGGCTGAACCGTGCGGTGACAGAGATCGGCGGCGACGGCCGCCCCCTGAGCCTGTCGCTCCAGATCCTCGTCCTGATGAGCTTGTTGACGGTGCTGCCGTCGTTGCTCCTGATGATGACCAGCTTCACGCGCATCATCATCGTGCTCTCTATCCTGCGCCATGCGCTGGGGCTGCAACAGACGCCGCCCAACCAGGTGCTCGTGGGCCTCAGCCTTTTCCTGTCGCTGTTCGTGATGCAGCCGGTGATCAGCGAAGTGAACCGGGTCGCGATCGAACCCTACGGCCAGGAACAGATCGACATCGGCGAAGCCGTGTCGCGTTCGGGCGACGCGCTCCACGGTTTCATGATGAAACAGACACGCAAGACCGACCTGATGATGTTCGCCAAGATCGCGAAGGCGCCGACCTATGCCAGCCCGAAGGACGTGCCTTTCTCGATCCTGCTCCCCGCCTTTGTCACCAGCGAACTCAAGACCGCTTTCCAGATCGGCTTCCTCATCTTCCTGCCCTTCCTCGTCATCGACCTGATCGTCGCGTCGGCGCTGATGTCGCTTGGCATGATGATGTTGTCGCCGACGATCATATCGATGCCGTTCAAGTTGCTGCTCTTCGTGCTGGTCGACGGCTGGGCGCTGACGATGGGCTCGCTCGCATCTTCCTTTGTAGGATAGCGACATGGAGGCCGATTATTTCATCGGGGTGGCGCAGCAGTCGCTGTGGATTCTGGCGCTCGCCTCGGCACCGCTGCTGCTGCCCGTGCTCATTATCGGCGTGCTGCTCGGCATGGTACAGGCGGCCACCTCGATCAACGAACAGACACTGACCTTTGTGCCCAAGCTGATCGTCGCGGCGATCTGCCTCGCCATCTTCGGCGGCAGCATCCTGGTGCTGCTGACCGACTTCACCCGCGAAATCTTTGCACAGATCCCGGCGCTCGTTCGTTAGGGCAACGATGAACCCCGCCGACATCCCGAATATCGAGGCGATGCTCCAGCTGTGGATGCTGGGGATGATCCGCCCCGGCGCCGCCTTCATTGCCGCGCCGGTGTTCGGCGCGACCAGCGTGCCCGTGCAGCTGCGGCTGGTGATCGCGCTCGCGGTCGGGGTCCCCGCGGTGGCCGCGTCGGGAATGGCGCTGCCGCCGGAGGGCATCGTCTCTGTCCCCGGCTTGCTGTTCGTGATCGGCGAAGTGGTGATCGGCCTTTCGATCGGCTTCGTGCTCCAGATGGGGCTGGCCGCCGCGCTGATCGCGGGCGAAGCGATCAGCAACGCGATGGGCCTCGGCTTCGCGTCGATGGTCGATCCCTTGAGCGGCGCGTCGAGTTCGGCGGTCGGCCAGTTTCTTTCGATGCTCGCAACCGCGCTGTTCCTGGCCGCCGACGGGCATCTCCTGCTCATCGACATCATCGTGGACAGCTACAGCGCCCTCCCGCCCGGCGGCGCCTTTCCTTCGTTCGAGGCGATCGGCGGGCTGTTGCAATTCGGCAGCCTGATGTTCGCGGCCGGACTGACGATCGCCATGCCGGTCGGCTTCGTACTGATTCTGGTCCAGATCATCATGGGTGTGATCGGCCGGTCGGCCCCCGCGCTCAACCTGTTCGCGGTCGGCATTCCCGCCACCTTGCTCGCCGGGATCGTGCTGCTTGGCATTGCGACCCCCGCGATGGCCGAAGCAACGGCGCGCATCCTGTCCGACGCTCTCGACGCCGCGCGCATGATGGCGGGACTCTGACGCGTGACGGGGACGACCGAAAAGGACCAGAAGACCGAACAGCCGACGGCGAAGAAGCTGGCCGATTCGGCGCGCGAAGGCGATGTCTTGATGTCGCGCGAACTGGCGACGGCGCTGATGATGCTCGCCGCGGCAGGCTGGATCGTCGCCGCGGGCGGCTGGTTCGTCCAGTCGGCGGGCGACCTCGTCCGCCGCGGGCTGACATTGACCGCCGCCGACATCGCCGATTTCGCGCCCGCCGAGGCGCTGATGCGCAACGGGGTCGAGATTCTGTTGCCGCTCGCCAGCCTGTTCGCGCTGGCGCTCGGCGCCGCGGTTGCGGGCCCGGCCATGCTCGGCTCGATCGGTTGGCGCGGCAAGGCGCTGCATTTCAAGGGCAACCGGATGAATCCGCTGAGCGGGATCAAACGGATGTTCGGGATGCAGGGGGCGACCGAACTTGCCAAGGCGCTTGCCAAGGTGCTGCTGCTCGGCACCATCGGATATTGGCTGGTCGATAGCAGCCTGCCCGCGATCATGACGATGGCAACCACCGACCTGATCGCGGCGATCGGACTCGCCGGACAGGCGATCGGCCACGCGATGCTGGTGCTCGCCGGCGGGCTGGTCGTCATCGCGCTGATCGACGTGCCGGTGCAATGGTTCCAGCGCAACAAGCGCCTGATGATGAGCAAGCAGGAAGTGAAAGACGAAATGCGCCAGTCCGACGGCGCCCCCGAACTCAAGCAGGCGCAGCGCCAGCGCGCGCATGAAATGATGAGCGGATCGGCGCGCAAGGCGGTGTCCGACGCCACCGTTGTCCTGACCAACCCGACGCATTTCTCCGTCGCGCTGCGTTACCGTCCGGGCGTCGATGCGGCGCCCGTCGTGGTCGCACGCGGGCGCGGCGACGTCGCGCTGTCGATCCGCGAACTCGCCCGCGGCGCCGATGTGCCGATTCTCGAATATCCGCAGCTTACCCGTGCGATTTATTTCACCGCGCGCGCCGGGCGCGTGATCCCCGAAGAATTGTTCGTCGCGGTCGCAACGGTGCTCGCCTTTGTCTTCCAGCTGGAGCGCGCGGTCGCCGACGGCATCGCCCAGCCCGCGGTCGACGTGCCGCCCTCGCATCATTTCGATCCCGAAGGGCGCCGCGCGGCTTAATATCGCTCGGCCGCCGCCGTTAAGGGGTCCGAAGGATATTGTGCCATGGTCAGTTCAATCGCCAACGCCCTGGGCTTCGGATCGGGCATCGATACCAAACAGCTGGTCACCGACCTGTCGAATGCGTCGCGCGAACCCAAGATCGCACGCGTGGCGACGCTGACACAGGCGAACCAGACGCGCATCAGCGCGCTGGGGCAAGCGCGTTCGGACCTCGAAGGTTTCGCCGATTCGCTGAGCCTGATGGTCAGCGACGGGACATTGCGCAGCACGCCAACGGTCTCTGACGACAGCGTGCTGGGCGTCACCGCACGGGCCGGGCTGGCAGCCGACAGCTTTGCCGCGACGATCGTCGTGAACCAGCTGGCGCGCGCGCAGAGCAATTATTCGGGCATCGTCGCCGACCGGACGGCGGCCATCGGCGCGGGCACCATGACCCTGACCGTCGGCGGCGTCGCGACGACGATCACGATCGACGCGGCGAACGACAGCCTCGACGGCCTTGCCAGCGCGATCAACGCCAGCGGCGCCGGAGTCACCGCATCGATCATCGCCGACGAAGGCGGCCACCGCTTGATCCTGAAGGGAACGACGGGCACCGCCAACGCCTTTACCCTCGCCGCCGATGTCGGCGCCGATCCCGGCCTTGCAGCCTTTGCCACCAGCGGCGGCATGACATTGGGGCAAAGCGCGGCCAACGCCGAATTCACCCTCGACGGGGTCGCGTTCAGCCGCGCGACGAACATTGTCGACGACGTCGTATCGGGCATGTCGCTCACGCTCAAAAAAGCCGCGCCCGGACAAGGCGTCGATATCGGTGCCGACCGGCCGCTCGACATGATCAAGCAGACGGTCGGCGACTTTGTCTCGGTCTATAACCAGCTCAAGAAAAGCCTGTCGGCCGCATCGAGCCTGTCGGGATCGACGACGTCGCTGCGCGAGTTGGAGCGCGAGCTTTCGGGGCTCGTCGGCAAGGTCATTTCGAGCCACGGCAGCATCAACAAGCTGACCGACATCGGAATTTCGACGACGAAGGACGGCTTGCTCAGCGTCGATAACGCAAAGCTGACCAAGGCGCTCGAAACCGACGCGGGCGCGGTCGAGGCCTTGTTCAACCCACGCCGCGATGCCACGCATAACGAGACGACCGATCCCGGAATCGCTTTCGCGCTCGACGCGATCCGCGACAAGGCGATCGCCACCAACGGGGTGATCGACCGGGTGACCAAATCGCTCGACAACACCAAAAAGACGCTCACCGAACAGCTGGAAAAGATCGAGGAGCGCGAGGATGTCTACCGGGCGCGGCTGGAGAAACAATATGGCGCGCTCGATGCCAAGCTCGCCGCGTTCAAGGCGACGCAGACCTATCTCGAACAACAGATAAAGCTCTGGACCAACCAGGGTAACGACTAGGGGCCTCGATCGTGACCGCTACCGCCTCGACCGTCCGGGCGACCGGACTTTATCGCCGATTGCAGCAAGAAAGCCGCGCGGCCGCCGCCGACCCGGTCGAGCTGGTCACGATGCTCTATGACGAGCTGGAGACCGCGATCGGTGTGCTCGGCGCGATGGTCCGGCAGGGGCAACGCGTGTCGGCAACCGAACCGGCGCACCGCGCGCGCGCGATCCTGATCGGCCTCGACGCCGGGCTCGATCACGACAAGGGCGGCGATGTCGCGGTGGCTTTGTCGCGCGTCTATCGCAGCATGCGCCGCAAGCTTGACGAAGCGGTCGCGCAAAACAGCGCCGAGGCGCTGGCCGACCTTCTGCAAGGGATCACGACCGTCAGTGCCGCGTGGCGGCAGTTGCGTTAGGCTGGACTTTGCCGTCCGCTGGCGCGGAACGGCTCGACATCATTCGCCGATGATAGGCTGGTTGCCCGGCCGCCCTAGGTGGGGACGGGCGGCCGGGCGGAGCGGGAGCGGACCAGAGCCCCCTTTTTTCAGCAGAGCTGAAAACCGTGTTTCGCAGCCGTTCAGGCGGCCTGCTGGTGAACACCATATTTGCGCATTTTTTCGATCAGCGTGGTGCGCTTCAGCGTCAGCAGGCGCGCCGCTTCCGAAATAATGCCATCGGCCAGGTCGAGCGCGACGTGGATCTGTTCGAGTTCGATCGTTTCGATCTCGCGCTTGAGGTCGATCGGGCGGCCCGGCGCAGGCGTCTTGCCAAGCGGCGCGGCGGGGGCCGTAAATTCGTCCGCGCTGGCTTGCACCGTGACGGGGCTGCTGGGGACAGCCCGTCGCGGTGCAAGCGCTGCGGTGGGGTTCAAAAGCATGGCGACATCATCGAAACCAAGCGTTTCGCCGCCATGGAGAACGCTGGCGCGTTCCACGAAATTCCTGAGTTCGCGAACATTGCCCGGCCAGCCATGCTGCATCAGCAAAGCCATCGCCGCATCGTCGAAACGGCATTTGGCATCGGCGGGCATTTGACGCTGGAAATGGCGGATCAGTGCCGGAATATCCTCGGCGCGGTTGGCAAGGCTGGGGACCTGCAGCACAACCACGCCGAGCCGGAAGAACAGGTCTTCGCGGAATTTGCCATCGGCGATCGCGGCGCCGAGATCCTGGTGGGTGGCCGAAATGACGCGAACGTCGACGGCCTTCACCTCGCTGCTGCCGACGCGGACGATCGTCCGGTCTTCGAGCACGCGGAGCAGTTTGACCTGCATGTCGAAACGCATGTCGCCGATTTCGTCGAGGAAGAGCGTGCCGCCCTCGGTCGCTTCAAAATGGCCGATGCGACGGGCATGGGCGCCGGTGAAGCTGCCCTTTTCATGCCCGAAAAGTTCGGATTCGATCAGTTCGCCGGGGATCGCGCCGCAGTTGATCGCGGAAAAGGCCTGGCCGGTGCGGGCGCCTTCGTCGTGAATGGCGCGGGCGACGAGTTCCTTGCCCGAACCCGACGGGCCGCAGAGCATCACCGAAGCGTTCGAGCGGGCGATCCGGCGGATCATCTCGCGCAGCCGGCATGTCGCCTCGCTCGTGCCGATGATCAGCGCTTCGAGCGCCAGCTTGTTGTTCTGCCCCACGGTCATTTCAGTCTCCACCGCGCCCCCCATCGGCGCTTTCTCGATGGACCCAGAGATTGACGAAACTGGTAAACAAAATCTTATCGTCACTGGCATAACCCATTCAAAACAAAGGGTTATTACCATATTGGAAGTAATCGGCCTGCAATTGCGTTAACCATCTCCGACATGCTGCCAAAATGGCACTAATTCCTCGCCGGGTTTCGCCAGCCGAGAGTAATCGAGATGCGCCGATTGCGCGGATCGAATCGGTCGGAAGGGACATAGGGTTCGCGATCGGCGACCCCTTCGATGCGCGAAAAGCGGTCCGACGCGATGCCGCGGAACTCCAGATAGTGGCGCGTGACCTCGGCGCGGTCGACCGACAGGCGCCAATTATTGGTCCCCGCCTTTGCCGACCAGGGCGCCGCATCGGTGTGGCCGCGGATCATCACCTGGTTGTCGACCTCGGCGATCGGCTTGGCGATCTCGCCAAACAGGCGGGCGCCGGCAGGGGTGAGCTGGCTGGTGCCGATCGCGAACATCGAAAAATCGGCGTCGTCGACGACGTCGATCCGCAGCCCTTCCATCGTTTCGGTAAAACGCAAATTGCGCGCCAGGCGCTTGATGTCGCCCCTGGCCTGTATCCGGTCCTTCAGTGACTGGGCGATCAGGTTGAATTTTCGCGATTCGGCATCGCGCTCGCGGCCCGACGCTTCGCGCGGACCGCCGGTCGCATCGCGCGGGATCGTCATCGAACGGGTCCCGGTCTGCGCGGCACCATGCGGATATTTGTCAGCAGAGACCAGCGAATCGCCACCGAACAGGCCGGTCGATCCGGCGCTGTCGGTCTTTGTCTGGACGATCGTCGGCGCGAAATAGTCGGCGAGCGCCTTGCGCTGTTTCTCGTTCGTCGCGCCAAGCAGCCACATCAACAGGAAGAAGGCCATCATCGCGGTGACGAAGTCGGCATAGGCAACCTTCCACGCGCCGCCATGATGGCCGCCGTGCGCTTCCTGGATCACCTTTTTGACGATGATCGGCCGCGGCATGTTGGGACGCGCGGCCATCAGCGGCCCCGCATTCCGTCAAAGACCTCGGCGAAACTCGGCTGGTTGGCATGATCGACGCCCGAACGCGCGGCCTCGATCACCAGCGGTTGCGGATGGCCGTGAAGCGACGCGATGATCAGTTGCTTGACCGTATGGTACATGGCGTTGTCGCTTTCGATCACGGTCTTGGCGCGCGTCGCGAACGGGCCGACCAGCCCATAAGCGAGGAGCACGCCGAGAAAGGTGCCGACGAGCGCCGAGCCGATCATGCCGCCGAGGATCGCCGGCGGCTTGTCGATCGACCCCATGGTCTTCACGACCCCGAGCACCGCCGCGACGATGCCGAGTGCGGGAAGCGCGTCGGCCAGGCTCTGTAGGCCGTCGGCGGGCTTCATGCTGTGGTGGTTGTGGCTTTTGAGCGCATTGTCCATCACCTCTTCGACCGCATGGGGGTCGAGCGTCCCCGACGACACGACGACCAGGCGCAGCGTGTCGCAGATCAGGTGAACGAGCGTATCGTCCTTCAGGAGCTTGGGATATTGCTGGAAGATCGTCGAGTTTTGCGGGTCTTCGATATGCGGTTCGACCGCAACCGGCCCTTCGGTGCGCATCATCTTCATCAGTGTCGAGACGAGGAGGATGCAGTCGAGATAGTCCTGCTTCTTATATTGCGGCCCCTTGAACACCTTTGCGAGACCGCCCGCGAGCGCTTTCAGGTCGGCGCCCGAATTGCCGATGATCAGCGACCCCAGCGCCGCACCGCCGATGATCAGCATTTCGTGCGGCAATGCGTGCATGACGGGCCCGAGGTTGCCGCCGGTCAGCGCAAAGCCCCCGAACACCAGCAGGATCAGAACGACGATGCCGATAGCGGGAAACATGCGGGGCAAACTCCATTCGGGACCCGGCGCGTCGGCCGGATACGCGACAATTCAGGGACGTCTTGATGATTAACGGCAGCGGCGCCGGAATATTGAGCGCGCTCAGTTCAAAATATCGAACAAGGTCTGCCGGTTGATCTTCGCAAAGGCGGCCTGCGCCGCGTTGAGCGTCAGTTCCTGCGCGTTGAGCTCGGCGATCGCGACCGCGAGGTCGGTATCCTCGACCACCGATCGCTCGTCCTTCAGCGTGATCCCGCGCGCCGCGAGCCCGTCGCCGATGCGGTCCAGCCGGCCACCCGACAGGCCGATCTTGGCATGTTCGTCGGCAACATGGCCGATCGCGGTGGCAAGAGCGTCGAGCGATGCGTTCATCCCCGCCTTATCGCTCGCCGCGACCGCAGCCGCCGCGTCGCGGATACCCGTCGACAGGCTGTTGCCGCCGATGACGAAGACGTCCGCCGCCGAGGGAACGGGGGCGAAGGTGACGTCGGCATCTAACCGCATCACGCGCGCCGGTCCCGCAGTGAAAACGGGTTCACCGTTGGAATCGCGCGTCGCGGCCAGCGCGTCGATTTCATCCGCGATCGTCCCCAGTTCGGCAGCGATGGTGGCGCGGTCGGCAGGATTGGCCGTATCGCTTGCGGCGGCGAGCGTCAGTTCGCGCGCCCGCGACATGAGGTCGCTGACCGATTTCATCACGCCATCGGCCTGCGACACCAGCGCCGAAGCCGAATTGATGTTCGACGACCAGGCGGTCATGCTGGCCTGCGACGTGCCGATCGTCGCGATGCGGCGCGCCGCAATCGGATCGTCGGACATGCGCAGCAGCTTCTTGCCGCCGGAAATCTGGATCTGCGTCCGCTCCAGCTGTTCGGCGAGCTTGGTTTGGCGCGCGATTTCGCGCGTCATGCGATTGCCCACGGCGTTGATCATGATCCTGCCCCTTCCTTAGAGCGAGCTGAGCAATGTTTGCATGGTTTCGCGCGCGACCTGGATCGTGCGCGCCGCAGCCGAATAGGCTTGCTGGAAACGAAGCAGCTCGGCGGCCTCGGTGTCGAGGTCGACCTGGCTGACCCCGTCGCGCGCCGCGGCCGACGCATCGGCGCGGGTCGCCGCGGCGGCATCTTGCGCGCGC
>Ga0155548_116_pt8 | contig 19928 bp, 17 predicted proteins | sample RifCSPhighO2_12_FD_107205 | JGI IMG/M metagenome (GOLD analysis project Ga0155548, IMG submission 107205) | Sphingopyxis sp. RIFCSPHIGHO2_12_FULL_65_19
ATTCGCCACCGATCACGTCTATGCCGACGAACACCAATCCCCGTTCGCGAAGCTGCGGCCCGAGGACGTCGCAAATTTCCCGTTCGCGCGGCGTCAGGTCCGCCGCTTCGGCGTAACCGCCGACCGCCAGGTTCGACCGGAACTCGCCTTCGCCCGGCTTGCGGTTGATCGCACCCGCGACCTCGCCATCGACAAGAACGATCCGCTTGTCGCCCTTGGCGACGCTTGGCAGGAACTGCTGGACCATGAAGGGTTCGGGCCACACTTGCCCGAACAGTTCGACCAGTGCGCCCAGATTGCCGCCGTCGGCATCGATGCGGAACACCGCCTTGCCGCCGTTGCCGTGGAGCGGCTTGATTACGACCGCGCCGTGGCGTGCCTGGAAATCCTTCACCGCGTCCAGATCGCGCGTCACCATGGTGGGCGGCATAAATTCGGGAAAATCGAGCACGAATATTTTTTCAGGGGCGTTGCGAACCGAAACGGGGTCGTTGACCACCAGCGTTTCGCGCGCGATCCGCTCGAGCAGCCAGGTGCCGGTTAGATAGCCGAGGTCGAACGGGGGGTCTTGCCGCATCAGCACGACATCGACGTCGCGGCCCAGGTCGAGCACCACCTCGTCGCCGAATTTGTAATGCGCGCCCGTCTCGCGCTGCGCTTCGATGATGCGGTTCGCTTTGGTTGTCAGTCGCCCCGCTTCCCACGTCAGCCCGCGAACATCGTAATGATAAAGCGCGTAGCCGCGGTCGAGCGCCTTCAATATCAAATGGAAGCTGCTGTCGCCCCCGATGTTGATATCGTCCATCGGGTCCATTTGTACCGCGGCGCGCAGGGTCATTCGATTTTCCTTAGGGTTGCCAGACGTGGACCAGATGGCGTGGCAGGCGCCGTGGCGCAAGGAGCATCACGTCGATGCGAATGTCGTCGCGCGGGCCGGCGAAGCGCGAAGCGAGCATTTCGGCCGCCGCGGCAACGCGGCGCAGCCGGTATTGGTCGATCGCCAGGTCAAGGTCGGCGGCACGGTCGCGCCATTTGACCTCGATGAAGGCAACCGTCCGCCCGCGCCGCGCGATCAGATCGACTTCGCCGACGGGCACGCGCAGCCGCTCGCCGACGATGCGCCAGCCGTGCAGGCGCAGCCACCAGGCAGCGCGGCGCTCGGCCCTGCGTCCGCGGGCTTCGGCGGCGGCGCGGTTCAAGCGCCTTCTTTCAGCGTCAGTGCGCGCGCATAAACGTCATGGCGATCGAGGCCGAAGCGTTTGGCGACAGCCTTCGCCGCCTGCGCCACCGGCCGGTCGGCCATCGCGTCGCGCAACGCGCCGTCCAGCGTTGCGTCGTCGGCCTGTTCGGGCACCACGTCGCCCGGTGGGCCGACAATGACGACAATCTCGCCCTTTGGCGGAGCGTCGCCATAGCGCGCAGCGAGGTCGATGAGCGTTCCGGTGACGCATTCCTCGAACATCTTGCTGATCTCGCGCGCGACTGCGGCGTCGCGATTGCCAAGGCCGTCGGCAAGCGCCGTCAGCGCGGCGGCGAGACGCGGCCCGCTTTCGTAGAATATCAGTGTCGCGCGCACGGCCGCGAATTCCGCAATCGTGTCGGCGCGCGCCTTCGCCTTGTTCGGCAGGAAGCCTGCGAACAGGAAACGGTCGCTCGGTAACCCTGACAGGGTAATCGCGGCGATCGCGGCGCAGGGGCCGGGCAGGGTGGTGACATGGCGCCCCGCCGCGCGGGCATCGCGCACGAGCTTGTATCCAGGGTCCGAAATCAGCGGGGTTCCGGCGTCGGACACCAGAACGACAACCTCGTCGGCCATCCTCGTGACCAGCGTCGTGCGGGTGCGTTCGTCGCTGTGATCGTGATAGGGGGTCATCGGCACACGCAAACCCAGATGCGACAGCAATTTCGCCGTGATGCGCGTATCCTCTGCGGCGATCACGTCGGCGGCGGCGATCGTTGCTGCCGCGCGCGCGCTGATATCGCCGAGGTTGCCGATGGGCGTCGCAACGATATAGAGACCGGGCAAGGGAGAATTTGAGATGGTCGAATCTGGCATGACGCCGAAAATGGCAGAAACTGCCCCCCACTACCAGTTCGGCGCGCGTCCGAATGATGCGTCGCCGCGTCGCCGGATTCTGCGCGGGATCGGCGCGATGGCGATGGCGGGACTGCTTGCGGCATGTCAGGTGGTGCCAAAATCGAACGGCCCGGCGACCCCGCCGCCGCCCACCAACCCCGACGACAATGTCGGTCCGGGCCTGCCGACCGATACCGATCGCCACCGCGTCGCCCTGTTGGTGCCCCAGACCGGCCCGAACGCCGACGTCGGCACCGCTATTGCCAATGCTACGACGCTGGCCCTGCTCGATTCGCGCACCGAACGCGTGCGCATCACCACTTATGATACCGCGCTCGGCGCCGCTGCCGCGGCGCGCCAGGCGGTGGCCGACGGCAACAAGCTGATCCTCGGCCCGCTGCTCAGCGAAGATGTCACCGCCGTCGCGCCGGTCGCGCGTGAGGCAAAGGTGCCCGTGCTCAGCTTCTCGAACGACAGCGGCGTCGCGGGCAACGGCGTCTTCATCATGGGCTTCGTGCCCGGGCAGTCGGTCGAGCGCGTCGTCGCTTTTTCGCGCGCCAAGGGGCATCAGCGGTTCGGCGCGCTCGTGCCCAAGAATGTCTACGGCGACCGCTCGGCGGCGGCGTTCCGCGCCGCGGTGGCGGAAGCGGGCGGCACGCTCGTCGCGGTCGAAAGCTATGACCGCAGCGCGACCGCGCTGACCGGCGCGGCGCGGCGGATCGCGAATGCAGGTGCGATGGACGCGGTGCTGATCGCCGACAGCGGCGGCAACGCCATTCGCGCCGTCCCGGTGATCAAGACCACGGGCAACAAGCAGATTCTCGGCACCGAATTGTGGAACACCGACGCGGCGCTTGGCAGCAGCGCGGTCATGCGCGGGGCGTGGTTCGCCAGCGTGTCGGATGGACTTTATAGCCAGCTTGCGGGCAAATATCGCGCCCGCTTCGGCAGGGCGCCGTACCGGCTCGCCAGCCTCGGCTATGATTCGGTGCTGCTCACCGTGCGCATCGCGCGCGACTGGAAACCCGGCACCAATTTCCCCGCAAACCGCTTGCTCGCCGCCGACGGCTTCGGCGGCATCGACGGCATCTTCCGCTTCAACAATCGCGGCATCGCGATGCGCGCGCTCGAGGTCAGCGAAATAGGCGCCGGCGGCTTCCGCGTCGTCGACCCCGCGCCGACCAAATGGTAGTGGCAGACCGGCCACAGTCGGCCCGAAAAGCATTGTGAAGAGCGCGCACCACTCTTTACGACAGCTTCGCGATCACTATATGACCATCACGCGTGTTTTTGCGTCGATGCTGCACGCCCTTTTTAGACGAACGCCTTTGTATTAATGATTCAGGAGATACAGCTATACCACCGCCCATGACCCGTCGCCCCATGGCACCGATGCCGCCGAAAAACGGCCCGCGTTACAATGAATTTATCGCCTCTCCGAAAGTCCGCGTGATCGACGAGGAAGGTGAAAATCTGGGCGTAATGCTGACGGCCGAAGCGATCGAGCAGGCGGCCGAGGTGGGTCTCGACCTGGTGGAAGTCTCTCCGAACGCCGATCCGCCGGTGTGCAAATTCCTGGACGTCGGCAAGTTCAAATATGAGGCGCAGAAAAAGGCCAACCTCGCCCGCAAGAGCCAGAAGACCCAGGAAATCAAAGAGATCAAGATGCGTCCGAACATCGACGATCATGATTTCGACGTGAAGATGAAAAAGGTCTTCGACTTCCTTGGCGAAGGCGACAAGGTCAAGATGACCATGCGTTTCCGCGGCCGCGAGATGAGCCACACCCAGCTTGGCCTCAATGTGCTTCAGCGCGTCGCCGAACTGACGTCGGAAATCGCGAAGGTCGAGGCGCATCCACGTACCGAAGGTCGCCAGATGCTGATGGTGATCGCGCCGAAATAAGCGCGGCGGCTCAGCCGATCCGGAATATGAGGGCGGTCGTTCCAGCGGGGCGGCCGCCCTTTTCGTATCGGCGCTCGATCATCTTCGCGGTGCCCTCCGCCGACACCGCGACGAGCGTCGAGGCGCGCGTGCCATAAACGTCGCCGCGCAGGAACAGCGCCGGGTCGTTTTCGGCCATCAGCGTGTCGAGCAGGTCTTCGGGATCGCTGCCAGCCGCGACCGTCGTTTCGAGCGCAACGCGAAGTCGCTCGGCGCGCGGGCAGGGTGCATCGACGGGTTCGTTGGCAAGCGCATGGACGCCGGGTTCGAGCGGCATGATCAGCGGGACCGGCCGGTTGGTCAGCAACCTTGTCTTGCCGTCGCCCACCGCGAAGAGGTTGAACGCGTTGAAACGCGGCAGGTCGTCGGCCGCGGGATCGGCGAAGCGACCTTCGCCGCGGAGCAGGTCGACGACGAGCGCGCCGCGCGACTCCTTGGCCGGATCGGGCATGGCGCCGCGCACATTGGTAACGACCACCGCGCGGCCGCTGGGGCGATGAACCCCGAGCCATGTTCCGCCTGCTTGAAGGTCGCGTCCCGCGATGATGCCGCTGCCGTCCTCCCATTCGGCGAGCGGCGCGGCGGCGCGCGCGTGAAATTCGTCGCGATTGCCGATGAGGATGAAGGGCCAGTCGGGATGGACTTGATGAGCAAGGGCGACGACGCACATGCCGCGCATATCGGGGCTCGGCACGCGCTTGCCAAGCCTCGCTTGCGCCGGAAATCCATTAGTCCGATTGGTGGTGGGCGGTGATGCAGGCGCGCACCTATTGCGACATGGCTATTTCGACCGCAATATCGCTGTGTTGTGTGACTATATCACCACGTTGATGGCGATGGCAAAGCGTGATAGCTTAAGCTGAGTTTTCTGGAGGGGGAATGACGATGACCGAAGCTGTAAAAACGCCGTGGCATTTATGGGCCGTCGGCATCGTGTCGCTGCTGTGGAACGCTTTTGGCGCGATGGATTATACGATGACCAAAATGGGCAACGCCGAATATCTGGCGGCCTTCACACCCGAACAACAGACCTATTTCGCGAGCTTCCCGGTCTGGGCGAACATTGGTTGGGCGCTCGGGGTATGGGGCGCGTTGCTCGGGTCGCTATTGCTCCTCGTGCGCAGCCGGCATGCTGTTACTGCTTTTCTCCTCTCGCTCGTCGGGCTGGGGATCAGCAGCGTTTATCAGTTCGGCATGCACTATGGTGACCTGATGCGGATGTTCGGTGCCTTTCCGATGATCTTCACGGCGGTGATCTGGGTGATCGCAATCGCCTTGTTCCTCTACGCGCGCGCGCAGGCGGCAACGGGCGTTTTGCGTTAGGCATCTCGGCTTTGGGGTGGGGCTGTCGTCGTCCACCCCAATTCGTTTGATCTGGGATGACGATTAAGGACGTATCCGCAACCCGCCGCGCGCCTCAGCGTGCGCGGATAAACGCGCGAATATCGGCCGACAATTTATGTCGGTCCTCGTCACGAATATACATCATGTGGCCCGCACCATAATAGGTGTAGCTGATCCGATCCTGCGGGATGCCGGTGCGCGACAGTGCATATTCGGCGGCGAAGAAAGGCGTCGCGAAATCATAATATCCCTGCGCCACCAGCACCTTCAGCCCTGAATTTTCGCGCAACGCCTGCCCGATATAGGGCGCGACATTCAGATAGGCGTTGCTGTCGCGGCCGCCGATGCGCCAGTCCCATTGGCCGCCGATGCCACCGATCGACTGATATTCACGGGTTGTCTTGAACCCCAGCCCGTCGCGGCTCCAGCTGTTGATCGCGGCGGTATAGCTTGCGTCGATGCCATAGAAGCTGGGGTCGTTGTCGGGACCTTCGCCTGCGCTGTCATAATCCTTGCCGGTGTAGCGGCTGTCGAGCCGTCCAACCGTCAGGCCGCGGTCGCGAAGCAATTCTTTATAGAAACGTTGCGGCGTGACGCGCAGGTCGGCGCTTTCGAGATAGGTCTCGCTGAGCCCGGTGAAGCGCGCCAGGTCTCGGCGGATCGCGGCGCGTTCCTCGCCCTGCAATTTCTGGCCCTTGAGCAGCGCGGTCGCATAGGGGCCGATCGCCCATTGCCGTGCTTCCTCGGCAAAGGCTTCGGGCGACGCGGCGGTCGCCTTGCCATGGTAAAGCGCGGTCACCGCCATCGAGGGCAGGTTGGTAATCGGCGACAGTTCGTTGCCCGGCGTGTCGGCGCCCGCCGCGAAATCGAGCACGGTTGAAATCAGGATGATGCCGTTGAGCGCGACGTCGTTATACGTCTCGTTCATCAACTGGTTGGCGACGGCGGCCGAACGCGTCGTGCCATAGCTTTCGCCGCCGAGATATTTGGGGCTGTTCCAGCGGCCATTGTCATTGAGCCAGCGGCGGATGACTTCAGCGACCAGCTTCGCGTCCTGCGTGACGCCGTAATAATTCTTGGGGTCGGCCTTGCCGATCAGGTGCGAAAACCCCGTGCCGGGCGGGTCGATGAACACGATATCGGTGACGTCGAGCAGCGCGTCAGGATTATCGACGATCGGGTAGGGCGGGGCGCCATCGTCGACGCCGGTGCCGGGGATCGCGACACGCTTCGGCCCGAACGCCCCCATCATCAGCCAGACCGTGCCCGAGCCGGGGCCGCCATTGAACAGGAAGGTGACAGGGCGGGCGGGGTCGCGCGGTTCTTTGACATAAGATGTCGTGACGACCGCAACTTCGGGGACGCCATCCTTGTTTTTGATGATCGTCTCGCCGATCGTCGCGGCATAGTTGATCCGCTGGCCGCCGAAGGTGCCCGACAGCCTCGTCGTGCGAACCTGCGGTTCGTAATCGGCGGGCTTTTCGGCCGTCGCCTTGTCATCGGCCTTGTCCTGCGCGTGGAGCGCGGCGGGCGCGGCGACGGCTAGCGCCAGCGCGATAAGCGACAGACCCGATTTCATATCATTCTCCCCGGTTGCACGGCGACCCTATGCAGCGGGGGCAGGGGCGGCAAGGTTGCTTGTCGGTTACAGCCGGACTTTCGTCGAAGCGGGGGGTCACCGTCGGGACAGGATCTTTTCCATCACCCAGGCGGTGTGTGCCGCGCTTTCGCCGGTAGAGGGGTGCGGCCGCCGCTCCATAAGGTGATCGCGCATCGCCTCGACATGGAAATGTTGAATCGTCGGCGGATGGGCGATGACCACCTCGGCACGGCCGTCGCCTTGCGCAAGCTCAAAGGGCTGTTCGTCGAACACCGAAAAAGTGATGCGGCCGGCACTGCCGGTGATTTCGACCCTGTCCTGCCGGTCGGCGGCGCCGAAGTTCCAGTTTCCAGATCCGGTAACCCCGCCCTTGTGCAGCCAGCATCCCGTCACCGCGTCGGCCGCGCTGTAACGACCCTGCTGGTTGACCGCAAAACCCGCAACGTCGGCTACATCGCCGAACAGCCAGCAGAAAAAGTCGAGGCCGTGGCTCGCGAGGTCGTCGAAATAACCGCCCGGCGCAACTGCCGCATCGACGCGCCAGTTGGCGTCGGACAGGTCGGCGGCGCTTGCGGGCTTGGTCAGCGTCCAATGGACATGGCGAACGGTTCCGATCGCCCCGTCGTCGAGCCAGGATTTAACCTTCTGGAACCGCGGCAGCGAACGGCGATAATATGCGACGAACAGCGGTAGTCCCTGATCAGCAAAGGCATCGCGAATACGCACGCACGCCGAATAGTCGGGCGCCATGGGTTTTTCGATACAGCAGGGTTTGCCCGCACGCGCGACCGCGGTCGCATAGGTTTCGTGGCTGTCGGGCGGCGTTGCTATATAGACAGCGTCGATCTCGGCATCGTGGATCAGCGCCTCGGCGTTGGCGAAAACGCGCGGGACGTGGTGGCGCGCGGCATAATCTTCGGCTTTCGCCAGCGTCCGGTTAAAAACGCCATGCAGCGCAAAGCCTTCGACCTGTTGATAGGCGGGGCCGCTTTTGCGTTCGGTGACGTCGCCGCAACCGATCATGCCCCATCGGATCAGGGTCATCGCGTCGTCACCGCCCCCACTTGGTCTTGCTCTGCTTGCCGAAGCGCCCCTTGCGCGTGCCGGGTTTGCCTTCGTTCGAGCGGCCGACGCGCGGCGCGACCTGCTGATCGGCGGGCAGCCCCAGTTCGTCGGCCTCCAGCTTGCGGATTTCGTCGCGCAGGCGGCCGGCTTCCTCGAACTCCAGGTCTGCCGCGGCGTCGCGCATCTTCTTTTCGAGGTCCTGAATATAGGCGCGCAAATTGTGTCCGACCATGTGCGCGGGCTTGTCGTCGCCGATGTCGATCGTCACCTGATCCTTCGATGCGACGTGCGCGATGATGTCGCCAATGTTGCGCTTGATCGTCGTCGGCGTGATGCCGTGGGCTTCGTTATACGCCTTCTGCTTTTCGCGGCGGCGGTCGGTTTCGCGCATCGCGCGTTCCATGCTGCCGGTGATGCGGTCGGCGTAGAGGATGACGCGGCCGTCGACGTTGCGCGCGGCGCGGCCGATCGTCTGGACCAGGCTCGTTTCGCTGCGCAGGAAACCTTCCTTGTCGGCGTCGAGGATCGCAACCAGCCCGCATTCGGGGATGTCGAGCCCCTCGCGCAGCAGGTTGATGCCGATCAGCACGTCGAACACGCCGAGCCTGAGGTCGCGGATGATCTCGATGCGCTCCAGCGTCTCGACGTCGGAATGCATGTAGCGGACCTTCAGTCCCGCTTCGTGGAGGAACTCGGTCAGATCCTCGGCCATCCGCTTGGTCAGCGTGGTGACGAGCGTGCGATAGCCCGCCGCGGCGGTCTTCTTCGCCTCGACGATCAGGTCGTCGACCTGCTCCTCGACCGGCTTGATTTCGACCGGCGGGTCGATCAGGCCGGTGGGGCGGATCACCTGTTCGGCAAACACACCCTGCGTGCGGTCCATTTCCCACGTTCCCGGCGTCGCCGACACGCTGACCGTCTGCGGCCGCATCATGTCCCATTCGGCAAAGCGCAGCGGCCGGTTGTCGATGCAGCTCGGCAGGCGAAAGCCATATTCGGCGAGGGTGATCTTGCGGCGATGATCGCCCTTTGACATGGCGCCGATCTGCGGGATCGTCTGGTGGCTTTCGTCGACGAACAGCAAAGCGTTGTCGGGCAGATACTCGAACAGCGTTGGCGGCGGCTCGCCGGGCAGGCGGCCGGTCAGGAAGCGGCTGTAATTCTCGATCCCTGCGCAGCTTCCCGTTGCGGCGATCATTTCGAGGTCGAAATTGGTGCGCTGTTCGAGCCGCTGGGCTTCGAGCAACCGGCCTTCGGCCTCCAGTTCCTTGAGGCGTTCGGAAAGCTCGTGGCGGATCGCCTCGCTCGCCTGCTTCAGCGTCGGACCCGGCGTGACATAGTGGCTGTTCGCAAAAACGCGGACATAATTGAGGTTCGCGATCTTCTTGCCGGTCAGCGGGTCGAACTCGGTGATCTCCTCAATCTCGTCGCCGAAAAAGCTGACGCGCCACGCCATATCTTCATAGTGCGAGGGAAAGATTTCCAGAGAGTCCCCGCGAACACGGAAATTGCCGCGCGCGAACGCCTGGTCGTTGCGCTTGTACTGGAGCGCGACGAGCTTGCGGATGATCTCGCGATTGTCGGCGACCTGGCCTTTTTTGAGGTCGAAAATCATCGCCGAGTAAGTCTCGACCGATCCGATGCCATAGAGACATGACACGGACGCCACGATGATCACGTCATCGCGTTCGAGCAAAGCGCGCGTCGCCGAGTGGCGCATCCGGTCGATCGCCTCGTTTACGCTGCTTTCCTTCTCGATATAGGTGTCCGACCGCGGCACATAGGCCTCGGGCTGGTAATAGTCGTAATAGCTGACGAAATATTCGACCGCATTGTTCGGAAAGAAGCTCTTGAACTCGCCATAAAGCTGCGCCGCGAGGATCTTGTTCGGGGCGAGGATCAGCGCGGGGCGCTGCAATTCGTCGATCACCTTCGCCATGGTGAAGGTCTTGCCCGACCCGGTGACGCCCAGCAGCACCTGGTCGCGCTCGCCGGCGAGCGCGGTATCGACCAGTTCCTTGATTGCGGTCGGCTGGTCGCCCGCCGGTTCATAATCGCTAACCAATTCAAATCGCTTGCCGCCTTCGACCTTGTCGGGGCGCGCCGGGCGATGCGGGACATAGCCCTCTGCGGTATCGATTTCATCGAGCGAGGTGCGAATCTGGATTGCCATCGCTGCCAATATGGTATCGATGGGGCGGGTCCACAATCGCAATGAACAGAACAACGCCCCCTAACGGATCATCACAGGAGACAGGGTATGAAGAAATTTCTGACGGTGGCCGCCATCGGCGCCCTCATCGCGGTGTCGGGCTGCGGCAAGACCGACAATACCGCCGGCGGTCCGGTGAAGCGCGAGGCTGGCAACTGGAAAACCGACGTCAAGCTGGTGAAGTTTGAAGTCCCCGGCATGCCGCCCGAAATGAAGGACGGCATGGCGAAGATGGTGGAAGGCGCCAGCGGCATGGACCAGTGCTTCACGCAGGAACAGGTCGACAAGGAAGACATCGCGGCCGAACTCGCCAAGGGGCCGGGCAATGGCGGTGAATGCACCTGGTCGAAAAAGGACATCGCGGGCGGCAAGATCGACATCGCCGGCACCTGCCAGGCGAACGGCCAGACCGTCGACATGGCGATGACCGGAACGATGGAGGCCAAAAAGAGCGACGTCACCATCACCACCAAGGGCAAGGTTCCGACGGGCGGCGATATGGAAATGGTCATGCAGATGACCCAGACGCACACCGGCCCGTGCAAGGCGCCGGCGGCGACCTGACCTCTCACGCTTTTTTGAAACGACTGATCGGGGGCGTCGGCGAAAACCGGCGCCCCTTTTCGTTGCGGGACGAAACAAGAGGCGGCGAGGCGCCGCCGCGCCTCAGCGAATGGTTGGGATCGGAAGGTTGAGCGAGGCGGGATCGACTTGCCGGGCGGCGAACAGGTGGGGCTGTCGAGCCACCCGGCGAAGTCTAAAAATGAAGCCTGAGGGGGATCGAAAAGCGCCAGGGACCAGCTCGCACCTTTCGCCTTTCGGCTTCACGCCGCGTCATCGTAGGAATGCCGCGACGGTTTGAGAATGACACAATTTCGGCGGCTTGGCAGTTACAAGGGGTCACACGGCGCCATGTTGCCGTTTGATAACCAATCATTAACCTGCTTTCGCGCATTTCCTTGCAGATTGGCGAGGCGCCGATCTTCTGATATGGCTTGCGTCAGCCTTGTTACCGTTACGTGGAAGTAACAATGGGTGGCCGCGCTGGCTGATTGGCGTATCTACCGCTCCGCCCGTCGGGGCTTTTGAGGGTAGCATGGACCACGCGAAAGCGAATGAGACACAAGATCCCGGCGAGACGAACCGGATCATCGCGGAAGAACTCGAGCGTTTGCTCGATTCCCCGATGTTCACGCGCTCGCCCGTGCTGTCGCGTCTGCTGCAATTCCTTGTCGAACATCGTTTGCGCGGCGGGCGCAGCTCGCCCAAGGCCTATGCGATTGCGACCGAGGCGCTAGGCCGCAGCGAGGATTTCGATCCGGCCGTCGACAGCTATCCGCGCGTCATGGTGGGGCGTCTGCGCAGCTTGCTCGACCGCTATTATGCCGACACGCCGTGGGTCCACCGCCTGCGCGTTCCGCAGGGCAGCTATGAAGTCGTCGTCCAATATCGCACCGCCCCGCCGTCGGCGCGATCGGCCGACGAGCCGCTGGCGGCAGATGACGTCAAAGCGGCACCGATGGGCGCGGCATCGGGGCAACCGCCCGCGCCCGTCGGTGCCCACCGGCGCGCTGGCGGCGGACCGCGGTTCGGACGCTGGGTCGTCGTCCTCGTCCTTCTGGCGCTGGCGCTCCTGACGCTGTGGATGCTGCGCGGCGGTCCCGATCGGCTATTCGTGGGCGATCCGGTTCCCGTCCCCCTGCTCGAAATCAGCGCGCCGGCCGCGGGCAACCTCCCCGAATCGCGCGCACTGGCGCGGGCGCTCGACAGCAAGCTTCGCGACGGACTCCGGCGCTTCGATCTCGTCGACCTGCTCAGCGCGAAGGCCCCTGGCAGCACCGCATCCAGAAGCGGCGATTATCGCCTCGACACCTCGCTGGTGCGCACGACCGAAGGATATGCCGACGTCACCCTCGTACTCAACCGGGTCGCCGACCAGCGCACGATCTGGTCGCAGCAACTGCGCCTCTCGCATGACGAAACCCCCGAATTTAGCGCGATCGAGCCGTTGATTGCGCGGATCGCGGGCGATTATGGCATAATCGTGCGCGATCAGGTCCAGCGTCAGCCCGACAATTTTTCGCCGGGCTTTCCCTGTTTTGCGCAGTTCAACCGGATGCGCCAGATGCGCAACATCGTGACATCGAAACAGATTGACGCGTGCCTCCGCGCGACGCTCAAGGCCAATCCGCACGATCCCGTTGCGCTGACTGCGCTGTCGCTGGTCCGCTATGGCGACTGGCAGCCGCAGCGAATGGCCCCTGCGGGACGCGAAGCCCTGGTCGAGGCGCGTGCACTGGCACTGCGCTCCTATGAAAGCAGTCCCAATTCGTCGACCGGGCTGTTCGCCATGGCGCGGGCGAATTTCTATTCGGGAAATTGCGCCGGCGGCAATGCGATGGGCGACGCGGCGATCGGGCTGAACCCTTATGACGCCGACATGGCGGGCTTCCTCGGCCTGTTCAAGCTGACCTGCGGAGAGGCGGAGGCAGGCGAGATACTGGTTCGTCGGTCGCTGCAACTCGACCCTTCATTTCCCGGCGTTCCCGCGGTCACGCTCGCCTTCATCCTGTCGCAACGCGGCGAACAGGCGGAGGCGCGTCAGATTCTCGACCAGATGCCGTCGCCCAGCAACATGGAGCCGCAATATATGATGGTGCGCGCGATCGTGCTGGCGCGGCAGGGCGACGTGGCGGCCGGGCGCGCGCAATGGCAAAACCTGCTGGCCTATACGCGCCAACCCGCCGACGCGGCGCCCGAACATGTGCTGGCGCGGTTCATGATCACGCCGGTGGTCATCCAGCGTGCGTCGGCCGCGTTGCGCGAATCGGGGGTCGTCCCGGCCAAGGCAGCGCGCTGACGGCGGAGGCGCGGCAGCGTCTGCGCCCCGGCGGCGCACGGCCCATCATCGCCGCGTCTTGACGCCGCGGGGGGCGGTGCGCAGGATGCGCCATGCTTACCCTCCTTTCCGCGCTGGCGCTGGCCGCCGCACCGCCACCGCCTGCCGCCGTGGCGGTGCATTTCGACCACGAAGGCCGAACCGAAACGCGCGTCGCGCAGGGGTTCGCCGACGCCGCCGCCACCCGCCCGCTGGGGCCCGACGATCCGGTGCGCATCGCGTCGATCTCGAAACTGGTGGTGGCGCTGGGGGTGCTTCGGCTGGTGGAGGCCGGGCGGCTCGATCTCGACCGCGATGTGTCGGCCTATCTCGGCTGGCGGCTGCGCCATCCCGGCTTTCCCGATCGCCCGATCACGCTTGCACATCTGCTCGGCCACCGCGCGGGTCTGGCAGACGAAATCGACTATGCGCTGCCGCTCGGTGAGGACCTCGAAGCCGCGCTCCGCAACCCCGCGGCATGGGACGCCGCGCGCGCGCCGGCGGGAGATTTCGCCTATGCCAATCTGAACTATCCGGTCGTCGCGGCGGCGATCGAGGGCGCGACCGGCGAGCGGTTCGATATCGCGATGACGCGGCTGGTGATGCGGCCGCTCGGGATCGACGCCTGTTTCAACTGGCCGATGTGCAGCGACGCCGCAGTTGCGCGGGCCGTCACGCTTCGCGGCGCCGACGGCGCGGTGCTGCGCGACGACCTCCAGGGCGTCCGTCCCCCATGCCCCGTCGTCCCCGCCGCCGACGGCAGCTGCGACCTCGCGCGCTATCGCCTGGCGCGGCACGGCGCAGGGTTCAGCCCGCAAGGGGGGCTGCGGATATCGGCCAACGACCTTGCGCGCATCGGCGTCATGCTGCTGCGTCGCGGCGACGGATTCCTGAGGGCGGACAGCCTGGCGCGGCTCGAAGCAATGGGTCCCGTTCGTCCGACCAGCGGCGAGGGGACGGGCGGTTTCTTCTGCGAATATGGCGCGGCGATGCACAGCACCGGGGGGGCGGCGCTGGCCGATCCGGGATGCCGCGACGACCTGTTCGGCGACGGCCGCCTGCGCCTCGGCCATTCGGGCGATGCCTATGGATTACGGTCGGGGCTTTGGCTCGACCTTGAACGCGGCGATGGCATTGCCTATTTCGTCACCCAGGTGCCGGAGGGGCAGAAGGGAACACGGTCGGCATACAGCGCTGCGGAAGAGGGATTGGTCGACGCAGCACTTCGCCGCACGACCGAAACCAGCCCTCTTGCCAGCCCCGTCCACGGGCACTAGGGCAATTTTCAACATTCACGACATAGTCAGAAAAAAGGAACTGTGCATGAGCGATTCGGCCGAAAAGGTTAAAAAGATCGTCGTCGAACATCTGGGCGTCGAAGCGGACAAGGTGACCGAAGAAGCAAGCTTCATCGATGATCTGGGCGCCGACAGCCTCGACATCGTCGAACTGGTGATGGCGTTTGAAGAAGAATTCGGCGTCGAAATCCCCGACGATGCGGCGGAAAAGATCGCCACCGTCAAGGATGCGATCGACTATATCGAAGCGAACAAGGGCTAAAGCTCTGCGATCCGGCCTGGCCGGATGCGGCGGCGACGCCGTCCACGCATTTCCGGCTCCCCGGTCTCGAGCGCTTGCGCGCAGTGGCCGGGGAGCTTTTTTTATGCGTGCGGCTCCTCTAGAAGCGCGCCGAAGATAATGATGCGGGTTCCTGCGGGGGCAGGGGCCGATGAAAGGAATGACTATGCGCCGGGTTGTGGTGACGGGTTTGGGTTTGGTGACGCCGCTGGGCGCCGATGTGGAAACCACATGGGCCAATCTGATCGCGGGCAAATCGGGCGCCGGCACGATCACCCATTTCGACGCGTCGGACCAGAAATGCACGATCGCGTGCGAGGTGAAGGGCCCCGACCATGAATATGGTTTCGATCCCGGCAAGCGCGTCGATCACAAGGTCCAGCGCCAGGTCGATCCCTTCATCATTTTCGGCATCGACGCCGCGGGCCAGGCGCTCGAAGACGCCGGCCTCACCGAACTCACCGAAGAACAGAAGGTCCGCGCGGGCTGTTCGATCGGGTCGGGCATCGGCGGCCTGCCGGGCATCGAAAGCGAAAGCCTGCTGCTCGCCGAAAAGGGTCCGGGCCGCGTCAGCCCGCACTTCGTCCATGGCCGCCTGATCAACCTGATCTCGGGCCAGGTCAGCATCAAATATGGCCTGAAGGGTCCCAACCACGCGGTCGTCACCGCCTGTTCGACCGGCGCGCACTCGATCGGCGACGCGGCGCGAATGATCCGCGACGACGATGCCGACATCATGCTCGCGGGCGGCGCCGAGGCGACGATCTGCCCGATCGGCATCGCAGGCTTCGCGCAGGCACGCGCGCTCAACATGAGCTATAACGACCGCCCCGAACAGGCGAGCCGCCCCTATGACAAGGACCGCGACGGTTTCGTGATGGGCGAAGGCGCGGGCGTCGTCGTGCTCGAGGAATATGAACATGCCAAGGCGCGCGGCGCCAAGATCTACGCCGAAGTCGTCGGTTACGGCCTGTCGGGCGATGCCTATCACGTCACTGCGCCCGATCCCGAAATGGACGGGGCCTTCCGCTCGATGCAGGCGGCGCTCAAGAAGGCGGGCATGACTCCCGCCGACATCGATTATATCAACGCGCACGGCACCTCGACCATGGCCGACACGATCGAACTCGGCGCGGTGAAGCGGCTGTTCGGCGACGCGATGGGCAATGTCTCGATGAGCTCGACCAAGTCGGCGATCGGTCACCTGCTCGGCGGCGCGGGCGCGGTCGAAACCATCTTCTGCATCCTCGCGATCCGCGACCAGATCGTGCCCCCGACGCTGAACCTCGACAATCCCGACGAGGGGACCGAGGGCGCCGACCTTGTCCCCAAGGTCGCGAAAAAGCGCAAGGTGCGCGCCGCGCTTAACAACAGCTTCGGCTTCGGCGGCACCAACGCCAGCCTCATCGTCAAGGCGGTCGAGGACTGACGCTCGGCTGCCCGCCAACTTCCGTTCGCCCTGAGCTTGTCGAAGGGTCGTCCTTCTCTTCTCCGACGTGGAAAGAAAGAACAGTGCTTCGACAAGCTCAGCACAAACGGATTGGGATGACAGCTCCATGACCATCGGGCGCCTCCTGCTGGCTACTTTGCTCGCTCTCCTCCTCGCCGCTTGCTCGGCCGGCGCGCCGAAGGATGCCGAGGTCGTGATCCCGCAGGGAGCGAGCATCGCGAAGGCGGGCGAGATTCTCGAGGACGCCGGGCTCGTCTCGGCGTCGAGCTTCCGCAATCAGGCGCGTTTCTTCGGATCGGACGATCCGATCAAGCCCGGCGAATATAAGATCGAGAAGGGGATGGACGCGGGCGACATCCTTGCGCTGTTCCAGTCGGGCAAGACAATCCAGCGCCTTGTGATGGTTCCAGAAGGGATGCCGTCGATCATGGTGTGGGAACGGCTGATGGCCGAAAAGCGGCTCAAGGGTGAAATCCCGGTTCCCGCGGAGGGCAGCATCCTGCCCGACAGCTATGCCTTTACCACCGGCGAGAGCCGCGCCGCCGTCGTGGGCCGGATGCAGGCAGCGATGGACAAAGCGTTCGCCGAACTCTGGGCGAAACGCACGCCGCGCACCGCGGTCAAGGATCGCAATCAGGCCATCACGCTCGCCTCGATCGTCGAAAAGGAAACCGCGGTCGCGGCGGAGCGCCGGACCGTCGCGGGCGTCTATACCAACCGTCTCGGCGTCGGTATGCGGCTCCAGGCCGATCCGACGATCATCTATCCGATCACCAAGGGCAAGCCGCTCGGCCGCCGGATTCTGCGGTCCGAAATCCAGGCGGTGAACGGATATAATACTTATTCGATGGCCGGACTGCCCAAGGGGCCGATCGCCAATCCGGGCAAGGCGTCGATCGCTGCGGTGCTCGACCCCGAAGCGAACGACTATCTCTTCTTCGTCGCCAAGGGCGATGGCGGGCATATCTTCGCGCGCACGCTCGCCGAACATAATGCCAATGTGCAGAAATGGTATGCGCTCCGCCGCGAGCGTGGGGAGATGGAGTAGCGATAATGACCGCGAAACTCTTCATCCACGGCGTTCCCGACAGTCCGGCGATCTGGCGACCCTTGCTCGCCGCGCTCGATCTGGGCGACACGCCGGTCGCCGTCCCCGCATTGCCGGGGTTCACCGGCCCGCTTCCCGCCGGTTTTTCCGCGACCAAGGAAGCCTATGCCGACTGGGCGGTGGAACAGGCGGAGGCGCTGTTTGCGGTGCATGGCGCGATCGACATCGTCGGACACGACTGGGGCGCGCTGATTGCCCAGCGGGTTGCGATGCTGCGCCCCGACCTGTTGCGCAGTTGGGCGATTTCCAATGCGGTCATCGACCCCGATTATCGTGGGCACCGTCTTGCGCGCATCTGGAACACGCCGATCCTCGGCGAAATTTTCATGGCGCTCAGCAAACCCGCGAAACTGGCCGAAGGTCTGGCGGCGCAGGGAATGCCAGCCGACATCGCCGCCGAAGAAGCGGCGCAATGGGCGAACAGGGACAAGCGCCGCGCGATCCTGAAACTCTACCGCTCGGCAAAGGGTTTGAGCTTTGCGCATGACTGGGCGCTGGACATTCCCCGACTGCCCGCGAACGGCACATTGATATGGGGCGCGGGCGACCCCTATGTTGCGCTGTCGGTGGCACAGCGCTTCGCGGCGAACACCGGTATGCCGCTCGCGGTGATCGGCGGGGCAGGGCATTGGGCGATTGCCGAACGCCCGACCGACGTCGCCGCGGCGCTCCATGATTTCTGGAACGGCCTGTAAACAAGCCGCTTTTGAGTGTGATCGCCGCACTCGATCATTCTAAGCCGGTTAATCGATTGGATCGCACGGCGGATTTCGATCATTGGCGCGGCCATCGAGGAAGGGCGTCCCATGGGCGATGACAAGATTCCCCCGAAATTGTCAGGCTCATCCCTTCGCGAAATTGGCGGCCCGGTTATCCCCCCTCCCTTCCGGGCCGCTGGCGCCGCGCCCATCATCGTCACCGCGACGATGGGTGCGGCGGACCAGCGGGTTTTCGACCGGCTGCGCGCGGCGCATTTCCCGCCCGAACGCAACCATCTGGCGGCGCATATCACCTTGTTTCACCAGCTGCCGCCGTCGTGCCACGATGAACTCGACCGGCTGATCCGCCGGATCGCCGCCGACACGCCGCCGCCCGCGGCGCATTTGCGCGAAGTCTATTCGCTCGGCGGCGGCGTCGCCTTTCGTATCGACAGTCCCGACCTGCTTGGCGTCCGCGCGCGCATCGCCGATCACTTCATCGGCGCGCTGACCGCTCAGGACCGGGGCGTTCCCCGGCTGCACATCACCGTGCAGAACAAGGTCGACGCGGCCGCGGCGCGCGCGCTGCGCGACGCGCTTGCCGCTGACTTCCGCCCGCGCCCTCTGGCAATTACCGGCCTCGCCGCGCATCGCTATCTCGGCGGACCGTGGCAGTCGGCCTTTGAACGCAATTTTCGCGGGGTGCACACATCATATTGACCCGCCGCAACGCTCTGCCTATAGGCGCGGCTCGCCCGATGCGGCGACCCTTTTGGGGCGGAGTAGCTCAGCCGGTTAGAGCAGCGGAATCATAATCCGCGTGTCGGGGGTTCGAGTCCCTCCTCCGCTACCAACCCGGATTGTCCACCAGTGACCCACTGAGGCCACTGGCAGACATTTTTCGAGGAAAATCAAATATTTTTCGCGTCCCGTTGCGTACGCCGGCGTCCCGGTGCGACCGGCTGCGGCCACCCACGGCGATTTGGATTGGGGGTATTTTGGGGGTATTTTTCGGCTGTCCCCAAAACAGGCGATACCCCCAGATGGCTTTGAAAGAACTTGAGGTCAAATACGCCACCAAGCGGCAGCGCCCCTACAAGCTGTCCGATGGAGAAGGCCTGCACCTGCTCGTCCAGCCGAACGGATCGAAGCTCTGGCGCCTGAAATACCGCTTCGACGGCAAGGAAAAACTGCTGAGCTTCGGCAAATATCCGACCGTCACGCTGGCGATCGCCCGCGAGAAGCGGACCGAAGCCAAGCGGCTGCTCGATCAGGGTGAGGACCCCGCCGAGGCCAGGAAGCGGGCGAAGAAGCAGAGGGCCGCGCTCAAGCTGTTCGAAGAGATTGCGCGGGCCTGGCACGCCAATCGTATTGAAGGGCTGGACTCGGCCCATGCCCTGCGCGTCATCAACCGGATGGAGCGCGACGTCTTTCCGGTCATCGGGAAGCGTCCGATCACGGAAATCGACCCGCCCGAGATTCTCGAGATGATCCGCGCGGTCGAAGCGCGCGGCGCCCTCGATATCGCCCGTCGCCTCAAGCAGAACGTCAGCCAGATCTATCGCTTCGCGATCGCGAGCGGCTGGGCGACCATCGATCCGACGCTCGGCCTCAACGATGCGCTCAAGCCCAAGCCGCCCGTCAGGCACATGGCGCGCGTGCCGCTCGCGGAGTTTCCGAAGCTGGTGCGGGCGATCTTCGCCTATGACGGCGAGGACACGCCGCGCCGCCGCGAGATCACCCGTGACGCGCTGCTGTTCACCTTGCTCACATGGGTCCGAACCAGCGAAACCCGCTTCGCGGCCAGGGACGAGTTCGAGGATCTCTATGGACCGAACCCGCTATGGCGTCTGTCGCCGGAGCGCATGAAGATGGAACGTGAGCATCTTGTTCCGCTGTCCCGCCAGGCCGCAATGATCGTTCAGCGCCGCTTGCAGGCGACGAACGATGCGTTCCTCTTTCCCGGAGCCAAGC
>Ga0155548_158_pt1 | contig 19725 bp, 16 predicted proteins | sample RifCSPhighO2_12_FD_107205 | JGI IMG/M metagenome (GOLD analysis project Ga0155548, IMG submission 107205) | Sphingopyxis sp. RIFCSPHIGHO2_12_FULL_65_19
TTGGCATCGGCCGATTTGTGCATATCGGCGGCCAGCCGCCCGCCGTCGGCCAGCCGTTCGTCGAGCGCCAGCGCGATCTCGGCGCGCCGCGGCAGTGCTGAGGCGGCCGCAGCCAGCGACAGGTCGAACGGATCGCCGACCCCGACCTTTGGCGGAAAGCGCGCGTCGAGTGACAGGTGGCGCGGGTTTGCCCCGGTGATCGTGTCGACAATCAGGCAAGCAAGGATCACGGAGATCCAGCCGGGCGCCACCAACCACAGCTCGGGCCGGACAAGCCCGAGCGCGAGCGCCATCGGGGCGCCCAGCAGCAGCAGGTAAATCGCCCGGCGGGTCGGATAGATCACCGGGGGACTTCCTCGCGTTCGAGCAGTGCGGCGACGACCTGTTCGACATTGCGGCCTTCGATCTCGGCGGCTGCCGACAGGATGACGCGGTGGCGCAGGACGCCTGCGGCGAGCCGCTGCACATCGTCGGGAATCACATAGTCGCGCCCGTCGAGCGCCGCCGCGGCGCAAGCGGCGCGGGCCAGCAGCGTCGCGGCGCGTGGGCTGGCACCGCATTCCAGGTCGGCACTCTCACGCGTCGCGCGGACAAGGCGGACGATATAATCGACAATCTCGTCGGCCAGCCGGACGGTCGCGATGGTGTCGATCGCGGCTTCGATCGCCCTGGCGTCGGCTACCTCGGTCACCCCGAAATCGGCAACAGCCGGACTTTTGAAGCGTCCGCCATGGTCGGCGACGATGCGGCGTTCCTCGGCGGCGTCGGGATAATCGACGACCAGCTTGAACAGGAAGCGGTCGAGCTGCGCTTCGGGCAGCGGGTAGACGCCCTGCTGTTCGATCGGATTCTGCGTCGCGAGCACGGTGAAACGCGGGCTCATGCCATGCGGCTCGCCATTGATCGTCACGCGCCGTTCCTGCATAGCTTCCAATAGCGCAGCTTGCGTCTTGGGCGGGGTGCGGTTGATTTCGTCGGCGAGCAGCAGTTCGGTAAAGATCGGCCCCTTGGTCAGGGTGAAGCTCGACGTCTGGAAATTGAACAGGTTCGATCCCAAAATGTCGCCCGGCATCAGGTCGGGAGTGAATTGGATGCGGCCGAACGCCAGTCCCGTCGCGCGGGCAAAGGCCTGGGCAAGCAGCGTTTTTGCGGTTCCCGGCGGCCCTTCGAGCAGGACATGACCGCCCGCGAGCAGCGCAATCGTCACCATGCGGGTGAGTGGGCCCTGTCCGAACACCACCTTGGCGACCTCGCTCTCGATCGCGGCGCCAAGCGCCTGGACGCTTTCGACGGGATTAGCTGTCACGCAATAGATCCTTCCTGATGTCATGCAGCGCCTGCGCGTCTGCCAGAAATTCATGGGTGTTGCGCGCAAGCGGCAGGCGCCGTGCGAGCGCGGAAAATGATTCGCTGCCGCGGCGCAGATGTTTGTCGATCCACGCGTCGGTCGCTTCGTCGTCGAGCCCGCCGGGCGCGTGCAGCCGCCGGGCGATCGCGGTGCGCTGGCTTTTTACATAGGCGTCGGCACCGTCGAGCTCGCGGCGGGCCTGCCGGATCAGGTCGGCGCTGTTCGCGATCAACGCTGCCTTTGACACCGGGATTGCGCGCCCGGGGCGCAGCGCGGGGCCGAAGCGTGTCCATGCCTGCCACAGCGCCAGCAGGCCCGCCGCGATCAGGCACAGGGTGATGCCGATGAAGGGCGGCACGAAGGCGAAGCGGAGCAGCGATCGCTGGCCGCCAAAGCCGTTGAGCGTGACGTCGAAGGCCAGGGCGTCGGCGTCGGCATATTCTGCGACCGCATCGATTAGCGTGACCGCTGCGCGGGCCCTTTCACTCGATGCAAAGGCAAGATTGTTGATGAGGTCGGGGTCGGCGAGGATGTAAAGGTCGCGGCCGCCAACTTGCGCCAGCACGGCCCCGCCGCCCGGCGCCGCGATCAGGGTTTCCAGATTTTCGCCCGACACGGTCTGGACATGGCCGGGTAGCATCGCGGTGAAGAGATGGCCGGTGATGTTCGCGGGCACCGACTGTGCCTTGCCGGGCGCCGCTTTGATTTCGATCTTTCCGAAATGCGCGGACGGCAGCATCTTGGCTGGCGGCCGGACGGCAAGGCCCCCACTGACCCAGCCGGGTTTCGGCGTCTGTCCGGGCACCGCCACCGTCTGCCATTTCGGCAGCACGAGGAGCACCGGGGCGCTGCCGTCGGCGTCGATCAGTTCGGCGATCTCGGTCGCGCGGGTGCGGTGCGTCGGGGTTAGCACCAGCAAGGGGTCGTGATCTTCGTAATTGGTCGTTTCGACGCTGCGACGCAGTTCGACCCTGGCGCCCGCGCGCTCGGCAAGATCGACGATGCCGGCATAGCCGGGCGCTGCCTTCGACAGCGCGTGGCCGCCGCCGTCATTGCCGCTGCTGATTTGCGGGGCGAGCGCGATGAGCGCCCATAATGCGACGAAAGCGACCACCCCGATCGCCACTACCGCGGCGATCAGTCGGGGGTTGAAGCCATGATCGGCGGCCGCGTCGCTCATGCCGGCGCCCAATTTTTCGCAACGGTCAGCTCGGCATAAGCGGCGCGACATTGCTGCCACGCCCCAGCGTCGATCGCGCGTCCGCCAAACAGGCTGATCTCGACCGCCCGCGCGATGCGGCTGAACGCGCCGCGCGCTACCGATGGCAGGCCTTCCGCGTCGGCAAGGTCGCGCGATGTCATCGCAGGCTTGACGAGGCCCGGGCGCCGTCCGTCGATATCCTCGACACTGCGGTAGAGCAGCAAATGCACCGCCTCGGCAAAGCGGCCGTCGGCGGCAAGCGCGTCAGCCTCGGCGAGCAGTGCGCGTGCTGCGCCCGCCTCGGCCTGCCCGACATGGTCCACGGCATTGGCATCGCCGGCTTTGCGGCGCCCGCGCAGATCGTCGACCCAGCGCGCGAACGAGGGGACAAAATGATAGAGGAGGAACAGCAGGATAGCGGCAACGGTGATCCACATCAGTGGCTTGGCGGCGGGCGCGCTCCATTCAAAGAATCGCCCGATCGCCCCGAACAGCGATTGCAGCCATTCGGGGGTCGGCGCGGAAGGCGGCGGCGGGGGCGGAAAGGCGGTCTGAATCTCGCCGCCCGAAACCGTCTGGCTATAGCCGGGATCGACAAGCTCGGGATCGAGCAGCCATCCTCCGCCGGTGTCGCTGCTCGACGGTTCGGCCGCTGCCGACGCCTGGGCGATCCACAAGGATATCATGTTGAAAAGATGGCCCCGCCCCGATCGTGCATCGAATATGGTGGTAGCGCGAGCGGGCGCGGCAAGGCAAGAGATGCTTGCGCGCAAGACGGCCCCGTTCTAGCGCGCGGCAAAATCGGCCGGGTCGTTACGCGTGTAACCGGAGGCCGCGTGACAGGAGAGACAGGTGGACGCGGCGCAGGCGGTACATGAGAAATTTCTTGCGGCGCTTGCGACAGGTCGGCTGCCCGGCCGCGGCGATGCCCCCGATGCCGCGCTCATCGGCCTGTCGCGCGCCGAGGCGACCGACATTTTCCTGTCGCAGCTGACCAGCCGCCAGATGGACCGGCTGTCGCGCCATCTGCAGGCGCGGGGCGAGGGTTTCTACACCATCGGGTCGTCGGGGCATGAAGGCAATGCCGCGGTCGCCGCGGCGCTGCGCGTCACCGACATGGCGTTCCTCCACTATCGCTCGAACGCCTTCCAACTGCACCGCGCACGCCAGATGCCGGGCGGGACGCCGACCTGGGACATGTTACTCAGCTTTGCGGCGTCGAGCGAAGACCCGATTTCGGGCGGGCGGCACAAGGTGATCGGATCGAAGCCGCTCAATATCCCGCCACAAACCTCGACGATCGCATCGCATTTGCCCAAGGCGGTGGGCGCCGCCTTTTCGATCGGCATTGCGCGGCGGCAGGGAATGAAGGATCTGCCGCTGCCCGACGACGCGGTGGTGCTGACCAGCTTCGGCGACGCATCGGCGAACCATTCGACCGCGCAGGGCGCGTTCAACACTGCGGGTTGGGCGGCTTTCCAGGGTTCTCCCATGCCGCTGATCTTTCTGTGCGAGGACAATGGCATCGGCATTTCGACGCGCACCCCGACCGGCTGGATCGAGGCGCAGTTCCGCCACCGCGCGGGGCTCCATTATATCCAGTGCGACGGCACCGACCTCGCCGCGGCCTATGCCGGGGCGAAGGAAGCCGCCGATTATGCGCGGCGCACGCGCAAGCCGGTGTTCCTGCACATGGCGACGGTGCGGCTTTATGGTCACGCCGGTTCGGACGTCCAGGGCGCTTATCTGCCCAAAGCGCTGATCGAGGCCGACGAGGCACGCGACCCGCTGCTCAAGGGCGCGGCGCTGATGGCCGAACAGGGCTGGATGTCGCCCGCCGAAATCGCTGACGCGTATGAAGAGATCGGCGTCACGCTGGCGCGGCAGGCCGAAGCGGCGATCCTGCGCCCGAAGATCACCACCGCCGCGCATGTGATGCAAAGCCTGATCCCGCCGAAGCGCGCGGTGACGCGCGCCAACGCCCCCTCCGACGAAGATCGCAAGGCAATGTTCGGCAGCGACGCGCAGGCGATGGACAAGCCGATGCACATGGCGCGGCTTCTTTCCTGGGCGCTCGCCGACCTGATGCTCGCCTACCCGGAAATCGCCGTGATGGGCGAGGATGTCGGGCCGAAAGGCGGGGTCTATAATGTCACCGCCAAGCTCCACCAGCGCTTTGGTTCGGCGCGCGTTGTCAACACCTTGCTCGACGAACAGGCGATCCTCGGCCTTGCGATCGGCATGGCGCACAACGGCTTTTTGCCCATGCCCGAGATCCAGTTTCTCGCCTATGTCCACAATGCGGAGGACCAGATCCGCGGCGAGGCGGCGACGCTCAGCTTCTTCTCCGACGGCCAATATACCAACCCGATGGTGATCCGTATCGCAGGGCTCGGTTACCAGAAGGGCTTCGGCGGCCATTTCCACAACGACAACAGCCTCGCGGTCTTTCGCGATATTCCGGGCGTCATCCTCGCGGTGCCGTCGAACGGCCGCGACGCGGTGGCGATGCTGCGCGAATGCGTGCGGCTGGCGCGCGAGGAGCAGCGCGTCGTCGTCTTCGTCGAACCGATCGCGCTCTACATGACCCGCGATCTGCACGAAGAAGGCGATGGCCTGTGGACGAGTGTCTACGGGTCCCCCGGCGACGGCGCGCGGATCGCTTTCGGCGATGTCGGCGTCCATGGCGACGGCAGCGACCTCGCCATCGTCACTTACGGCAATGGATATTATCTGTCGCGGCAGGCGGAGAAATTGCTCGCCGCCGAAGGCGTCAGGGCGCGCGTGATCGACCTGCGCTGGCTCGGCCCGGTCGATGCGGACAAGCTGGTTGCTGCGGTCGGCGATGCCAAGCGCATCCTGATCGTCGACGAATGCCGTATCACCGGATCGCAGAGCGAGGCGCTGATGGCGCTGTTCGTCGAGCGAGTGCCGGAGAAGAAGGTCGCGCGCATTGCCGCCGACGACAGTTTCATCCCGCTGGGCAAGGCCGCGACGCTGACCCTGCCGAGCCGCGACAGCATCGTTGCCGCCGCGAAGGAGCTCTTGGCATGAGCGCGCGCAAAACCGCGCTCGTCGTCGCCCCCGGCCGCGGAACCTATGGCAAGGGCGAGCTGGGCAGCATTGCGCGGCTGCACGGCGCCCGCTTCGCCGAGCAGATCGCGAATTTCGACGCGCAGCGCCGCGCCCGTGAACAGCCGACGGTTACCGAACTCGACGGCGCCGACCGATTCAGCGTCGCGACGCACATGCGCGGCGACGTCGCGGCGCCGCTCATCTACGCCGCGACCGCGCTCGATTATCTTTCGATCGACCGCGACAGGTTCGACATTGTCGCCGTCGCAGGCAATTCGATGGGCTGGTACAGCGCGCTGGCCCTGGGCGGCGCCGTGTCGGTCGACGACGGCTTTCGCATCAGCAACGCGATGGGCCTCAACAGCCAGACCCATGGCCCCGGCGGGCAAATCCTCCTCCAGGTCGTCGACGAGGACTGGCGCCCCGTTCCGGGTCTTCGCGACCGGCTCTTCGAGGCCGTCGATGCCATCGCCGCGCGCCCCGGCCATGCGCTGGCGCTTTCGATCGACCTTGCCGGCATGTTGGTGGTCGCGGGCAATGAGGACGGGCTCGCCGCGCTCCTTGCCGAAGCGCCGCCGACCCCCGGCCGCGACCCGCTTCGTCTTGCCGGTCACGGTCCTTTCCACACCCCGCTGATGTTCGGCAGTTCGGACAAGGCGAAGGCCGAGCTTCCGCCCGCGCTTTTCGATGCGCCCGCGATCCCGATGATCGATGGCCGCGGCCACATCTGGCGGCGCTTCGCCAGCGATCCCGCCGCATTGTGGGATTATACGTTCGGCCACCAGATTCTCGCGCCCTACGACTTCGCGCTCTCGGTCCAGGTCGCGGTCAAGGAATATGCCCCCGACGTCATCATCCTGCCCGGTCCCGGCGACACGCTGGGCGGCGCGATCGCGCAGTCGCTGATCGGCATCGGCTGGCAGGGGATTGCGGGCAAGGCCGACTTCATGGCCCGACAGGCGTCGGACCCGATCCTGCTCTCGATGGGCCGTGCCGAACAGCGCGCGCTGGTCGTCCGCGCATGATCGGCTGACGACAAAAGGGCCGGCAGAGAAGGAACATTCTCTGCCGGCCCTGTCGTTCGCACATGGTCAGGTGGGGTTGACCATGTGCGGGTGAACGGCAGCGCCCATGGGGACCAACTCAAGGGCGGTGCGCCGTTCCTATCCCTTATAGGCGCGCCATCGGGTTCGTGGCCGGCTTCTGCCGCGATCATGCACCGAAACGGACCTGGTTCGTCGGCGCGCCATGCGCCAACTCGGCGATAAATTGTAACCGCAACAGTTCGGCGACATTGCCCGCCCCGGCGCGGCGCATGATGTTCGCGCGGTGCACTTCGACCGTTCGCGGACTGAGGTCGAGCCGGCGCGCGATGGCCTTGTTGCCAAGCCCCGCCGCAATCGCCGCCAATATGTCGCGCTCGCGCGGGGTCAGCGCCGCCAGCCGCGCCTCGGCCTCGCGATGCCGATCGCGCGCGATCTGGTGCAGGCGCCATTCGGCCAGCGCGGCATCGACCGTCCGGCGGACGAGCCGCGGGTCGAGCGGCGCAGGCAAAAGGTCGCGCGCGCCGCCGCACAGGATCGCGCGCGATTCGGCGATACTCAGCTGTTCGGCGGCCACGAAGGCCGCGATGCCAGCCCGCGCCGCCACGCGGCCGAGCAGCGTCGCACCGTCGGCCGTGCCCGGCTGGCGCCAATGAAAGAGCAGGATGCCACATGAATCCTCGCCCGCGGCCTCGATCCAGGCGTCGGCGCTGGCAAAGCTGCGCACGATGCGCTCGGTCCCCGCCGCCAGCGCGCGGAAACAGGCCGCGCGCTCGGTCGCGTCGGGCAGGACAAGATGGATATGGCCCCCGATGTCGGTCACCGCTCTGTGCTGCCTGCACGGGCGCTCGACGGACAGGGCGAAACGATCGGCAACGGCGCCATTCCGGATCGCTTTGGCGTCCGGGGTTGCCGACAGCTGCGGCAGGCGGCGCGGATTTTGGTGACCCCTACGGGAATCGAACCCGTGTTTCAGCCGTGAGAGGGCCGCGTCCTGACCGCTAGACGAAGGGGCCGTTGACGGTCGGAATTTTGCGAAGGGGCGCGCCGACCGCGCGCCGTGCCGATGGTGACCCCTACGGGACTCGAACCCGTGTTTTCGCCGTGAAAGGGCGACGTCCTAGACCGCTAGACGAAGGGGCCGTCTGTTCGGTGAGCGGGCGCCTTAGACGGGCGTTCCGGTGCGGTCAAGCGTGGCGGCGGGGTCGCGCGCAAAAATGTTGCGTAGCGGCAAATCCGTCGGCCCCCCGGCTGGCCGCGGCCGCCCGTCAATCCGCCCATGCGGCGTCTTCAAGATGAAGCTCGGCGGCGGGACGGCTGCCCCAATCGTCGCGTTTCGCGCGGCCCGCCAGCCACAGCTTGCGCCCGCCGCGGGCGTGGAGCAGCGCCTGCCCAAGTTCGGTTTCGGCGCTGCGGAAAGCCACCGCCTTGAAACGCCCGCCATCGTCGCCCGACACGATCAGGCGGACATGGTCGGTCCCGACGATCCCCGATTCGACGATTCGCACCGGCCCCGTCGCGACACGCGGCGCGGGCCAGCCGGCGCCATAGGGTCCGGCGCTTTCGATCGCATCGCACCACAAGGGGTTGATGCCGCGCGGCGCGAGCACCGCGTCGATCAGCAGCGACCTGTCGCCGCTCGCGCGTTCGACGTCGGCGGCGAGCCGGTCGTTGAGGAAAATGCCCAGCGCGTCGACCTTGTCCGCCGCGACGGTCAGCCCGGCCGCCATCGCGTGGCCGCCGCCCGCGACGAGCAGCCCGGTCTCTTTCGCGGCGAGGATCGCGGCGCCCAGGTCAACCCCCGAAATCGAGCGCCCCGACCCTTTGCCGACGCCGTCATCGTCGACCGCGATGACGATCGCGGGGCGGTGGAGCCGTTCCTTCAGGCGCCCGGCGACGATGCCGATCACGCCGGGGTGCCAGCCTTGCCCCGCGACGATCGCGACCGGCGCGTTGCCGCACGCCGCGCTTGCGTCGAGCGCCTGTTCGAGCACCGCCGCCTCGATCGCCCGGCGTTCCTCGTTCAGGCGGCCCAATTCCTGCGCGATCTCGGCGGCTTCCTGCGGGTCGCTGGTCGTCAGCAGCCGCACCCCCAGGTCGGACTTGCCGACGCGGCCCCCGGCGTTGATTCGCGGGCCGAGCGCAAAGCCCATGTCGCTCGCGCTGGGCGGCTTGGAGAGGCGCGCGGCGTCCATCAGCGCCGCAAGCCCGGTGTTGCCGCGCCGCGCCATCACCTTCAGCCCCTGCGTCACCAGCGCGCGGTTGAAGCCGGTCAGGCGCGCGACGTCGGCGACGGTGCCCAGCGCGACCAGATCGAGCAGGTCGATCAGCGCGGGTTCGTCGCGGCGGCCGAAGAATCCGCGCGCGCGCAGGGTGCGGAGCAGCGCGGCACCGAGCAGGAAGGCGACCCCGACCGCGGCGAGATTGCCGTGAATCGCCGCGTCGGGTTCCTCGTCGAGGCGGTTCGGGTTGACCAGCGCCAGCGCGTCGGGAAGCGTGGTCGCGCATTGGTGATGATCGACGACGATCACCTCGACCCCCGCAGCCTTCGCCTCGGCAATCGCGTCGAATGCCTGCGCGCCGCAATCGACGGTGACGACCAGTTTCGACCCGGCCTCGCCGATCCTGACCAGCGCCGCGCCCGAGGGGCCATATCCCTCCATCAGGCGGTCGGGAATATAGGCGCCAGCGGGCAGCCCGAGGTCGCGCAGCAACCGCACGAGCAACGCCGCAGACGTCGCGCCATCGACGTCATAATCGCCAAAAATCGTCACCGCTTCGCCCGATTCGACCGCGTCGGCGAGCCGCGCCGCGGCAGCGTCCATGTCGCGGAACAGCGACGGGTCGGGCATGAAGCCACGCAGCGTCGGGGTGCGCTGCCGATCCAGATCGTCGCGCGCCACCCCGCGCGCGAGCAGCAATTGCGTTACCAGGTCGTCGGGTGCCAGATTCTCTGACGCCATGTCGGCGCTCGCGCGCCGCCAATGCCACGGTTGGCCCTTGATCGAGCGGGCGATGCCCAAAGCCAGGCTGTTGGCGGGGTCGTTCATGGCCGCGCCCGCGCGGTCAGGATGCGGGCCCGCAAGTCACGCGCGGTCGCCGCCGGGATCGCCGGAATCTCGTGGGCGCCGAGCGCGCTTCCGCCGGGCACGCCAAACACCAGAGTCGCAAGCCCGAGCGGGCGCAGGATGAAATCGCTTTTGAGGTCGACGCTTTGCACCGATGCATGCGGCAGCAGGGTGGTCTTGGGTTTCCAGGCGCCGCGGCGGATCGCGACCTGGTCGCCCAGGTCGGCCCAGCGGTGGAAGCGCGCGGCCCAGACGGCAATCAGCCCGATAACCGGCGCGGCGACGATGCCGAGCCAGCCGACCTCGTTGCCAAGATAGAGCGCAATGCCACCCCCGATCGCCGCGCCCGCGGCGCCGATAACCGGACCCAGAGCGACGATGCGATGGCTTTGCTGCCACGGCTGGTCCGCATCGGGACGGCGGATCGCGACCTCGGCGAGCACCGGGTCGATCGCGTCGAGCTTGGCAAAGGGAACGACCTGGTGGTCGCGTTCCTTTTCCCCGTCGCTGGCAAGGCTTTGCAGGCGCAATTCGTGCCAGCCGAAACGCTGGCGAAACCATCCGGTCACGAGGATCGCGGCCTGCACGCGCTTGACGGGGACCGCGACGTCGGTGCGCGTCGTCAGGCCGCGGGTGCGGCGCAGCGTGCGGGGTTCGCGCGTCAGGCGGAAATTCCAGTTGGCGAAAAGCATCGTCGCGATGCCGCTCGCGAAACCGATCAGCAACAGCGATAGCGCCGCCCCGACCCCCGCCACCCAGCGATGCGCCAGCAGCCATTGGTCCAGCCCATAATCCTCGGCGATATCGATCCAGTCCATCGGGTTGAAGACGTTGAAGTCGAATGGCAACAGGCCATCGAAAAACTGCATGCCCGCGCCGACCACCGCCAGCGCGGCAAGCGAGAAGTTGAACAGCCCCGCGACCAGCAACTGGCGCGGGGTCATCGCGAACAGCAGCCGATCGGCGGCGACGGGCGCCGCTGCGGGCGTATCGGCGGCAGCGACCGGCGCCGGGGTCTCGTCGCTGCGATGCGCGCGGATCGTCGTGCGCAGCGCCTGCGCCGCGTCGAGCGCGATCGCGTCGAGGCTCGCGTCATTTTCCTTGCCGCCCGCGCCGGTTTCAAACCCGACCTTTGCGATGCCCAGCGCGCGCGACACCAGCCCCTGTTCGATGCTGACATCCTGGATGCGATCGAACGGGATCGTGCGATGCTGGCGCGCCAGGACGCCGCTTTCGATCACCACCGCGTCGTCGCCGACGCGAAAGCGGAAGCGCAGCCAGTGAAACCAGGCGGCGAGCAGCGAAATCAGCAGAAAGGCGGCGATCGCCGGAACGATATAGGCCCAGTTCTTCGTAAAGCCGAGCACCGCGACCGCGGGCAGGAACTGGAGCGAGCGCGGCCCAAGCTTGACGATGGCGAGCGCCAGCGTTGCGGGATGCAGCCGTTGCCAGCCCGCGTCGTCGTCGATGATCGGGACGGCGGGCGCGGTTGCCGCGGTGTCGGTCATGCGAAGTCGGTCTGGATGTGGCGGCGGATTGTCTCGCGCATCGCGGCGGCAAGGTCGCTATGGAGGCCGGGCAGCGTCACCGTGCTGTTGTGCGTGCCCGATGTGTGGACGACCAGGTGCGACAGGCCGAACCAGCGTTCGACCGGGCCCTGCCCGACATCGATATGCTGGACGCGCACGAACGGAACGATCGTGTCGGTGCGGAACAGCCAGCCGCGCGCGACGCGGAGCTGCCCCGCGCCGATCCTGTATCCCCAGCGCGACACGCGCCGCGAGGGAAAGGTGATGATCGTGACGATCGCGATCAGCCAGGCGAGCGCGGTGATCAGCCCATATGGCCCCTCGATCTGCCGGATCAGCAGCGCGTCGAACAGGCTGGCGCCGATCGCGAGCGGCACCAGGTTGAGCGCGGTTGCGACGCGCAGCACCTGGGCATAGGCGGGATCGACAGGGTCCAGCCCCTCGGCGGCGTTGAGCGCGTCGGGGTCGAACGGATCGGTCGGGTGCGCGGCGGGGGTGTCGGTCATGGTTCTCCGTTAGTCCGTTACGCCCTTAGGGCACAACCACGTTGAAGCGCGGGTCGGCCGGGGGATGGAGCGCGAACCATGACAGGAACGCCATGCGGTCGCCGTCGATCCTGATCGCGCCCGACTGCATCAGCGCCGGGAACTGCGCCTGCCCCAGCATCACATCGTCGAGCGTCGTGCGGTCGAGCGTCACCGTCGCGGTCGGCGCGGCATCGGTCACCCCATATCGCGGCACCTCGACCCCGCCGCCGACGACGATCGCGACGGTTTCCTTGCTGTCGGGCAGAATGAACTGGAACGTCCCTTTCAGCGCGGCGCCCTTCGCGGCGTCGAACCGCGCCGCCAGCGCGTCGAAAAAGACTGCGGTCGGGATGGCGCTGATAAAGCTGCGGCTTTGCCCGTTGCCCGACAGGCTTTCGACCGCGGTGCCGCGCAGCGACGCGGCGGCCGCGAGATAATAATTCCGCCACGCGCCCGATTCGGCCTGATAGCCCATCTGGTCATAGGCCGAGGCCAGCGCGCCGCGCGCGGCCTGGTTGTCGGGCTGGGCAAAGACCAGCTTGTTCAGGATCTCGGCCGCCCAGCGATAGTCGCCCGCCGCAATCGCCGCCTTGCCCGCAGCCAGCAATTTGTCGGCCCCGCCCGCCAGTGCGACATATTTCGGCGCGCTTTGTTCGGGCGGCAGCGGGTTGAAATTCGCCGGATTGCCATCCCACCAGCCGAAATAACGCTGATAGGTCGCCTTCATGTCGTGATTGAGCGTGCCATAATAGCCGCGAGTCGCAAAGTCGGCCGCCTGCACCGGGGCTTCGGGCGTGGCATCGGCGAGTTCGTGCAGCGTCGCGCCGCGGTTGGCGAGAAAAAGTGTGCGATCATGGACATAACGATAGGCATCGCGCTGGTTCGCCAGCAGCAACGACACCTCGGCCGTCCCCCATGTCGGCCAATGGTGCGACGCCATCGCGACCTCGGCCGTGCCGCCCCATTTCAGCAGGATCGCGTCGATCACTTTCGACCAGCGCAACGCATCGCGCACCTGCGCCCCGCGCAACGTCAGGATATTGTGGAGATTGTGGGTGACGACCTCGGTCGTGTGCAGCGCCTTATAGGCGGGGATGTAAAAGACGAACTCCGACGGCGCTTCGGTGCCGCCCGCGTCGAGGAAATCGAACGCGAGCCCGTCGATGGTCAGCGTCCCGCCCTTCTCGCTCACCGTCTCGGTCGGCTCCATATAGCCGATCGTCCCCGACGACAGTTTCGGTCCCAGGCCGGTATCGACCTGGCCTCTCACCCCCGGGGGCAGGATCGCACCGAACATGTAAAGCGCGCGCCGGCCCATCGCCGCGCCCGCGAGGACATTTTCGGACGTCGCTTCCTCGGAAAAACCGTGCGGTGCGATGATGCGGATCTTTTCCGCCTTGACGCGTTCGGGCGTGACGATCCCGCCGACGCCGCCGAAATGGTCGCTGTGGCTGTGCGAAAAGATCACCGCCTTGATCGGCCGCTTGCCCGATTTCGCCTCGACCGTATCGGCGAATAATTTCCAGCTCGCCGCCGCCGCTTCTTCGGACAACAAAGGATCGACGACGATCCACCCCGTCTGGCCGCGGATGATCGTCATCACCGACAGATCATAACCGCGAACTTGCCAGACCTTGTCCGGCACCACCTCGAACAATCCGTGGACCGCGTTCAGCCGCGCCTGCCGCCACAGCGACGGATTGACCGTATCGGGTGCTTCGCGTGTATCGAGGAAAGCGTAGGGCCGCCGGTCCCAAACCGCCTTGCCATTCTTGTCGGTGATAACCCCGTCCGCAATTTCGGCGAGCTTGCCGCGCGTCGCATTGGCCTCGTCGCGCGGGTCGTCCAGCGGCAGGCGCGCGGCGATTTCGGCCTGTGCGGCACGCGTCACTTCGCTTGCGGCGTCCTGCGCCGCGGCGGCGAAGGGCAGGGTGCCGGCGAGCAGCAGGGCGGTCAGTCGGTGCATGTCATGTCTCCCCCATGGTCGGGGGACAGCTTGCGCCGCCTGTCCATGCTTGGCAAGCATCGGGGCATGACCGCCGCGCCGCACCTGCTGATCGTCTGGCATAGCCGCACCGGCGGCAGCCACGCACTTGCCGAAGCGGCGGCCGCAGGCGCCGGTCGGGCGGCGCGGCTTGTCGCGGCACAGGATGTCACGCCCGACCTGATGATCGCGGCGGGCGGTTATCTCTTCATCGGCCCCGAAAATCTCGCCGCCCTGTCGGGCGCGATGAAGGAGATGTTCGACCTTTGCTATTATCCGTGTCTCGGCCGGCTCGAAGGGCGGCCCTATGCAACCATCATCTGCGCGGGTTCCGACGGCGAAAACGCCCAGCGCCAGCTCGACCGCATCGCCACCGGCTGGCGGTTGAAACGCGTGGCGGACCCGTTGATCGTCCACACCGACGCGCAGACGCCCGAGGCGATCCTGGCGCCCAAGACGATCGCGCCGGGCCGCCTGGACGAAGCGCGCGACTTGGGCGCGGCGCTGGCCGAGGGCTTGGCGGCGGGCATTTTTTAGCGGGCAGCGTTTCGGCCTTGCTCCGTCAATGCGGAGCGAAACCGATTTCCACGCCTGTCTTGTCGTGCAGCGCGAAACGATCGACAATATCCGCGCTCGCGCGATTATAACCGACGACTTCGACGCTGCGGCCTTCGCGCCGAAGCCGGGCGATGATTTTATCGAGGGCGCCGACGGCCGAGATGTCCCAGAAATGTGCCGCCGAAACGTCGATCAGCACGTTTATGGCCTCGTCCTCGGCCTGGAAGGCGCGTGTGAAGCGATCGACCGAAGCAAAGAATATCTGTCCGGTGACGCGATAGGTTGCCTTGCCGCCCGGCGCGATAATGCGCTCGACCGCAAACATGCGGCGCACCTTGCCGGCAAAAAACACCCCCGACAGCAGCACACCGGCGAGCACGCCCAGCGACAAATCGTGCGTAGCGACCACGACGATCACCGTCGTCAGCATGACAACCGACGAGGTCGGGGGATGACGGCGCAAATTGGGAATCGAATTCCAGCTGAACGTGCCGATCGAGACCATGATCATCACCGCGACCAATGCCGGCATCGGCACCTGGCCGACGAACGGGCCGAGCACCGCGAGCAGGAACAGCAGGAACGCCCCGGCAGTGAAGGTCGATAGCCGTCCGCGGCCACCCGATGTCACGTTGATCACCGACTGGCCGATCATCGCGCAGCCGCCCATGCCGCCGAAAAAGGCTGCGACGATATTCGCGCTGCCCTGTCCGGCGCATTCGCGGCGCTTGTCGCTGTCGGTGTCGGTCATGTCATCGACGATTTGCGCGGTGAGCAGGCTTTCGAGCAGGCCGACCGCGGCCATGGTGGCCGAATAGGGCAGGATGATGCGCAGCGTTTCCCAGCTGATGGGGACATTCGGGATTGCCAGACTGGGCAATCCTTCGGGCAGTTTGCCCATGTCGCCCACCGTGTTGACCGGCAAACCCAAACCGATGCTGATTGCCGACAGGATCAGGATCGCGACCAGCGGCGACGGCACCGCTTTCGTCAGGCGCGGCAACAGATAGATGATCGCAAGGCCTGCCGCGACCATTGCATAGGTTTCCCAGCCGACATTCGTCAGTTGCGGCAACTGGGCCATGAAAATCAGGATCGCCAGCGCATTGACGAAGCCGGTGATCACCGATCGCGAGACGAATTGCATCAGCAGGTCGAGCCGTAGCAGGCCGGCGACGATCTGGATCAGCCCCATCAGGATCGTGGCGGCAAACAGATATTCGACGCCATGTTCGCGCACGAGCGGAATGACGAGAACCGCAACCGCCGCCGTTGCGGCCGAGATCATGCCGGTGCGGCCGCCCGTGAAGGCGATGACGATGGCGATCGCGACCGAGGCATAAAGGCCGACGCGCGGATCGACCCCGGCGATGATCGAAAAACCGATCGCTTCGGGAATGAGCGCCAGCGCGACGACGATCCCCGCCAGGATCTCGCGGCGCGCCGCGGCGCCGTCGGCGAACCATTGCCGACGATAGGATGAAAAGCTGCCAAACATAGGATTTCCACAACAAACCACATGGCGCCAGCATGGGCGCGAAATATCTTCATGTGTGATGTCGTCCGGCGGATCGGCGGCCGGAATAGCCACCCGGAGTTTCACCGGGTCCATGCGAATGCATGCCGCCTAGCGGTATGCCGCCGAAGACGCAAGTCATCGGCGTTCGGCTTATATCCGCATGGCTCGCCCTGGTTCAGGGCGTTCGACGCGCGCCGTGTTTCAGTGCGACCGATGTTCGCCCTTGACCCAGCGCACCGTGCCCGACGAGGCGCGCATGACGACCGTTTCGGTGGTCATCACGCCGTCGCGGCGACGTTTGACGCCGCGCAGCAACGACCCATCGGTGACCCCCGTTGCGGCAAAAATCACGTCGCCCTTGGCAAGGTCTTCGAGGTCATAGACGCGGTCGAGATCTTCGATCCCCCACTTTTTCGCGCGCAGCCGCTCGTCGTCGTTGCGGAACAGCAGGCGGCCCTTGAACTGGCCGCCGACGCAGCGCAGCGCCGCCGCGGCAAGCACGCCTTCGGGCGCGCCGCCCGACCCCATATAGATGTCGATATTGGTTTCGGGGTTGGTCGTCGCGATCACGCCCGCGACGTCGCCGTCGGGGATCAGCGCGACGCCGCAACCGATGGCGCGCAGCTCGGCGATGATCGCTTCGTGGCGCGGGCGGTCGAGTACGCAGACGATGATCTGTTCGGGTTTGCAGCCCTTTTCGCGCGCGACGGCCTCGACATTCTCGCGGACGCTATTGTCGAAATTGACGACACCCGGCGAATAGCCCGCGCCGACCGCCAGCTTGTCCATATAGACGTCGGGGGCGTTGAGCAGGCAGCCTTCCTCCGCGATCGCGAGCACCGCGAGCGCGTTGGGGCCGGCCTTGGCGGTGATCGTCGTGCCTTCCAGCGGGTCGACCGCGATGTCGATTTTCGGACCCTTGCCCGGCGCGTTGCCGACCTTTTCGCCGATATAGAGCATCGGTGCCTCGTCGCGTTCGCCTTCGCCGATGACGATGGTGCCGTCCATATAGAGGGTATTGAACGCGGTCCGCATCGCCTCGACCGCTGCGGCGTCGGCGGCTTTCTCGTCGCCGCGGCCGATCAGCTTCGCGGCGGCGATCGCCGCGGCTTCGGTGACGCGCACCATTTCGAGCACGAGCACCCGGTCGAGGTTGCTGCTATTCGTCATGTCCGCCACTCTCCGTCTTTACTTGTTCCGCCGCGTCGGCATGGTGGGCGCCATATGGTCGCCCGCGCCACTTGTCGAGAATGCTTCGCCCGATTCGGTGCCGCTTTCGCGATCGCCTGTGTCGCCGCTGTGACAGCGGCGGCGCAGACGCAGGGGCCGCCAGCCCCGCCGCCGCCGCGCAATGCAGAGGCCGCAGCCGCCAATGCCAAGGAGATGGTCGATCCTATCCGGCGCTGCAAACCCGCCGATGACGGGTCGATCAACGTCTGCGGCACCGACACCGAACGCCACCGCCTGACGCCAGAGCTGCGCGCGATCGCGAACGAGGGCCGCGAAGCGCCGCCCAAGCTGCCGCGCGCCGAAGCCAAGGCGATGACGCTCGACAAGCTGCCGTATAACTGGATTTCGATTGGCGGCCGGATGAAGCCGGGCCCCGAATATAATGCGCAGTTCGAGGCCATGAAGCGCGCGACCGACCCCGAAACGGGCACCCCGGCGCCGCTCGAACCCGAACCCGAACCTTAAGCGAAAACCTCGGCGGGCGCGCCGCGTTCCGATGCGCGATACAATCCGGCGGGAATCAGGATCACCATCAGGAAATAGGCAGCCCAGAAGATCAGCCAGCCGCCGCTCATCGCCATGTCGGCCAAGCCGCCTTGCGGGGTGCTGAGGACGATGAAGATATGCGGCGCCAGCAGTGCGGCGGTCAGCAGCGCGGTGAGCACATAAATCGCGAGATAGAGGCCGAACAGGCGTCGCCACGCCGTCCGGGTCCGCCGCCACGATTCGACGAACGCCGACACCGGCTCCAGCTTTCCGCGCGCCGCCGTCAACGGTCCGACCAGGCAAAAGCGGGCGCTCAGCCAGGCGCTGACAAGCGCCGACAGGATCTGGCGCGCGATCAGAAAGGGCAGGCCGAAACGCTCCATATCCTCAAATCCGCCGAGCAGCAGGATGGGGATCGACAGGATCATCCCGGCGCCGAAATAAAAGATCGCGTTGACCACCAGATACGCCGCGCCGGCGACCATCCCGTACATGATCTCCGAAATATAGCCCTCGCGCATCTCGGCAAGGATGGCGTTCCATGCCGCGAGCATGGCGCCGCAGACGATGACGCTAACGATCCCGATCAGATAGAGCGGTCCGGTGATCGACCCGCTGACGCGATAGGTGAAGGGGTCGGCGATGATCGCCAGGATCGCGCGCAGGTTGAAGATCGGCTCGCTCGACAGCAGCAGGAACGGCACCACGACGCCCAGGGCGACATAGGCGAGCAGCGGCTGCCAATGTTGGTGCGCCAGCATATAGGCTTCGCCCAGCCCGCGCCTGATGTCGATGTCCATATCCACCCCCCATTCCCCGTTCCACGGGGTAACAGCGGCGCGCGTGATTTCAAGCGGCGTTCAAAGCGCGAGGATCGGCATGTGCATCGGGGTCCCCACGACATGGTCCGACGCGGCCAGGATCGCAAGCGCGGAATGGATGGCGCTGGCCGGTCCGTCGTGCGTCACCAGCGCGATGACGACCCGGTCGTCCGCGTCGCCATCCCCGCCATCGGTGCCGCGCTGGATGAAGCTTTCGATCGAGACCCCGGCATCGCGCATCGCCGTCGCAATTTCGGCGAGCACGCCGATCCGGTCCTCGACGATCAGGCGGACATAATGTTTGCCGACGCGCGCCCCCGCATCGGCGGCCGGGGCGGCGTCGAGCGCGTCGACCGGCATCGCAAAGGCCGGGCCATATTCGTCGCGCGCAATGTCGATGATGTCGGCGACAATCGCCGACGCGGTCGGGCCGGCGCCCGCGCCCGCGCCCTCGAAGAAAAGGCGGCCGACGAAATTGCCCTCGGCGACGACGGCGTTCAATGCGCCCGGCACATAAGCGAGCGGATGGTCGGCGGGGACGAGGCAGGGCTGCACATGCTGGTAGAGCCCCCTTCCGTCGCGTTCCGCCATGCCGATCAGCCGGACGCGGTGGCCCAGCGCCTCGGCCTCGCGGATATCGGCCGCGATCAGGCCGCGGATGCCGTTCGCGGTCACCGCGCCGATGTCGAGCCGCGTCCCGAAGCACAGCGCCGCAAGAATCGACAATTTGTGCGCTGCGTCGATGCCGTCGACGTCGAAGGTCGGGTCGGCCTCGGCATAACCCTCCGCCTGCGCGGCGGCGAGCGCGTCGGCAAAGCTGGCGCCATTCCGCTCCATTTGCGTCAGGATATAATTGCAGGTGCCGTTAAGGATGCCATAAACCCGCGCGATCTCGTTCGCCGACGCGCCTTCGCGGATCGCCTTGATCACCGGGATGCCGCCCGCGACCGCGGCTTCATATTTCAGCGGCGTGTCCTGTTCCTCGGCCAGCCGCGCGAGGTCCAGCCCATGATGCGCGATCATCGCCTTGTTCGCGGTGACCAGCGCCTTGCCCGCGCCGAGGGCGCGGCGCGCCAGCGTCAGCGCCGATCCGTCGGCGCCGCCGATCATTTCGACGACGACATCGACGTCGTCGGCGGCGACGATCGCGTCCATATCGTCTTCCCAGCGATAGGGCGACAGGTCGATGCCGCGGTCCTTGTGCCGGTCGCGCGCCGACACCGCGACGATTTCGATCGCGCGCCCGGCGCGCCGCGCGATCAGGTCGCGGTTCGCCTCGAGCAGCCGGACGACGCCGCCGCCGACGACGCCAATGCCCGCCAGCGCGACACGCAGC
>Ga0155548_132_pt2 | contig 19563 bp, 21 predicted proteins | sample RifCSPhighO2_12_FD_107205 | JGI IMG/M metagenome (GOLD analysis project Ga0155548, IMG submission 107205) | Sphingopyxis sp. RIFCSPHIGHO2_12_FULL_65_19
GGGTCATCACACCGTATCGAGCCACAGCGGCTGGTTCAGCCCTGCGACAAATTCGGCGTGGCGCGCGAGTTCGGCGGCCGACGCCATATGGGGACGAGGTTCGCGAAAGGGACGATCGGAACGGGGCGAAGCGACGGCACCCGGCGCCGCAGAGATGGATTCGCCCGCGGCGGCGGCGCCCAGACCGAGTCCGATCTGCCGCCCGCCGGTCATCTCGATATAAAGATGCGCAAGCAGTTCGGCGTCGAGCAGCGCGCCATGTTTGACGCGGTGGCTGCGATCAATGCCATAGCGCGTGCAGAGCGCATCGAGGCTGTGCTTCGCGCCCGGATGGAGCTTTCTTGCCATCTGCACGGTGCAGCACATGCGCGTCATGTCGAGCGCCGGGCGGCCCGCCCGCGCGAGTTCGGCGTTGACGAAACCGAAGTCGAAGACGGCATTGTGGGCGACCAGCGGCGCATCGCCCAGAAATTCCAGCAATTCATCGACGCGGCTCGCGAACAAGGGCTTGTCCGACAGGAACTGGATCGACAGCCCGTGGACCGCTTCGGCGGCAGCCGGCATATCGCGCTCGGGATTGAAATAGGCGTGGAAGGTGACGCCGGTCTCGCGGCGGTCGATCAGTTCGACGCACCCGATTTCGACCAGCCTGTCCCCGGTCCTGGGATCGAAACCCGTGGTTTCGGTATCGAAGATAATTTCACGCATCGAAGCCATAATCTGGACCCTATCGGGCGCGGAAACAAGAGGCGATGAAGCGAATTTGCCGGTGCGTCTCGCTTTTGGGACGGCCCGTTTCGATGATGAAATCGGCGCGCGCGCGCTTGACGCGATCGGGCACCTGCAACCGGCGTATCGCCTTCAGCTTGGCCGCGGTCATGCCCGGCCGGCGCATCACACGCTTGCGCTGCATCCACGCGGGCGCCGAAACGACGGCGATCGCACCGACCCGGCGCCAGCCGCCCTTTTCAAACAGGAGCGGAATGTCGAGCACAATGACGTCGCGCGCCCGGTTTTCGGCGAGAAAGCGTTTCTGCGCCTTGCCGACGGCCGGGTGGACGATCGCTTCCAATGCGGCGAGTTCGTGCGTGTTGCCGAGCACGAGTTGTCCGAGTTTCTGCCGGTCGACCCCCTTTGGGCCCGTGGTGCCGGGAAAGCGCGCCTCGATCGCGGCGACGAGCGCGCCGCCCGGCCCCTGAAGCCGATGCACTTCGGCATCGGCGTCGAACACCGGGACGCCTTCGCGTTCAAACATCGCCGCCGCGGTCGATTTCCCCATGCCGATCGACCCGGTGAGCCCGATGATGAAGGGGCGGCGAAGCCGCGAGCCGGGACGCGGGCGGTGCGTCATGCCGTCAAAAGCGCGCGAAGCTCTTCGTCGCGGCCTTCGGGCGGCGACGCCCCGAAAAAGAGTTCAAAAGCCAGCGCGGCCTGACCGATCAACATGTCGAGCCCATCGACGGTATCGAGCCCGCGCGCTTCGGCCGCCTTGAGCAGCCCGGTCTGGAGCGGCGAATAAACAAGATCATACACGATCGCCCCGTCCGGAAGCGGCGCCAGGTCGATGTCGAGCGGCGGCTGGCCCTTCATGCCGAGGCTGCTGGAATTGACGAGCAGCGCCACCGGCGGAAGCTGTGCGTCGAGGGCGACGACCTCGCCCTTGAGCCCGAAGGTCGCAAGCAGGCCCATCGCCTTTAACGGTGAGCGGTTGAGGATGGTGACCGACCCGACATTGGCGCGCGCGAGCGCGAACAGCACCGCGCGCGCGGCGCCGCCGGCGCCCACAACGGCAACCGGCGCGCCGTCGAGATCCAGTTCGGCGAGAGGCGAATAAAAGCCCGCGGCATCGGTGTTGGTGCCGATCAGCGATCCGTCCTTTTGCCGGACGATCGTATTCATGGCCCCGATCGTGCCGCGGATATTGCCGGGATCGTCGACAAGTTCCATCACCGCGCCCTTGTGCGGCATGGTGACATTGCAGCCGCGCCAGTCGGGATCGCTGCGGCGCCGGGCGATATAGGCGGCGAGCTCTTCCGGCGTCACATGCGCGCGGCGATAATCGCCGGCCAGCCCGAGCGATCGGAGCCAGAAACCGTGAATCAGCGGCGATTTCGACTGGGCGATCGGATCGCCGATCACGTCGGCATATGGGACATTAGTCATAGGATTTTCGCTCATTTCCGGGCCAGTCCGATGGTGCGCAGCCATGCCATCAGGGGGAGCATCGGCATGCCGATGATGGTCCAGGGATCGCCTTCGACCCGGTCGAACAATTGCACGCCCGCGCCTTCGATTTCGTAACAGCCGACGGTCCAGCGGATGCTGTCCCATTCGCGCGCGACATAGTCGGCAATGAAAGCGTCGGACAGGGGACGCATCCACAGCTTCGCCTCGCCGATCGCGCGCCAGACGGGCGCGCCGTCGCGGGCGGCGACCACCGCGCTGAACAGGCGGTGGCGGGTTCCGGCCATGCGGCGCAAGTGATCGGCCGCCGCTTCGGGGCTTTCGGGTTTCGACAGCATCGAGCCGCCGTCGAGGGCGAGGGTGGAGTCCGCCCCCAGCACGGTGACGCCGGGCAGCCGCGACGAGATTTTGACCGCCTTCGCCTCGGCCAGCGCGTCGGCGATGTTGCGCGGGGTCTGGCCGGTCGCAAGCAACGCGGCGGTAAGCGCCTCTTCGTCAACATGCGCAGCGCTGGTTTCAAAATCGAGCCCGGCGGCGCGGAGCATCGCGGCGCGACCGCTGCTTTGCGAAGCGAGGAGGAGGGTCATGCCCCCATGCTCGCGCCGCGATCCTCGACCAGCTTGATCACCGCCGCGGCGGTTTCCTCGATCGATCGGCGGGTGACGTCGATCACCGGCCAGCCATTGTCGGCGAACATTCGCCGCGCATAGGCCAATTCGGCCTTTACCCGCTCGTCATCGACATAACTCGTCTCTGGCGCCTGATTCAGCGAAAGCAGCCGGTTGCGGCGGACCTGCACCAGACGGTCGAGCCCTGTCGTCAGCCCGACGACCATCGGGCGCTTCAGATTATAGAGCGCGGGCGGCGGCGGCGATTCGGGAACGATCGGGATATTCGCGGTCTTGAACCCCCGATTGGCAAGATAGATGCTGGTCGGGGTTTTTGAGGTCCGCGACACCCCCGCCAGAACGATATCGGCCTGCTCCCAATTTTCCCATCCGATGCCGTCGTCATGGGCGACGGTGAACTGGATCGCCTCGACCCGCGCAAAATAGGCGGCGTCGAGCACATGCTGGCGGCCGGGGCGTGCCTTCGCCTCCTGCCCCAGCATCCGCGACAAGGCATCGGTGACCGCGTCGAGCGCGGCCACGGTCGGCAGGTTCAGCGCGCCGGCACGGCGTTCGAGGCTGACGCGCAGCTCGCCATTGACGAGGGTGAAGAGGATCATGCCCGGACTTGCCTGCACTTCGGCCATGATGCGGTCGAGATGCGACTCCGACCGGACCATCGGCCAGAAATGGCGCACGACTTCGACATCGTCGAACTGCGCGATCGCCGCCTTGGCGATGTTTTCGAGTGTCTCGCCCGTGGAGTCGGATATGAGATGAAGGTGGAGCCGGCCCATCGCGCCACCATGGCGGCCATCGGCCGAAAAAGGCAATCCCGATCGGGGCCGGACGACAAAAAAGGGGGCTGTGGATAAGTTTTGCATAACCGCAGGGACGGTTTGGGCAGACAATATTCGTCCTCGGTGGTGCCGATTCCGCTCTATCACTTTTCCACAAGGGATGAATCTTATCCACAGGCTGTGAATTAGGGGGAAAGCGGCGAACGACTCTGTGCAACGCCGCCCGCCATGGAGAGTCAAGCTGTTGGCAAAATGGACGCCCCAGCCTAAAGCCGCGCTTGTCCGCCGACCAACAAACAACCACAATCATATTTATATATTTATGAAGAGAGAAAGAGGGGCCGCGTGAAAGCGACACCGAAGAAGCTGCTAGCGACGTTGCGCGGTGAGCGGCACGAGCGCCCACCGCTCTGGCTGATGCGCCAGGCCGGACGCTATCTGCCGGAATATCGTGCCCTTCGCGAGACCAAGGGCGGATTCCTCGAGCTTTGCTACGATCCCGAAGCCGCAGCCGAAGTGACGCTGCAGCCGATCCGTCGCTTTGGCTTTGACGGTTCGATCCTCTTCTCCGACATCCTCGTCATCCCGCATGCACTCGGCCAGAATCTGTGGTTCGAGGCGGGCGAAGGGCCGCGGCTCGCGCCACCGCTTGTCGATACGGCATTATCGGCGCTGGAAGCCGCGCCGCAGCGCCTAGACCCCATTTACGCAACCGTCGCACGGGTCGCGGCGGCGCTGCCGCCCGAAACCACCTTCCTGGGCTTTGCAGGAAGCCCGTGGACGGTCGCGACCTATATGGTGGCGGGGCAGGGGTCGAAGGACCAGGCTACCGCCCGGCGCCTCGCCTATGGCGACCCGGTGGCGTTCCAGGCGATCATCGATGCGATCGTCGAACTGAGCATAACCTATCTGTCGGGGCAGATCGAGAATGGCGTCGATGCGGTGCAATTGTTCGACAGCTGGGCCGGGAGCCTCAGCCCCGCGCAATATGAGCAATGGGTGATCGCGCCGAATGCCGAGATCGTCCGCCGGTTGCGGACATTGCACCCCGATACGCCGATCATCGGCTTTCCCAAAGGCGCCGGTGGAAAACTCCGCGCCTATGCTGACGAAACCGGGGTCGATGCGGTCGGGCTTGACGAAACGGTCGATCCGGCATGGGCCGACAAGACGCTGCCGACGGGCCTCCCGGTGCAGGGCAATCTCGACCCGCTTGCGCTCGTCGCCGGCGGCCCGGCGCTCGACGCGGCGATAGACCGCATCCTTGCGGCGTTCCCGTCGCGCCCCCATATCTTCAACCTCGGCCATGGGATCGTGCCCGACACGCCGATCGCCCATGTCGAACATCTGATCAAACGGGTTCGCGGCGGATAAATATGGAATTGGCTGGTTTTCTGGGGGCGACGATGCTTTGGGTCAAAGCCGCGCATATCATTTTCGTCATCTTCCTGATGGCCGGCCTGTTCATGATGCCGCGCTTTTTCGTCTATCATCATCAATGTCCGGTCGGGTCCGACGAGGACAGGAAGTGGATCGAACGCGAGGACCGGCTGCGGCGGATCATCCTGAACCCCGCGCTGATTATCGTGTGGATCTTCGGGCTGATGCTCGCCTTCAACGGCGACTATTGGCGCGAAGGCTGGTTCATTGCCAAGTTGGTGCTGGTGCTGGCGCTGTCGGGTTATCATGGCTGGATGATCGGCTATGCGAAAAAGCTGGCATGCGGGCTTCGTCCGCTCAGTGAAAAGCGGCTTCGCCTGCTCAACGAAGTGCCAGGAATCGCCGCGGCGATCATCGTGATCCTTGTCGTGGTTCGCCCTTGAATCCCGGTCCGTCGGGCGCTGCCCGATTGACTTGCACCCGGCCCGGTTATAGGGGCCGACCAACCCCGCCTCGTGCGGGCGGCGCTTTCTGGCGCCGACGCTATCTGTAACGGTCGTCCCACGGCCGGATAGGCACCCCAGCGGTGCATCGAAATCGACTGTATCTTTCTCCTGAAAATCGACCCGGAATCCATCCATGCATCTTAAAGAACTCAAGACCAAATCGCCCGCCCAGCTCGTCGAAATGGCGGAAGAACTGGGTGTCGAGGGCGCATCGACGCTGCGCAAGCAGGACCTGATGTTCTCGATCCTGAAAGAACTTGCCGAAGAGGGCGAGGAAATCATCGGATCGGGCACGATCGAGGTTCTCCCGGACTCGTTCGGTTTCCTGCGCTCGTCCGATGCCAATTATCTTGCGGGTCCCGACGACATCTATGTCTCGCCGAACCAGGTTCGCAAATATGGCCTGCGCACCGGCGACACCGTCGAGGGCGAGATTCGGGCGCCGCGCGACGGCGAACGCTATTTTGCGCTGACCAAGCTGATCAGCGTCAATTTCGACGATCCCGACGTCGTGCGCCATCGCGTCAATTTCGACAATCTGACGCCGCTTTATCCGAACCAGAAGCTCTCGCTCGACACCGTCGACCCGACGGTCAAGGACAAGTCGGCGCGTGTCATCGACCTTGTCAGTCCGCAGGGCAAGGGCCAGCGCGCGCTGATCGTTGCGCCGCCGCGCACCGGCAAGACCGTGCTGCTCCAGAATATCGCCAAGGCGATCACCGACAACCATCCCGAGGTCTATCTGATCGTCCTGCTGGTCGACGAACGGCCCGAGGAAGTCACCGACATGCAGCGCAGCGTGAAGGGCGAGGTCGTGTCCTCGACCTTTGACGAACCCGCGACGCGCCACGTCCAGGTCGCTGAAATGGTGATCGAAAAGGCCAAGCGCCTGGTCGAGCACAAGAAGGATGTCGTCATCCTGCTCGATTCGATCACGCGCCTCGGCCGCGCCTACAACACCGTCGTCCCGTCGTCGGGCAAGGTGCTGACCGGCGGTGTCGATGCCAATGCGCTCCAGCGTCCCAAGCGCTTTTTCGGCGCCGCGCGCAACATCGAAGAGGGCGGTTCGCTCTCGATCATCGCAACCGCGCTGATCGACACCGGCAGCCGCATGGACGAAGTGATCTTTGAAGAGTTCAAGGGCACGGGTAACTCCGAAATCGTGCTCGATCGCAAGGTCGCCGACAAGCGCATCTTCCCGTCGCTCGACGTTGGCAAGTCGGGCACCCGCAAGGAAGAATTGCTCGTCGAAAAAGACAAATTGTCGAAAATGTGGGTGCTGCGCCGCATTCTCATGCAGATGGGGACGATCGACGCGATGGAATTCCTGCTCGACAAGATCAAGGATTCCAAGACCAACGAAGATTTCTTCGACAGCATGAACCAGTAAGCGAACGCAATGGCCGTCATCGAACATGCCTTGCTTCCCGTGCGTGCGGGGAGCGAGGCGGGTTTCGAGGCGGCCGTCGCCGAAGCACGGCCGCTGATTGCGGCGTCGCCGGGGTTCATCTCGCTGGAGATCCGCCGGCCGGTCGAACAAGGGCAGCCCTATCTGCTTCTGGTCCAATGGCGTTCGGTCGAGGACCATCGCGACGGTTTTCGGACCTCTGATCGCTATCAGCAATGGCGCCGCTTGCTGCACCGCTTCTACGACCCCGTTCCCGAGGTCCGCTATTTCGGCGATCCGCTGTGATCCAGATGCTGCGCCGCTGCCAAGAATATAGGGGCCGGCCCAGGCGGGGCTGGCAATTTTCGGCCCGCTTCCCATCTTCCACCCATGTCCAAGTTGCATATGACCCGCGTCGCCGTCGGCTGCGCCGACTATTCGGCGCTCGAAGCGCGGATTGCCAACTATGCTGAGCGCGGCGAGATTCGATTCACCACGCGCTTTCGACCGAAGCGCGCCGACGAGCTGATTGGCGGCAAGCTGCATTTCATCGTGAAACATGCGCTCGTCGGGCGCGTCGAAATCCTGCGCTTCGACGATCGCAGCGATGGGCGGATCGATATCATATGCGTTGCCGATCTGGAACGCGTCCATCCGCAGCCCAAGCGCGCGCACCAGGGGTGGCGCTATCTGGCCAACGCGGATGCGCCCCAGGGCATCGACGACGACAGTGGGGTTGGCGCTTTGCCTCCCGAACTCTATCGAGAGCTGGCCGAGCTGATGCTGATCTAGCGCGCTTGCGCCGCCAGCATTTCGCCCATCTTTTCCCAGACCTTGTTGATCGCCTTCAGCGGCCGAACCATCACCTTGAAATCGCTTATTTTTCCTTCATCATTCCAGCGAATGATGTCGACGCCGTTGATCTGAATTCCGTCGAGCTCGGTCTGGAATTCGAGCATCGCCTGGTCGCCGTCGACGATTTCCCGCAAATAGCGGAAATGCTCGCCGCCGAGCACATGGCTGGCGGCGTGGAGATAGGCGAACACCTTGTCGCGACCGGCCTGCGGCGTGTGGACGACGGGGGAGTGGAATATCGCATCCTCGGCGAGCAGGCCGTGCAGCGCCTGCGGATCGCCGCCGTCCGCCATATAGGCGTGCCAGGCGGCGAGACCGGGGTGCGTGCTCATGCCAGATGCTCGGCGAAAAAGGCGCGGGTGCGTCCATCGGCAAGCTGGGCGCCTTCTTCGTTGCGGCGATTGCCCATGGTGGCTGCGAAACCATGATCGAGACCTTGGTAATCGTGCAGCGTCACTTTCGGATGCGGGTCGAGTCCGTCGTGAATGCGCTTTTGCGCGTCATGGTCGACCAAATGGTCCTCCGTCGGGATGTGGAGCATCAGCGGGTGCGCGATGGCATGGCTTTCGTTCAGCATCTGGTCGATCATGACGCCATAATAGCCGACCGAGGCGCTCACGTCGGTGCGTGCGGCAGCCATATAGGCGAGGCGCCCGCCAAGGCAGAAGCCGACGCAACCGACTTTGGACGCACCCTGGCCATGAAGCCATTTGATGGACGCCTCGATATCCTTGACCCCGTCGTCGGCGTCATATTGGCCGAAATAGCCGAAGGCTTCCTGCAATTCGGCCTCAACATCGGGGTTCAGCTCGACGCCGGGGGCGAAGCGCCAGAAAATGTCAGGCGCGATCGCCAGATAGCCTTCGGCCGCCCAGTCGTCGCATTTCTTGCGGATACCCGCATTCACACCGAAAATTTCCGGAATAACGATGATCGCACGCGCGCTGTCGGCATCGGGACGCGCGACATAGGCGGGAATGGTGCCGGCGCCGTCCAGCGTCGGGATATCGGTGTTCGTTGCGGCCATGTGGGGAGCTCTCCTGTCTCTTGCTTCTTTGCTGTGAAAGCGCGAAGCTAGCGGGGCCGCGGGAATGGCTCAAGCGGCTAACGGGCATTTTCGGGGCGGAGACAGGCCATGAAATTCAATATCGAAATCGATTGCACCCCCGAGGAGGCGCGGCGGTTGTTCGGGCTTCCCGACCTCGAACCGCTTCACGATATCTATCTCGACCGCGTCAAGGAATTGATGGCGAAGGGGATTACACCCGACATGGTGCAGTCGATGGTCAAGACCTGGGTGCCGATGGGCGGCAGCGGGCTTGAACTCGTGCAGTCGCTGCTCGGCCAGTTTGGCGGCGGACTGATGGGTGGGACGTCGAAGTCGAGCGACGCGGCCGATGACGACAAGCCTGCCAAGGGGCGCAAGAGCTGATTCAGGCCGTTGTAAGCGATACGATTTTCGCGCTGTCGAGCGGGATGCCGCCCGCAGCGATCGGCGTCGTGCGCATCAGCGGCCCCGGCGCGGGCGAAGCGCTGCGAGCACTGGCGGGGCGATTGCCCGATGCGCGCCGCGCGTCGCTCGCGGAGTTGAAGGATGCCGATGGTGCAGCCCTCGATCGGGCATTGATTCTCTGGTTTCCGGGGCCGGCGACGGCGACGGGCGAGGATCTGGCCGAGTTGCATTTGCACGGCGGCCGGGCGGTCGTTGCGGCGGTCGAGGCGGCGCTCGGAGTGATTCCGGGGCTGCGGCGCGCCGATCCGGGCGAATTTACGCGGCGCGCGTTCGAGAATGGGCGGATCGACCTCGCCGAGGCCGAAGGGCTCGCCGACCTGCTGGCGGCCGAGACCGAGAGCCAGCGTGTGCAGGCGCTGGGCATGGCGAGCGGGCATGTGTCGCGCGCGGTGGCGGCGTGGCAGGATCGGTTGCTCCACCTGATGGCGGGGGCCGAGGCCGAACTGAATTTCGCTGACGAAGATGATGTCGAAGTGGGCGAGGGTGCTGCGCAGCGCCTCGTTGCGGGGATGGGCGGGCTGGCGGCGGAATTGGGGACCTGGCTGGAGCGGCCGGCGGCTGAGGTCATCGCCGAAGGGCTGTCGGTGGTGATCGCGGGACCGCCGAATGCTGGAAAATCAACACTTATCAATGCGTTGGCTCAGCGTGAGTTGGCGATTGTGTCGCCGATAGAGGGCACGACGCGTGACGTGATCGAAACGCCGCTCGCGCTCGATGGGATCGCAATGCGCTTTTCCGACACGGCAGGTATCCGCGCCGAAGGTGCCGATGTTGTCGAGGCGATCGGGATCGACCGTGCTCGAGCGGCGGTCGAGGCGGCCGACATCCTGCTGTGGCTGGGGTCGCCGAAGGACGCGCCCGCGCACCCGCGCGCGATCCTGGTCGCCGCGCAAGCCGATCGCTGGCGCGGCGATGCCGCAGCCGAAGCGCGCGCGGCGCATTGCGACCTGACATTGTCGGCAGCGACGGGCGTGGGGTTGGACAGGCTCCACGCCTATATCGTCGCGATGGCGCGGACGCTGCTGCCGCGCGAGGGCGAAGCGGCGCTGCGCCAGCGCCAGCGCGCGGCGCTCGCCGAGGCAAAGGATTGGCTCACAATTGTCGCAGGATCGCGCGAAGCGGGGGATTTAATTCTATTGGCAGAGCGGCTTAGGCTAGCCGCAACGGCACTCGACCGCATCACAGGGCGCGCGGGCGTCGAAGAGATGCTCGACGCGCTATTTGGCCGTTTCTGCATCGGCAAATGACGTTCCACGTGAAACATCGCATGGTGTCGGCGCCAGTGGATTCGCGACGCGCTTTCGTCTAAGAGCGCGGCAATCATGCAGGATTCAGATATTTTCGATGTCATCGTCGTCGGCGGTGGGCATGCTGGAACCGAGGCGGCCGCAGCTGCTGCGCGGCTCGGCGCGCGCGTCGCGCTCGTCAGTTTCGATCCGGCGCTGATCGGGACGATGTCGTGCAACCCGGCGATCGGCGGACTGGGCAAAGGTCATCTGATGCGCGAAGTCGATGCGCTCGACGGCTGGATGGCGCGCGCCGCCGACGCGGCCGCGATCCATTACCGAATGCTCAATGCATCGAAGGGCGCGGCGGTGCAGGGGCCGCGCATCCAGGCCGACCGAAAACTTTACCGCGAGGCGATCCAGAAATTTCTTGCGGCAGAGGAGATGATCACGGTCGTCGCGGGAGAGGCGGCGGCGCTGCGGCTGTCGGACGAGGGACGCGTCGAGGGACTCGACCTGGCCGATGGAACGATCCTGCGCGCGCGGGCGGTCGTTCTTGCGACGGGGACCTTCCTTGGCGGCAGGTTGTTCCGCGGCGAGGAGCGGATGGAGGGCGGACGTGTCGGCGAAGCGGGGGCACACCAGCTAGCCCAACAGCTTCGCCGCGCCGACCTGCCGATGGCGCGGCTCAAGACGGGAACGCCGCCACGGCTCGACGGACGAACGATCGACTGGGCGCGGCTCGACGAACAGGCGTCCGACAGCGCCGAAGGGGCGACCTGGACCTGTTCCACGTGGAACAGCGCACGGACCGTGCCGCAGATTTTCTGCGCCATCACGCGAACGAACCCGGCAAGCCACGCGATCATCGCGGCCAATCTCGACCGTTCGCCGCTGTTTACCGGCGCCATCGGCGCGGCCGGACCGCGCTATTGCCCGTCGATCGAAGACAAGATTCACCGTTTTGCCGACCGCGACGGGCACCAGGTCTTTCTCGAACCCGAAGGACTCGATACGCATCTCGTCTATCCGAACGGGATATCGACCTCGCTGCCGGCCGATGTGCAGCTTTCGATGTTGCGCACGATGGCAGGCCTAGAGACGGTCGAGATGGTCGTTCCCGGCTATGCGGTTGAATATGATCATATCGACCCGCGCGCGCTTGACCGGACGTTGCAGGTCCGCGCCTTGCCGGGACTTTGGTGCGCCGGGCAGATCAACGGCACGACAGGATATGAGGAAGCGGCGGCGCAGGGGTTGATCGCGGGTGCCAACGCGGCGCTGGCGGTGCAGGATCACGCGCCGCTCATCCTCGATCGGAGCATATCCTACATCGGCGTGATGGTCGATGACCTGGTGCTGCAAGGCGTGACCGAGCCGTACCGCATGCTGACCGCCCGCGCCGAATATCGGCTGCGGCTCCGCGCCGACAATGCGGTGACGCGACTGACGCCGATGGGAATCGATTTGGGATTGGTGCGGCCCGCAACAGCTGCGTTGTTCGCGGCGCGGCAAAGCGAACGCGCGCGAATCGCCGGGCTGCTCGACGCGCCGGTGGCGACCGCCGACTATGCCGCCGTCGGTCTGGGGCTGCCGGGCGATGGCATTGCCCGCAAGCGGATCGATCTTTTGCGCTACCCGGATATGACGACCTCGCGCCTTGCGCTGCTGGCTCCGGACCTGAAAATGACCGATCCGGCCATTCTGGCGGAGGTGGTCGAGGATGCCCATTATGCACCCTATATCGCGCGTCAAGATGCCGAGTTGCGCGCCTTGGCAGCGAACGAGGCCATCGCACTCGATCCGGCGCTCAACTATGGCGCAATCGGCGGTTTGTCGCGCGAGATGGTCGAGCGGCTGACCAAGGCCCAGCCCGAGACATTGGGACAAGCGGCACGGATCGACGGCGTAACCCCCGCGGCGCTCACCGCGATCATGGTGCATAGCCGGCGGCGCGCCGCGTGACCTTTACGCTCGATAGCGAAGAGGCGGCGCGTGCATGGGTCGAAGACACCTTCGCGCCGACCGCCGATCAATGGCGCAAACTGGACCATTTCGTCGCGTTGCTCATCGCCGCGAATGCGGAGCAGAATCTGGTCGCGGCGTCGACGATCCCGACCATGTGGGTGCGCCATATCGCGGACAGTGCGCAGCTGTTGACCTTTGATAGCCGTGATGGCGAGGGGCTGTGGATCGACCTGGGGAGCGGCCCGGGGTTGCCGGGGCTCGTCGTTACGATCCTGTCTGCGCGGCCGATGCTGCTCGTCGAATCACGAAAACGGCGTTGCGAGTTCCTGCGCGCCGTGATTGGCGAGCTGCGACTGGGCCATGTCGAAGTCGCCGAGGCGCCGCTCGAGCGCGTCGCAACGCGGCCCGCGGCAACGATCAGCGCGCGTGCTTTCGCGCCGCTCGACCGATTGCTCGATCTGTCCGCCCGTTTTTCCACCGAATCGACGCACTGGCTGCTGCCAAAAGGCCGAAACGCAGTTAAGGAACTGGCATTGCTGCCCCAGCCATGGCAGAGAATGTTCCACGTGGAACAGAGCCGCACCGACGCCGAGAGCCAGATTTTGGTCGGAACCGGAAAGATCGGCGGAAAACAGCGAGGAAAGCGATGATCCGCATTGCCGTGGCGAACCAGAAGGGCGGGGTCGGCAAGACGACGACCGCGATCAATCTGGCGACCGCGCTCGCGGCGACGGGCTGGCGCACGCTGATTATCGATCTCGATCCGCAGGGCAATGCCTCGACGGGATTGGGGATCAAGCAGTCGCAGCGTGACCGTTCGAGTTATGAACTTCTCCGCGGCGACGCGACGCTCGCCGAATGCGCAATCCCGACCGCAGTGCCGCGGCTCGACATCGTCAGTGCGACGGTCGATCTTTCGGGGGCGGAGATCGAGCTGATCGAATTTCAGGACCGGCTTCACCGCCTGCAACAGGCGCTGTCGAGCGCCGAGGCTGGGCAGTGGGACATCTGCCTGATCGACTGCCCGCCCTCGCTCGGCATGTTGACGCTCAACGCGCTGATTGCCGCCGAATCGCTGATCGTGCCGCTGCAATGCGAATTTTTCGCGCTCGAAGGATTGAGCCAGCTGCTCACCACGGTCGAGCGCGTTCGCGAACGCTTCAACCAGAAATTGTCGATTCTTGGCGTTGCATTGACGATGTTCGACCGGCGCAACAGGTTGACCGACCAGGTGTCCGACGATGTGCGCGAAGTGCTGGGCCCGGTGGTGTTCGAGACCGTAATTCCGCGCAACGTGCGCCTGTCGGAGGCGCCCAGCCATGGCTTGCCTGCGCTGATCTATGACCATCGGTGCGCCGGATCGGCGGCGTATATCGCGCTGGCGCGCGAGTTGATCGACCGCCTTCCCAACGTCCGCAAGGCTGCTTAAATGTCTGATAAAAAAGACGAAACAGGACCGGAAACGACGCCTGTCCGCAAACGTCCGTCGGGGCTGGGGCGCGGGCTCAACGCGCTGTTCGGCGACGTTGCTGTCGAGGCGCCGGTGCTGGCAACACAAGGCGGGGCGGCAAAGGCTGCGGCGTCGGTTTCGGGTGACGCCGTGCAGCATATCGGGGTCGGGTCGATCCGCCCGCTTCCCGGCCAGCCGCGTCGCCATTTCGATGAAAATGCGATCGCCGAGCTGGCCGATTCGATCGGGCTGCGCGGACTGTTGCAGCCGATCATCGTCCGGCGCGCGCCCGATGGCGATGGTTATCAGCTCGTCGCCGGCGAACGGCGCTGGCGTGCGGCCCAGCGCGCGGGATTGCACCAGATTCCGGCGCTCGTGCGCGAACTCGACGATGCGGCGACCTATGAAATTGCGCTGGTCGAGAATATCCAGCGCCAGGATCTGAACGCGATCGAAGAGGCGAGCGCCTATCGCCGCCTGATCGACGATTTCGGGCATAATCAGGAGGCGCTGGCGAAACTCGTCGGCAAGTCGCGCAGCCATGTCGCGAATCTGATGCGCCTGCTCGACCTGCCCGACAGTGTCCAGTCGCTTGTTGGCGACGGTTCGCTGGCGATGGGCCATGCGCGGGCGCTGATCGGCGCCCCCGATGCCGAAGCGATCGCGCGCCGCGTCGCGAAAGAGGGGTTGTCGGTTCGTGCGGTCGAGGCGCTGGTGCGTTCCGCCAAAGATGGAACGACGCCGCGCAAGGCGCCGCTGGAATATAAGAGCATGGATGGCGCGCGCGATCCCGACATCGTGGCGGTCGAACGCCATCTGTCCGAACTGCTGGGTATCGGAGTCGCGATCCAATATGCGGGCGGCGGCAAGGGGGCGTTGACGCTGAAATTCGCGTCGCTCGACCAGCTCGACATGATCTGCCAGCGGCTGAGCGGCGAGGGCATCTGACCGTTTCGCGAACGGCGCGGGCGAATCGACGCGGCGCGGGGCGCTTAATTTGTGCCAGTCCGGGCCGTTAAAGACCGACGGGCGGTCTCCATGACCCCAGTAGAATCGGGTTAAATCCCTGATTTATATCGCTTACCATAGGTGGGGCGAGCCAATTCCTAATGCGCTGTTAACCAAGCTTGCTGGCAAAGCCTGAACAGGTCGCCCCTTAAAGAGGTCGGCGAATGGGGTGGGATATCCATTCGTGTTTCGATGTCTGTTTCAGAATTCAAGGGACCAAATCATATGCGCAACTTTGGAATGAAGCGCGCCCTCGTGGGCGCCGCGATTGCTGCCTTCGCCATGAACGCCTCGGCGGCCCATGCGGCGTCGGCCACCGGCACGGCGACGGCCAAGATCCTGCGCCAGATCACGCTCACCAAGACCAGCGACCTGCAATATGCGACGATCATCAGCGGCGCGACCGCGTCGACGGTCGCCGTGTCGACCGCTGGTGCCGCGACCTGCGGCGCGGGCCTGACCTGCACGGGGACGACGACGGCCGGGAGCTTCGACGTCCAGGGCACGAGCGGTGCAGTGGTGCTGGTCGGCGGCGATTCGAGCGTCACGCTCAACGGATCGCTCGGCGGCACGATGACCTCGACGCTGAGCTATTCGGCGCCGAACATCACGCTCGGCGCGACCGGCGGCAGCTTTCAGGTCGGCGGCACGCTGAGCGTTGGCGCCAACCAGGCGTCGGGCGACTATTCGGGGTCGTTCAACGTTACTGCCAACTACCAGTAATTTGGGGAACTGGCGGGCCAAGATCCGCCAGCGGCAAAAAATGGGGTCGCCGGGCGCAGGTCCGGCGGCCCTTTTTGTGCCAATCGCTGTCTTGGTTAGCGAAATATAAACCATGTTGGCGCAGGCAGGATGCGACCATCGGGACGGTGTGGGGCCGTTTCCCGGACGATTGTGGGGATCGTATCCATGTTTCGCTTTCTGAAGGCCTTTGGCCTGTTTATCGCGGCTGCGTTCGGCACCGCGGTATCGCCCGCGCTGGCGGCGGGCGACCTGCTCGTCGCGCCGACGCGCGTCATTCTCGACGGATCGCGCGGGACCGAGGTGGTGCTCAACAATATCGGTGCCGAGCCGGCCACCTATCGCATCAGCCTTGAGATCAAGCGGATGACCGCCGAGGGCGGACTCGACGAGATCGCCGAAGAGAATGTGACTCCGGCCGAACGGACGGCGCTCGACATGATCGCGTTCAGCCCGCGCCGCGTGACGCTGCCGCCCAACCAGCCGCAGGTCGTGCGCGTGGGGGTGCGCCTGCCCGAAGGGACGCCGCCGGGCGAATATCGCGCGCATATGTTGTTCCGGTCGATCCCCGACGCGGCGTCGGCCACCGAAGCGAAACCGGCGACTGGCGGTGTGTCGATCGCCTTGACCCCGATCTATGGCATCACGATCCCCGTCATCGTGCGCGTGGGCGACCTGGGCGCGGCGGCGGTGATCGGCGAGGCGTGGGTGAGCGACACTCCGGACGGTCCTGCTTTCAATTTCGACCTGGCGCGCAGCGGCAACCGATCGGTCTATGGCGACATCGAGGTGACGCGGCCGGGGGTCGCCGAGCCCCTGCTCGTTGCACGCGGGATCGCGGTCTATCCCGAGGTGGCCCAGCGCAAGGTGTCGCTGCGCGTCCCGGACGAGCTGGCTGCAAAGCTGAAGGGGCCGGTGCGCATCCGCTATAGCGAGGACCGCGAAATCGGCGGCGGCACGATCGACGAGGCCGAACGGGTGGTGAAGTGATTCGGTAGCAGCGGGGCGAAGCGGGCGGGACGATGATCCGCGCGGCGCTTGCACGATGGAAGCCGGTCGTCATGGCCGGGCTGGCGCTGGCGGGGCTTTGTTCCACCGGCGCGCAAGCCGTGGAAGCAAGGCCCGTTGCGCTGGCGGCCGATTCCTGGGTGCCCAGCGAGGACGATAGCTGGCTGTTCGATGTGCGGTCGGGACAATATCGCCTGGGCGACGGGGTGCGCGGCTATCAGACGCCGGATGGGATATGCGTCGACCTGGGCGATGTCGTGCTGGCGCTCGACCTCGCGGTGCGCATCGACAAGAAGTTGCGCCGCGCAACCGGCTGGGTATTCGACGAGCGGCGCAGTTTGACGATCGATCGCGATGCGGGCGAGGTGCGCGCGGGCAGCCAGGCCTTCCGGATCGGCCCATCGACCATTCGCGATACGCCGGCGGGCTGGTGCGTCGACCTCGACAGCCTGAACGGCTGGCTGGGCGTGCCGCTCGCCGCCGATATGTCGAACGCAGTGCTGCGTATCGATTCCAAGGACAAATTGCCGTTCCAGCTGGCCGCCGAACGCCGCGCGCGGGCCGCCGCGATCCGCCCGCAAGCGCAGTTCGACCTCGCCAGCCTGCCGCAGGCGGCGCGGCCCTATCAGGCGTGGGCGCCGCCGTCGGTCGATGTCGTCGCGTCGGCGGGCGTGGTGTCGGACAAGCGCGGCGGGTCCTATGCGCAGGCGCGTTACGAGATTTTCGCGGCCGGCGAGCTGTTGGGGCAGAGCTTTGACGCGCGCCTGTCGTCGGACAATGAGGCGGTGCCCGACAGTTTGCGGATGCGGCTCTATCGCACCGATCCGCAGGGCCGGTTGCTGGGGCCGTTGAAGGCCACGCATTATGGCCTGGGCGACGTCAGCCTGTTGTCGACGGGGATCGTCGCGGCGTCGGCGTCGGGGCGCGGTGCGGTGCTCACCAATCGTCCGGTCGAGCGTCCCGATGCCTTTGACAAGACGACGTTCCGCGGCGATTTGCCCGCGGGCTGGGACGCCGAACTTTATCGAAACGGCCAACTGCTCGCTTTCACCAGCCCCAATGGGGACGGCCGCTACGAATTTATCGACGTGCCGCTGCAATATGGCGCCAACCGCTTCGAGATCGTGCTGTACGGCCCGCAGGGGCAAATCCGGCGCGAAATCAAACAGGTGCAGGTGGGTATGGATTCGATTCCGCCGCAGCAGACCTGGTATTGGGCGGGCTTCGCGCAGGAAAATGCCGACCTGGTCGAATTTGGGAGCGCGCGGCGCGGCGCGTTCCGGCGCGGCTGGCGCGGAACCATGGGCATCGAGCGCGGGCTCGATACGCGCACGTCGGCCGCGGCCTATTTCCACAGCCTGATGATCGAGAATGTCCGTTACAATTACGGCGAGGTTGCGCTGCGACGTTCGATCGGGCCGACCCTGCTCGAGGTCGGAGGCAGCTACGCCGACACGTCGCGAGGAGGCGGGGGCGGCTTTGCGGCGCGCGCCAGCTGGCTTGCCGCGTTCGGCGAAACCTATGTCCGCGCCGATGCGATGCGCGGCTGGGGCGGGTTTGTGTCGGATCGATTCCTCGGCAATATCGACGGACAATATTCGGTTTCGGTCGATCAGTCGGTGGCGCTGGGACGGACGGTGCTGCCGCTCCATTTCGACGTGCGGCAGGTCGAGCGGCGATCGGGGGTCGAAAGCCTGGAGGCCAGCGCGCGCGCCTCGGCGAGTTTCCGCGCGCTGACCTTTACCGGCCAGCTCGACTGGAGCCGCACCAAAGTGCCCGTCGGCCCCGATCCGCCTGACAATCTTTCCGCCACCCTGCTCGCGAACGCCCGGATCGGGCGCGTCCGCCTGCGCGGCGAGGCGCGCTTTGCGCTGTCCGGCGACAATAGCGATACCCGCATGACGATGATCGGTGAATGGGCCGGAAAGGGCGACGCCGAATGGCGCGCGGAGCTGGGGTATGATCGCGGGCTCGATCGCGCGCGCGCGGGCCTGGGATATACGCGCCGTTTCGACAAGTTGCAGCTGACGGGTTTCGGCGAGGTCGCGAGCGACGGGTCGGTCGCGGCGTCGCTGGCGCTTGCGTTCAGCTTCGGCCCCAAATCGGATGGCGGTTGGCGCATATCGGCCGAAAAGCTCGCGAGCCGCGGTCAAGTGATCGCCGATGTGTGGATGGACGAAAATGGGGACGGGGTCCGCCAGCCCGGCGAAGCCGCGCTGCCCGGCATCCCCCTGACCGCCGGAAATGCCGTGGTTGAATCGGCGACCGACCGCGAGGGGCGGGGACGGATCGACGGGCTCGAGCCATTTCGTCCGGTGATGATCGGCATCGACGCGGGCAGCCTGCCCGACCCCTATGTCCAGCCCGCGCTGCCCGGTGTGGTCGTGTCGCCGCGGCCCGGTGTGGCGACGCGCGTCGCGCTGCCGATGACCGCCGCTGGCGAGATCGAGGGGACGCTGCGGCGCGACGGCGGCAATCCCGTCGAGGGCCTGAGCGTCGAACTGATCGATGCCGAGGGACGCGTGCGCGGGGCGACGCTGACCGAATTCGACGGATATTTCCTTTTTGAAAGCGTCGCTTACGGACGCTACACCGTTCGGCTGGGCAAGGCGTCGGCGGCGGCGCTGCGGCTCGACGGCGGTTTTGCGATCGCCGCGGTGCCGGGCAAGGCCAACCCGCGCGTCAGGCTGGGCACGCTGGTGCTGAAGCCGCTGCGCCGCGACATGGCTGTGCAGGATGAGGGGGCAAAGGGCGCGGACAACGGCGCGCGAGCGCCGCCGGGCGCGGGGTTGTAGGCGTCCTTTTCGGCTCCGGGGAGCGAGCCGCGCTACGGTTCAAAGTTCAGGAAAGTTCAGCCTTGTGCGACTCGCGATCTGAACCTCGACCGGGCGGACGTACCGGCCGCGCGCCACGATGGGGGGGAGATGGG
>Ga0155548_162_pt1 | contig 18621 bp, 18 predicted proteins | sample RifCSPhighO2_12_FD_107205 | JGI IMG/M metagenome (GOLD analysis project Ga0155548, IMG submission 107205) | Sphingopyxis sp. RIFCSPHIGHO2_12_FULL_65_19
GCACGTCGCCGCTTCGCCATCATGGCGATCGAAATACAGGTCGGTGCCTTTGCGAAAACGGTCGGGACCGACCATCGTCGCCATCATGCGGATAATTTCGGCGCCCTTGTTGTAAATGGTCGCGGTGTAGAAGTTCGAGATTTCCTGGAAGCTGTCGGGGCGGATCGGATGCGCGAGCGGCCCCGCGTCTTCTGGAAACTGCGCGGCGCGAAGCAGGCGGACATCCTCGATCCGCTTGACCGGCGGCGACCCCATGTCGGCCGAGAAATTCTGGTCGCGAAAGACGGTGAAGCCTTCCTTCAGACTGAGCTGGAACCAGTCGCGGCAGGTGACGCGGTTGCCCGACCAATTGTGGAAATATTCATGCGCGACGACGCCCTCGACCCCGTCATAATCGACATCGGTCGCGGTATCGGGGTCGGCGAGGATGTAGCGGGTGTTGAAGATATTGAGGCCCTTATTCTCCATCGCGCCCATGTTGAAGTCGCTGACCGCGACAATGTTGAACAGGTCGAGATCATATTCGCGGCCATAGACCCGCTCGTCCCACGCCATGCTGTCCTTCAGCGCCTGCATCGCATGGCCGGTGCGGGGGGCGTCGCCGTCGCGAACCCAGATTCCGAGTTCGACCTGTCGCCCCGACATCGTCGTAAAACTGTCCTTGTTGGCGACAAGGTCACCGGCGACCAGCGCGAAAAGATAGGATGGCTTCGGCCACGGGTCTTCCCACAGCGCCCAGTGCGCCCCGTCCGGTCCGTCCCCCTGCGCGATGCAGTTGCCGTTCGACAGCAGGATCGGGAACTGCGCCTTGTCCCCTGCCATCCGCACCTTGTAACGGCTCAGCACGTCGGGGCGGTCGGGATGAAAGGTGATGCGGCGAAAGCCCTCGGCCTCGCATTGCGTGCACAGCATCCCGTTCGAGGCATACAGGCCCATCAGCTGTGTGTTGGTTGCCGGGTGGATGACCGTGTCAACCTCCACCGTCGCCGCGGTCCGTTCGCCCAGGTCGATGATCAGGTCGCCGCCGTCGAGCCGCCAGTCGTTCCACACTTCGCCATCGACCCGCACCGCCGCGGGGGCCAGCCCGTCGCCGCGCAGCACCAGCGGCACCGGCGCATCGGCATCGCGCACGACCGATAGCGCCGCGCCGACCGTCGTTTCATCGACGCCCAATGCGAAATCGAGCGCAATATCGGGAACCTGCCACTCGGGCGGGCGATAATCGCCACGATGGATGGTGACGGGGATGGCGGGGGTGGAAGAGGCATCGGTCATGTTTCGGGTCTAGGCGCGGGGCGCGGGGCGCGCAATAAGGCGGGCGATGGGACAGATGCTGATTTTCGGGCTGGGTTATGCCGCGACCCATTTGGCAGGCCGCCTGCGCGCGCGCGGGTGGGACGTGATCGGGACGACGCGGGAGGGGCGCGGCGACAGCATCGCCTTTGCCGACGAAGGCGCGGTGCGCGCCGCGCTGCGATCCGCGACGCATATCCTGTCGTCGGTGCCGCCGGTCGATGGCGCCGACCCGGTGCTCGCGCGCTATGGCGATGCGCTCGCTCTCGCCTCCGCAAGCTGGATCGGCTATCTGTCCTCGACCGGCGTCTATGGCGACGCGGGCGGGGCCTGGGTCGACGAAAGCGCGCCGATCAGGGGCCGCCGTCCCGACCGAAACGCCGCCGATGCGGCGTGGGCAGCACTCCGCAGCGACGTCTGCGTCTTTCGTCTGCCCGGCATCTATGGCCCCGGTCGCTCGATCCTCGATCGCATCGCGGCGGGCCGCGCGCACCGCATCGACCTGCCCGATCAGGTGTTCAGCCGCGTCCATGTCGAAGACATCGCGGGCGGCGTCATCGCATCGTTCCGCGGCCCGGCGGGCGTCTACAACCTGGCCGACGACGAACCGTGCCACCAGAATCGGCTGGTCGAATGGGGCTGTGCGATGATGGGCGCGCCGCTGCCGCCGATGCAGTCGCTGGCCGACGCCGGCCTGTCGCCCGCCGCGCGCGCTTTCTATGCCGAAAACCGCCGCGTCGCGAATGGCAAGGCGAAACGCTTGCTCGGCTGGACGCCGCGCTATCCGAATTTTCGCGCGGGGTTGGCGAGCCGAGGCTGATCCCAATCGATCTCAATGACGATATTGGGGACTAGATCAACACATCGACGGTGTGGATCAACACCCCGACCAGCCCGCCGACCAATGTCCCGTTGATGCGGATATATTGCAGGTCGTCGCCCACCGCGCTCTCCAGCCGGTCGGTGATCGTCTTCGCATCCCAGCCGCGGATCGTGTCGGACACCAGCTTGAGCGCGGTCTCGCCATAGCTGTCGACGACGCCGACCACCGCGCGGCGGGCGTAGCGGTTGAGCGTGCGCTTGATCCCCGCATCCTCGCCCAGCATCGCGCCGAACTGGGTGACGAGTTCGCCGATCCGCCCCGCCAGCATTGTGTCGGGATTGCGCGCGGCCTTGAGCAGGGCGGTGCGCCCCTGTTCCCACAAACCGTCGAGCCAGCGCTTCACCGCCTTGTTTTCGAGCAGTTCGTCGCGGACCCTTGCGACCTTTGCCTTCACTTCGGGATCGTGCTGGAGGTCGAGCGCCATCTTGGCGAGCCCTTCCTCGACGCGGATGCGCAGCGGGTGCGTTTCGTCGACGGCCATTTCGCTGAGCAGTTTCGACAGCCCTGCGACGATGCGGTTCGAGATACTCTCGTCGAGCCCGGTGAAGCGCACGATCGCGTTGCTGTTGTCGTGGACCATCTGGTGGATCAGATGGTCGTTGAGTTCGAGCGTCTTCGATCCCCATTTGACCATCGCGTCGAGCAGGGGCTGGTGCCGCCCCTCGGCCAGCGCGGCTTGGAGCGCCTGCCCGAGCAGCGGCGCGACGTCGAGTTCGCGCAGGCGATCGGCAATCGCCGATTTGACCATCCCGCCCAGGCGTTGCTGGTCGAGCGCACCGAGGCCGTCGGCGATGATGCGCGATGCGCCAAGCCGCAGGCGCCCGCCGCCCTCACCCGGCTCCGACAGGAATTTGCCGACCGCGCCCGCGACGTCGACCGTCTGCATCTTGCGCGCGATCAGGCGCGGCAGCAGGAAATTGGTGAGCAGGAAGCGCGCGAGCGTGTCGCCGATCCGGTTCTTGTTGCGCGGCACGATCGCGGTGTGCGGGATCGGCAATCCCATCGGATGGCGGAACAGCGCGGTGACCGCGAACCAGTCGGCCAATCCGCCGACCATCGCCGCCTCGGCAAAGGCGCGGACGAAGCCGATCGCGGGATGGACATCCTGATAATATTTCGCGCCGACGAACACGAACGCCATGACGATGAGCATACCCGTCGCCACGGCGCGGACATTCATCCCGCCCGTGGGAACGGCAACGCCCACCCCCCGGTTCAAATGGGGAGGGTGGGCGCTTCCGATATCAGTCTGCGGCGAAACGCTTTCCGTCATGTGCATCAAATGGCGACATGGCGCAAAGGTTGCAACCACAACGCACGGCAACGCGACGCGCGGTCATTCGGCGGGATGCGTTACGACCTGTCCGTGCGGTTTCGTATCGTCACCCTTTTGGTAAGTCAGCAGGTTGCGTGAGAAGAAGCGGCCGAGGCGCTTTTCGATGCTGTCGGCCAGGCTGAAGCCCGCGGGGACGATCAGCAGCGTCAGCAGCGTCGACAGGATCAGGCCGCCGATCACGACAACGCCCATCGGCGCGCGCCACGCACCGTCGCCCGACAGCGACAAGGCGGTTGGCACCATCCCGGCGACCATCGCGACCGTGGTCATCACGATCGGCTGCGCACGCTTGCGCCCGGCATCGAGCAGCGCCTCCATCTTGCCCACGCCATGGTCCATCTCCTCGATCGCGAAATCGACGAGCAGGATCGAGTTTTTAGCCACAATCCCCAGCAGCATCAGCAAGCCGATATAGACGGGCATCGAGATTTCCATGCCGGTGATCGCCAGGCCGAGCAGGCCGCCGAGCGGCGCGAGCAGCAGCGACGACATGTTGACCAGCGGCGACAGGAAACGGCGATAGAGCAGCACCAGCGTCGAAAAGACGAGCAGCAACCCCGACACGACCGCGATCATGAAATTGGTGATCAGTTCGGCCTGCCATTTGGCATCGCCCTGGATGACCTTGCGGATACCCTGCGGCATCGTCTTGACCGCGGGCAAAGCATCGATCTTTTTCTGGGCTTCGCCGGTGACGAGGCCGGGGGCAAGGTCGGCACCGATCACGATGCGCCGCGTCTGGTTGTAACGGCGCAATTCGGTCGGCCCTGCACCGAAACCGATTTCGGCGACCGATTTCAGCGGCACGGTGGTCCCGCGCGAGGTCGGCACCGGCAGGTTTTCGATCGTCGCCAGGCTGCGGCGCGAATCTTCGGATAACAGCACGCGGATCGGGATCTGGCGATCGGACAGCGAGAATTTCGCCGCATTCTGGTCGATGTCGCCCAGCGTCGCGATGCGGATCGTCTGGCTGAGCGATGCCGTCGTCACGCCCAGTTCGGCGGCAAGGTCCATCCGCGGATTGACGATGATTTCGGGACGCGGAATGTCACCCTCGATCCGCGGGGCACGCAGTTCCTTAATGCCGCCCATCTGGTCGACGATCAGGCGCGCATGTTTTTCGAGCGCGACCGGATCGTCGCCGCCGATGATGAAGGTGATGTCGCGGCCCGAAAAGCCGCCCGACTGGCTCTGGAACGACACGCGCGCATCGGGGATCGCCGCCAGCTTGGGTTGCAGGCTGCGTTCCCATTCGACGCTGCTCATCGGACGCTCTTTCTTGAGCGTGATGAACGCATTGCCGCCGCCGACATTGACGTCATAGAAGGCCGTCTGGACGACCGGGCTGTTGTCGAGGATCGCCCCGATCTGGCGCACCACCGTCTCGCTTTGCGCCAGCGTCGACCCCGGCGGCAGTTCATATTTCACCTGGCTATAGTCGCTGTTCGTCGTCGGCTGGAACTGCTGCGGCAGGACCGCGAACAGGCCAATGCTCGACAAAAAGGCAAGCAAACCGATACCGACGATCCAGACGCGATGGTCGTGAAGGCGGGCCCAGGCGCGCTGGAGCATGAATTTTGCCCAATGGGTGAACGCCCATTGGCGCATGCCCATCGCATAGATGAGCGCACCGATCAGAATGGCGAGCAGGCTGGTTAGCAGAAAGGTGGCGATCGCCATGAGCGGCGTCAGCACCAGAAAATGGATCGCGGGATTTGGACCGTCTTGCCCCGCCGGGACAGGCTGAAAATAGGAAAAAACCGAAAAAAGGACATAGAGTCCTGCCAGAATGAGCGGCACCGCCAGAAAGGCAATCCGGGTCTTCGTGCCGTCATAGCGCGCCCGCACGGCCTGTTGCTTGCTGCTGTCCAATGTCCACGCCAGCAGCTTTTCATAACGATCGACCCAAGGCCCTGCGGCATGCTCCTGTTCGCCCTGCGCCGACAGGAAATAGGCGGCGATCATCGGCGTGATCATGCGCGCGACGGCCAGGCTGACGAGCACCGCAAACACGACCGTCATCCCGAACTGGATGAAGAACTGGCCCGAAATCCCCGGCATCAACGCCACGGGCAGGAACACCGCGACGATCGACATGGTGGTCGCGACGACCGCCAGGCCGATCTCGTCGGCGGCGTCGATCGACGCCTGATAGGCGGTCTTGCCCATCCGCATATGCCGGACGATATTTTCGATCTCGACGATGGCGTCATCGACGAGCACCCCCGCCACCAGGCTGAGCGCGAGCAGCGACAGGCTGTTCAGCGAAAAGCCCATCATGTCCATGAACCAGAAGGTCGGGATCGCCGACAGCGGGATTGCCAGCGCCGAAATCAGCGTCGCGCGCCAGTCGCGCAGGAACAGGAACACGACGACGACGGCGAGCACGGCGCCCTCGATCATCGCGAGCATCGAGCTGCGATATTGTTCCTTGGTATATTCGGTGCGCGTGAACAGGATCTTGAAGTCGATCTTGGGGTTCGCCTTCTTGATCTCCGCCAGCTTTTTCATCGTCTCGTCGTGAACGGTGACGTCCGACGCGCCCTTCGCCTTTTCGATCGAGAAACTGAGCACCTGACGGCCCTTGATCTTTGCCAGGTTGCGCTGTTCGGCATAGCCGTCGGTGACTTTAGCGACGTCGGACAGGCGCACGGTGCGGCCGTTGCCGATCGACAGCCGCGTTTCACCGAGTTCAAATGCATTGGCCGCGTTGCCCAGCACACGCACCGCCTGTTCGCTGCCCGCAATTTCGGTGCGCCCGCCGGCCGCATTGACGTTGGTCTGGCGCAGTTGCTGGTTTACCTGGCTCGCGGTCAGGCCATAGCTTTGCATCCGCGCCGGATCGAGGATGACGCGGATTTCGCGATCGACCCCGCCCGAACGGCGCACCTGGCTCATGCCCGGAATCGACAGCAATTCCTTGGCGACCGTATTGTCGACATACCAGGACAGCTGTTCCAGCGTCATGTCCGACGCTTCGACCGCGAAGTAAGTGATCGGGCCGCCCGCAATATCGACGCGCACTACCTGGGGTTCGAGAATGCCGTCGGGCAGGTCGCTGCGGATCTGCTGAACGGCCTGGTTGACGTCGTTATAGGCGCGGTCGATCGGGGTGCCGATGGCAAATTGCACAAACGTCCGGCTGTTGCCTTCGCCGACATAGGACGACATTTCATCGACACCGCTGACGCCGCGGATCGCCGCCTCGACGCGTTGCGTCACCTGCGTTTCCAGTTCCGACGGCGCGGCGCCCGGCTGCGCGACAATGACCTGAACCGCGGGGAATTCGACGTCGGGCTGGTCGTTGACGTCCATCCGGTTGAAACTGACGATCCCCGCCAGCATCAACAGCACGAACATGACGATCGGCGGCACCGGATTTCGGATGCACCAGGCGGAAATGTTGCGAAAGCTCATGATTCAAACGCCTTTTGTGCGCCAGATATAAAGGCTGCGATCCGGAATTATTGCGTCGATTTCTGTACGACGGGCTTCACCTTGTCACCGACGTTCAAGAATGCGCCGGCCAGCACGACCACGCGTTCATTGCCTGTCAGGCCCGAGGCGATCGAGACGCCATCGTCGGTGACGGTGCCAACCTTGACCACGCGGCGCTGGATCGTGTCCTTGCCATCGACGACCAGGACATAATTGCCTTCGGGGCCGCTCTGCACCGCGCTTTCGGGCAACAGGGGCGCTTCGTCCGAACCCGACACCAGCCGCGCATCGGCAAAGCCGCCGGGGCGGAGCGACGTGCTGTATGGCACCGCGATACGGACCATGCCTTGCCGCGTATCGGGATTGATGACCGGCGACACCTGCCATACCTGGCCCGCGATCTGTAAATTGGTGCCCACCGGGTTGATGGTGGCGCGGGTGCCGACGCGCACGCGCTGCAAATCGGCCTCGGCCATCTGGGCCAGCAATTCCATTTCTCCGCCGCGCGCCATGCGGAACAACACGCCGCTGCCCGCGCCCACGATCTGACCGGGCTCGACGCCGCGCGTCAGCACCAGCCCCGCCGCTGGGGCGACGATGTTGAGCCGGCCGTTGCGCGCCTGCGCTTCGGCATATTGGGCCTGCGCGACGCGGACGCGCGCATTCGCGGCATCGCGCGTGGCGCGCTTGCGGTCCATGTCGGCCTTGGAAATAAAGCCGCGCGAAACCAGCGCCTCGGCGCGTTCGAGTTCGGCCTGCGCGAGGTTCGCGTCGGCCTGCGCCACGCGGATCGAGGCAGCGAGGCTGGCTGCCTGTTGCGCCTGGACCGAGCGGTCGATGATCGCGAGCGGCTGGCCGGCATTGACCCACTGGCCCGGCTCGACCAGCACGCGCACGACCTGTCCGCCTTCGCCGGCGACGCCGACGGGCATCTCGCGGCGCGCGGCGATCGTGCCGTTGGTCGAAATCGTCGCCTCGACCGACTGGCGGCCGGGGATGACGACCGTGATGCTGGGGACGCTGGCCGCGCCGGGTCCGCCCGCTGCGCCCTCGCCGCCCGCAGCGCCGCTCTTGCTCGAGCTGAAGGCATACCAGGTCGCGGCGAGTGCAAGCGCGATCAGGACGATCGCGACGATCAGCCGCGTCCGTTTGCGGCGGTTGTCCGCCTCTTCATAATAGCTCTGCGTGCCCGCCAGGCTGTCCATCGAATCCACTTTCCGCTCGTAGTTCACGCCGAATCCCTCCCTGACCTGCACGGCTTCCGGTGCGGACGGCGCGGCAGCGCCCATCCCCTTTACCCCGCACGACAGGATCAATCCTGCACGAGGTGTATTACCTAATTAAATCACCACTGGCAAGAGGCGAAACTTCGCCATCTCCCCGCGCCCCGGATGGCGAGGCATAGGCGCATCGCCGTGCCATTTCCAGAGGTTACGGACACGAAAAAGGGTGGCGCGCCCCTGGGGCGGCCACCCTTTTTCCCGGCCGGTTCGCGAAGGAACCGGCTATAGGCCGACGGCGATCAGCGAACGCGACCGCGGCGGACAAGGTTGACGATCGCAAGCAGTACGACCGCGCCGATGAAGGCGGTGAGAAGGGTCATCGGATCGAACGCGTCGCCGCGCAGATGGCCGCCGCCCAGGAAGCGGCCGAACAGGAAACGTCCGAGGATAGAACCGATACAGCCGACGATGATGTTGAGGAAGATACCCTGCTGCGCATCGGTGCGCATGACGATGCTCGCCAACCAGCCGATAACGCCGCCCATGATGATTGCGATAATGAAATCCATGACATTGACCCCCTACGATCGTTGTTGGCGCCTGACGTTACAGGCATCGCATTGGTAACCCAAATATTTGTTGTCGCATAGCGGAATGGCGGCGCGGCGATTATACCGCGCCGCCGTCCCGTTCAGCGGACGCTGCCGCGACGAACCAGGTTGATGATGCCGAGCAGCACAACCGCGCCGATAAAGGCCCACAGCAGCCCGATCGGGCTGAAGGTGTCGAGGCTGGCCCCCATGCCGAAAAAGCTGCCGAGGAAATTGCCGAGGAACGCGCCGACGATCCCGACGACGACGTTCAGGATGATGCCCTGCTGCGCGTCGGTGCGCATGACGATGCTGGCAAGCCAGCCGATGATGCCGCCAACGATCAAAGTGATGATCAAACCCATGATTTTCCCTTCCCTGAACTGCCGGGCAAGCGCAGACACCCGGCGAGCATGTAAACGTCCGGTCGCGTCCGGACATCGTTTCAACGATGACACAGGAATGCAGATCGGGAGCGAAAGGTTCCCGGCCGGTCCATGGGGACGCGGCCGGGAAAGGAGGATCGGTTCCTGATCGGGAACGTCTCCGGGTCGCAGTTCCGGGATTAAGCAGTCGCGTTTGACGATGGTGTGACGAACGGCACAGGTGCAAAAATAAATGGCAAAGGGAACCGCCGCGCGCGGAGCTTGCCGGATATCGATGATAAAGGGGGCGCGTCCCGCAGGCGGGCCGGGCCGCAAAGCGCGCACGCGAAATGGGGGCCGACATCGCTGCCAACCCCCACTAACCGGCTCTGCTCGGCTTACTCCGCCCCGCTCCATCCCGGTCCGCTTCTCTCGCGATCAGCAGCCCGCAAAACGATGCGTTGCGATGCCCGCCAGAACAATCCGGCGACGGTTTGGTCGGCCCCCTTTCGGGGGCCGGCCGCACCTGGAAAGCCCTTCATCATCTCTTCCCGCGTCTGTCGAAACAGTCGCTGTCCAAGCGATGGACTGCATTTCCTGTACCCGATCGGGTCCGTATCAACTCGTGGGAATCGCTACGTTCCGTGACCAGGCTATCGGTCGATTTCCTCGGCAATCCGTCCGTTCTCTTCTGGCTAGTCTTGCAACTACCCTTGATGTCCCGGTGGTTCGTCGTCTCTGTCGTCCGATGATTGGAAGCTGTCACGAAGCGTCGGGGGTGCCAACAGAAAAAAGCCGAAATGCCCCGCTCAGACGTCAGCTGCTGTGGATAAGTCCGGCATTAGCAACAAGCGGATTCGGTGCAGCATTTTTGTAACAAGGGTGCAGCATTTTCGGATTCAGATTTGCCGGCGCGATGAACGCGGCCGCCCCGCCGAATCGAAATCGCGAGTCGGATAGGCGACTCGCTTCGGGGATCACGCCCGCCCCAAATCGCCCTTGCCGATCGTCCCCGACGCCATCTCCAGCATCCGGTCCAGGCTCTTGCGCGCGGCGAGGCGCAGGCCCTCTTCCATCTCGATCTGGGGCTTCAGGTCGCGCAGCGCGATGTAGAGCTTCTCCATCGTGTTGAGCGCCATATAGGGGCAGATGTTGCAGTTGCAGTTGCCGTCGGCGCCCGGCGCGCCGATGAAATTCTTTTCGGGCAGCGCCAGTTCCATCTGGTGAATGATGTGCGGCTCGGTCGCGACGATCAGCGTGTCGCCGGGAAACGACTTGGCGAATTGCAGGATGCCGCTGGTCGATCCGACATAGTCGGCATGGTCGACAATGTGCGGCGGGCATTCGGGATGCGCCGCGACCGGCGCACCCGGATGCTGGGCTTTGAGCTTGAGCAGTTCGGTTTCACTGAACGCCTCGTGCACGATGCACACCCCCGGCCACAACAGCATCTCGCGCCCGAACTTGCGGTTGAGATAGCCGCCCAGGTGGCGGTCGGGGCCAAAGATGATCTTCTGGCTTTCCGGAATCTGGCTGATGATCGTCTCGGCGCTCGAAGAGGTCACGATGATGTCGCTGAGCGCCTTCACCGCCGCCGAGCAGTTGATGTAGGTCAGCGCGATATGATCGGGGTGCGCCTCGCGGAACCGCTTGAACTGTTCGGGCGGACAGCTGTCCTCAAGGCTGCATCCGGCATCCATGTCGGGCAGGATCACCGTCTTTTCGGGGCTGAGGATCTTTGCCGTCTCGGCCATGAATTTGACACCGCAAAAGGCGATGACATCGGCGTCGGTTTCGGCGGCCTTGCGCGACAGTTCGAGCGAATCGCCGACAAAATCGGCGAGATCCTGGATCTCGGGCTTCTGGTAATAATGCGCGAGGATGACGGCGTTGCGGTCCTTGCGCAGGCGCTCGATTTCGGCGCGCAGGTCAAGGCCCGAGAGATTCTCGCGAACGGGAGCAGTCATCGCTTTTCCTTATATGGCTTCAGCCTTGGCGCACCCCCTACACCCTGCCTTGCGGCAGGGCAACGGAGCGTCAGCCGCCGGCAAGCCTTTCCGCAAGCGTGACGACGGGAGGCGCCATCGACACCAGCGATATGGCGACCCGCGTCGCAATGACAATCGCGGCGATGGCCCAGGTCGCGGGATGCACCGCGCCGCGCGTCCGGCGGTCATAGGCGGCGACGATCGCGACCGCCGCGAGCTGGCAGAGCGCGACCGCAGGCTCTGCCCACGGACCCATCAGCGGGATGGGCAGCAATCGGCCCAGCGCGGGTTCGAGGATGATGATCGTCGCGCCGATCATCAGCCGCCGGTGCCAGTCGGTTGCACGGCGGCGGCGGATAGCCCAGGCGACCATCGCGCCGAAAACAAGCGATTCGATTACGGTCAGCGCCAGGAAATAGGGCGGCGTGAAAAAGGGCGGAAAACGGTTCAGCACCAGCGACGCCACGCCGGTAAAAATGCCGAGGCCTGTAATAAACATCGCAAGCACCCCGCCGACCCGGCCGAGCTTGCGATGCCGCGCCAGATTGCCCTGCAAAACAAGCGTCGGCTGCGCAATCAGCAGCGCAAGCCAGGCCAGCATCGCGACGCCGTGCAGATGCACCCAGAAGGGCGCCGCAACAGGATCGACGAAGCCGCGCAACGCGAACTGGAGAAAGCCGAGGACGATGAAAACCGCGAGGCCGATCGCCATGCGATGCCAGAATAGTTCGGGGCGCGCGGCGCCCGCTACAGCCGTAGCCATGTCAATCCCCCTGCCCCGACCCGGGCGCGAGGATAACAAAGCCGCGCGAGCGCGAAAAGCCGGGATTTACCCAATCGGCGCGCGTGCAAAACGCGCGGTCACCTTTGCATCAATCCCCGCGGCCTTCAGCGGCATCGCAAAGCTTTGCTCGACCGCGGTGCGCGCTGCGCCTTGCGCAAGGCGCATCGGTGTGGCGCCCTTGGCCTGCGCGATCAATTCCTCCTGCGCGCGCTTGCGGTTCGCGGCGTCGAGCGTGCGTTCGGCATCGGTCAGCGTCAGCAATATCTCGCCGTCGCGATATTCGCTAATCGCGTCGATATCGATTTCGGGGCCCGCCAGCCGCAGCGGCGGCAAGGTGACGGTCAGCGCATTGGTCGCCGCATCCCAGTCGAGGTCCGACTGTTTCAGTTTGCCAAGGTCGAGTTCGTAACGCACCGTGCCCGGCATGATCATCGTCTTCTTGGCGCTCAGCCCCAGCCGGCTCTGCGTCGAGGTCACCACCGCGACATAGCGCGCGGTGAAGGGCACCAGCACATTCTGTTCCTGCAACCCTTGCAGGCTCGCCGCGACGACGGTTTGGGGATCATAACCGCGCTGCCAATCCTGCCATGCCCGCCAGCCAAAAAACAGCGCAAGCACCAGGATCGCGACGAGCGCGGTGCGGAACAGGCCCTTGTTCATGCCACCAGCCTCCAGCATTCGGCATCGCGCACGACGCGGCCGCGATTTTCCAGGTCGATCAGATGCGCGAGCACCGAACGGCCGGCGGCGCCGGTCAGCCGCGGGTCGAGCCCCTTGTACATGTGGTTCACCATCTCGGGGATGACGCTTGTCCCCTTTTCGAGTTCCTTCAAAATCTGGCGCTCGCGCTGTTTGCGATGGCCCAGCATCCCGCGGACGAGCTGCCGCGGCTTGGTCACCGCGGGGCCGTGGGCGGGATAATAGACGCGGTCGTCGCGGTCATAGAGCTTGGAAAGGCTCGCCATATAGGCCGCCATGTCGCCATCGGGCGGGCTGACGACGCTCGTCGACCAGGCCATGACATGATCGCCGGTGAACAGCGCGCCGCTCTCGACCAGCCCGAAGCAGAGATGGTTCGACGTATGCCCCGGCGTCGCCACCGCCTCGATCGTCCAGCCGTCACCCGATATGCGTTCGCCGTCGGCCAGCACGCGGTCCGGAGCATAGTCGGGATCGAACGCCGAATCGGCGCGCGGCCCATCGTCGGACAGCGCCAGCGGCGCACAGCCGATGATCGGAGCGCCGGTCGCTTCTTTCAGCGGTGCGGCGGCGGGCGAATGGTCGCGGTGGGTGTGGGTGCACAGGATCGCCGCAACGCGCTGGCCCTCGGTGGCGCGCAAGATGGCGTCGACGTGCCCCGCGCCGTTGATGTCGGCAGGGTCGCCGATGCTCAGCCCCGAACCCGTCGGGCCCGGATCGATCACCGCGACGTCGGGCCCCGCGCCGACGATCCATGTCTGGGTGCCGGTGAACGTATAAGGCGACGGGTTCGGCGCCAGCACGCGGCGCACCAGCGGCTCAAGCTGCTCGCAATCGCCGGCGCGGATGCTGTCGGGCCAGGGTCTTTCTTCGCTCATCGTCCTTATGTGGCATTGCGGGGAGCGGAGTGAAAGAGGCAGCGACGGTCATCGGGCAAGAATGGCTGCTAGCGACCGATTGCGGACATTGTTTCTTCGTCATCCCGGACTTGATCCGGGATCCATCGCGGCGCTGAAGTCATGGACCCCGGATCAAGTCCGGGGTGACGAGAGGGCGGAACGGACGTCCGCCTCCACCGCAAAACCGCCGTCGCCCTCGCGCAAGAAAAAGGGAGCGGTTGCCCGCTCCCTTTCCCCGCCCCTGCCGCCAGCCCCACCGGGGAGCAAAGGCTGGCGCCGAAGCTGCTCGGGCCCAGATCGGGTCTAGTTGCCCGATGTCTCGATCTCGGCGATCGCCTTGTCCAGGTCGGCGGCCACCTTCGCCCGCATGTCGTCCGACAGGCTGCGGGCGCGTTCGCCCTCGGCAAAGGCTTCGCGCGCTTTCTTCAGCGCCGACAGCCGGGCCGCCTTACCTTCCGCGCTGTCGCTGCACGCGAACATCACGACCTTGCTGCGTTTATTGCCATCGCTTTCGTCGCGGTTGACGATCGGAGCCGCCTTGCCGTCGCCGCATTTGCCCATGACCATCGCCTTGCCGTGCATCGACCAGGCGCCGTGCGGCATCGCGGGCATCGGGGGCATCGGCGGCATCGGCGGCATCGGCGCCATCACGGTGCGGATGCGTTCCTTGCGCTTTGCCTCCAGCCGGTCGGCGATCGCTTCGGCGCGTTTGCCGGTGACGCCCTGTTCCTTCAACGTCGCGATGACATCGTCGCGCGACAGGGTGCCGGGGCTGCGAAATTCGATGCGGCGCATCCTGTCCTTGCCGTCGGCGGGGGCAAGCATCGCCTTTGGCGCGTTGCCCTCGCCGCCCTCCTCGTGGGTGCCGTCGCGGCGGATGACGATGCGATGGATCTCGCGCTTTTTCTGGCCGTCTGCATCGGTCGCCGCGTTGTCGGCATGTTCGGTGAACACCATCACGCCGGGCGCGTCCGGGGCCTCGGGCGGCAGCACCGCTTCCGGGGGAGCCGGCGGCGCCGGGACGTCAGCCGTGGGCGCCTGTGCGACGACGATTCCCGCCGGAACCAGCGTCGCGGTGGTCGCAAGCACGGCCAGCGTGGCCCCGCCGACCAGCAGGCGGCCGACCAGCCCGCGCTGCTTTGAAATATCCTGCCTCATCAACATCGTGAGCCTCTCCTGCAAATTATCGTGGACCGCCATCGGCGCGGCAAGCGACAGGCGCGGACCGACCGCCGCCTTGACGATCGCGGTGGCATAGCGCGCGGTGCGCTCGCGGCGTTCGTCCTGATCGGCCATCGTCAGCACGTGCGCATCGCACGCGGCCTCCTGATCGAAACGAAAGGCGCGGATCGCACGCCAGGCAAAGGGATTGAACCATTGCGCGGCGAGCAGCACCAGCGCCGCGCTGTTCGCCCAAAGATCGCCGTGGCGGTGGTGCGACAATTCATGGTCGATCGCCAACGCGCGTTCCTCGGCAACATAGCGCGCGAAAAAATCGTGGGGGACGGCGACATAACGCCGCCACAGCCCGAATGCGACCGGGCCATCGACCGCGTCGGACATGACCAGCCGGATATTGCCGATCGGCTCAAGTTCGACCGCATCGCCCAGCACCTCGCGCCGGAAACGATGGTGCGACACCAGTGCGGCGATCAGGACGGCGGCCATGCCCGCCGCCCACAGCGCGAAAAAGACCGGAATGAGTTGGGCAAGCGACCAGAGCGGCTCGGCCGTCGGCGCGGACGCCGCGACCGGCAGCCCCGTCGGCACCATCACCGCCACCTCGATCGCCGGCTGGGGCACCACGACGACGGGATCGGCGAATGGCAAGGGCGGCAGCACGAGCCGCAGCGCAGGCACCGCCCACAGTGCATAGGTCAGTCGCGGGCCGAAATGACGCGCAAAGGGTTTGCGGACGATCAGGACCAAAAGGACAAGAATGCCCGTGGTGACGAGCGTGTCCGCCCATGCCTGAAGCAGCATCGCGGTGTTCACGACTTGAGCCTCTTCAGCAGCGCCTCGATCTCGGCGATGTCGGTATCGGTCAGCGCCTCGCGGTCCGCGAGATGCGCGATCAGCGGGCTGACGCGGCCGCCGAACAGGCGATCGACGAACCGCTGCGATTCTTCGCCGACCGCTTCGGCACGCTCGATGGCAGGGCTATAGAGATAACGTCGGCCGTCGGCCTGCGCGGTCACCGCGCCCTTCTGCACCAGCCGCGCAAGCAACGTCTTTACCGTGGCCTGCGTCCAGCCGTTGACCTTGCCAACGCGCGACGTCAGGTCGGCGGCGGTCTGTGGAGCATCGTCCCACAGCGCCGAGAGCACCTGCATCTCCGACTCGCTTGCTCGTTCTGCCATGCGGACCCCTCCCATTGGCGTCGCCCATATGCGACACGACTACAAATGTAGTCAAAGGGCTGAACGCTTGCTGAACGGAGCTGAACGGCCCCGCGCGAGCAACTGTCGGGATTTTTGACAGGCCGCGGGCGAGGTAAGGATTTGCTAACCAGCGTCTCGCGCCGAAATCGGGACATAAGCCGAATTGGCACGGCAATTGTATAGTTTAGGATGTTCCCGAGTGTTCCGCTCAATGGAGCGGTGGGGGGTATCAGTCTGGTCCCTGATGCCCCCTGCCCCCACCCGGGAAATCCCCACTTGCCCCCGATGCTGACCGGGGGGCGGAGCGGCCGAAAGGCCCCGCCCCCCGGAAGCTTTCCATTTCGATCAAATTGGGTCTTTCCTACATTATCCCGCTGTGCCAGCCTTCTTCGAGCGCGTTCATTCGGCCTGGGAAAAGGTCGCCTCCGCGCGCGGCAGCGGTCCAGATTGCGGGTCGCACAAGGCTGAACTTTGCTGAACTTTGACCCATGCGGCATCCCGTGCCACCCGATCGCGGACCGGCGTCGGGCATCCCATATCCGCGCCGCATCCCGAAACGGGCATAGAAAAGCCCGCCGGAACCCATGGGCCGGCGGGCTTGTCTGCTTTTTTTTGGGGGGGTTACTCGGCGCGGGCCGGAATGCCGGCCACCAGCGTGTGAAGCTCGCCTGCTTCCCACATTTCCATCATGATGTCGGACCCGCCAACGAATTCGCCCTTCACATACAGCTGGGGGATCGTCGGCCAGTCCGAAAATTCCTTGATGCCCTGCCGGACGTCCATGTCCTGGAGCACGTCGACCGTTTCATATTCGACCCCGAGCCGATCGAGCATCGCGATCGCGCGCGAGGAAAAGCCGCACTGCGGGAACAGGGGCGTGCCCTTCATGAACAGCAGGACGGGGTTGTCGGCGACCAGCTTGGCAATGCGGTCGTGGGTCGTGGCAGCGTCGGTCATCGTCAATCTCCGGGCAGGCGCGCCGTCGCGCCGCAAATGGTCATGCCCCTATGAGGGGATGGCGGTGGTCAATTGCAAGGCATGAAGTTCGCCGCCCATCCGCCCGCCAAGCGCGGCATAGACCGCCTTGTGCTGCGCGACGCGGGTCATCCCGCGAAACGATGCGCTGACGACATGCGCCGCATAATGGTCATTGTCGCCGGCAAGGTCGGTGATCGTCACCTCCGCATCGGGAAAGGCCCCGACGATCATCGCCCGCAAATCGTCTTCGCGCATACCCATCGGATCGCCTCAGCCCTGGCTGTCCATGAACTGACGCCGCGCCTCGGCGGTCTTGTCGTTCAGGATCGCACGAATTTCGGCATCGCTGATCTCGATCTGCGCCGCGGTGAGGTCGCCCGCGAGCTTGCGGATGACGTCCTCGTCGCCCGCTTCCTCGAAATCGGCCTGCACCACCGCCTTGGCATATGCGTCGGTTTCCTCGGGCGTCAGCCCCATGCGTTCGGCCGCCCATTCACCGACCAGCCGGTTGCGTCGCGCGGTGATGCGGAACTGCACCTCCTGGTCGCGGGCGAACTTCGCCTCGAATCCTCGTTCACGATCGTCGAATGCGCTCATCTTGTCCTCACCGGTTAAGCCGTGCCTTGCAGATAGGTTGCCCGCCCCATCGGCGCAAGCCGCCTGTGCGGCAGATCACTTCCCTTTTTCAGACGAAGGGGTTAGGGTCGATGGCAAGGGAATGGGTCGTACCGCAGCAATGAAGACTGCACCTTGCCGGGCATGTGCTGGCACGGTGTCTTTACGCATGTGTTTGGGGGATTTTGGTGATGACCGTTCGACGTCCGCATTTTGTGCCGATTCTGGCGCTGCTGGCTTTTGCTGCACCCGGAACCGCCATGGCACAGAGCATCGACCCGACGCTCCGCGACAGTTTTTCGATCGGCGACCAGGGCGGCTCGCTCTGCGAGGTGCAGGCCACCGTCCGCGACGGCGTCGTCAAAGGCATGTTCGATCGCGCCTGGACGATCATCTGCCGCGATGCGAGCCAGCCCGTCGGCTATGTCCGCCTGCTGCGCGCGGGACCCGACGATGCGCGCGCGCGGATCGAGCAGGGCCGCGACGGCACGATCGTCTGCGCCGCCGGGGGCGCCTGCACCGTCAAGGACAGCAACATCGCGTGGACAACGCGGATCGAGGCCGACGGCGCCAACACCTATAGCGTCGAGGGGTTCGAGGCCTATGGCGATGCGTTGAACATCGCGCTCGAATCGGTGCGGCAACGCCGGATCGTCCCCGGCGTCATCAAGGTCGCGACGACATCGGTCGGCGGCAATGACGGGTTCGCCCGCACGCTGGCCGGGGCGATCGACGTCGACAAGGCACTGGCCGAAGGATACCGCCGCAACCACAGCGGCGATTATGCCGAAGCCGCCGAATTTTTCGAGGCCTTGTCGCGCCGCACGCTCGAGGAACAGGGTGCCGCCGACATCGACCCGACCGAGTTCACGCTGAACCGCGCCCTGCAACGCTCCAACCTCGGCGAATTTGCCGAAGCCGAGCGACTGTTCGCCGAGGTCGAGGCGATCCCGACCGGCGACCCGGTCCAGATCCGCCTGCGGCGCAATTTTCGCGCGATCAACGCGCTGAACCAGCGCGATTATGACGGCGCCGCTACCCTGTTGCGGCAACCCGTCGCGCCGCTGGCAGGCGGCGTGACCGTCGCGGGCGGCGCCGTCACGCTGACGCCTCAGATCGTGGCAGGCGTGAACAGCGGCGCCAACGCCC